>PPYF01638704.1_pt1 | contig 28369 bp, 23 predicted proteins | sample 1559871 | NCBI WGS metagenome assembly PPYF01 (sample SAMN08240021, study PRJNA423297) | Human gut metagenome, whole genome shotgun sequencing project.
AAGGCAACGCCTTCAACGGCACGGCCTACTTCGACGTCACGTTCCTCAAGGACTTCAAGTTCACGTTCAACGCCGGCGTTTCGCTCGACGAAACCCGCTCCACGAGCGTTCTGAATCCCTGGTTCGGACAGTTTGCCAGCGAAAAGGGATCGGTTTCGAAAGGCCATCAGCGGAATTTCGACCTCAACTTGCAGCAGATTCTGAACTACACCAAGCAGATCGGCCCGCACAACATCAACGTGATGCTGGGCCACGAGTCCTACCAGAACCGCATTTACTTGTTGTCGGCTTCCAAGAGCAACATGCTGACGCAGGACAACGACGAGCTGGCCGGGGCGATCATCGACAAGCAGGCGGCCAATTCCTACCGCACCGAGTACAACAACGAGGGCTATTTCGCCCGCGTCATGTACGACTATGAGAACAAGTACTTCTTCTCGGCCTCCTACCGCCGCGACGCCTCGTCGCGTTTCCATCCCGACCACCGCTGGGGCAACTTCTGGTCGCTGGGCGGCGCGTGGATCATTTCGAAGGAAAATTTCATGGAGAGCACCTACGAATGGCTCGACAACCTCAAGCTGAAGGCCTCGATCGGCTCGCAGGGCAACGACAACATCGGTAATTTCCGATACACGAACACCTACACGATCGAAAACGCCAACGGAAAGGTATCGACCGTCTTCAACGCCAAGGGCTCCGAGAACATCACCTGGGAGACCAACTCCAACTTCAACGCCGGCGTGGAATTCAGCTTCCTGCGCGGTACGGTTTCCGGAGGCGTTGAATATTTCCTCCGCAAGACGACCGACATGCTGCTGTCGTTCCCGGTCGCTCCGTCGCTGGGCTATTCGTCCTACTACGCCAACGTGGGCGACATGCGCAACAGCGGTGTAGAAATCGAGCTGAACTTTACGCCGATCCGGCGGGAGCATGTCCAGTGGGACATCAACCTCAACATGACGCACCTGCGCAACAAGATCACCATGCTGCCGCCCGAACGGCGGACCAAGCAGGTCGATGGCTACTCCGGTTATGTGAGCGGCTCCACTTTCTTCGGAGAAGGGCTGCCGATGTACACTTTCTACATGAGGAAATATGCCGGTGTTTCGGACGAGGGCCTTTCGATGTGGTATATGGACGAGACCGACGACAAGGGCAACCCCACGGGCAAGCGCGTCACGACGACCGAATATGCCAAGGCGTCGGACTATCTCTGCGGCGACCCTATTCCCGACCTCTACGGCGGTTTCGGCACGAGCGTCAATTTCCGGGGCTTCGACCTGAGCGTGGCCTTCACCTACCAAATCGGCGGTCTGGCCTACGACTCGGGCTATGCGGCGGCCATGTACTCGCCGGCCAACAAGACGACGGGCATGAACTGGCACAAGGACATCCTCAAGGCATGGTCGGCGGACAATGCGTCGTCGGACATCCCGCGTTTGCAGTATGAAGACAAGGATCAGAACAACATGTCGGATCGTTTCCTCATGGATGCCTCTTATCTGAACCTGCAAAACATCAACTTCGGCTACACGCTGCCGGCGAAATTCACCAAGAAGGTCGGAATCGAGAAGGTGCGCGTCTATCTCGCCTGCGAGAATGTCTGGTACTGGTCCAAGCGTCAGGGATTCGATCCCCGCTACTCCTATTCGGGATCGACGAGCCAGGCCACCTATTCGCCCGTAAGGACGATTTCGGGCGGCATCAACATCCAATTCTAATCGGCCTCAATCACTTTACGACAAACGATATACTATGAAAAAAGCGACAAATATAACGCTCGCGACGCTGGCGGCGGCTTTGCTGGCAAGCAGCTGCATCAAGGAAGCCGACCCCTATGAAATAGCCACCGAGGATCAGGTGACCCTCGAAACGCTGATCGAGGGTATTCCGGCCTCGCTCGTACAGGCCGGTTCCGCGGGTTACGCACAGGATGGCCAAGCCTGGGACTTCGCCCTGCCGGCCATCCATATCGCCACGGAATCCATGACGGGCGACATCGCCATCGGCGGCAATATCGGCTACGACTGGTTCGCACAGTGGGGGACCAACGAAGCGCTCGGGGCCGACTATGCCGTGGGCGCGCTCACGTGGAACAACTACTATGCGTGGATCATGGCGGCCAACAACGTCATCAAGCAGATCGACGCCTCGGACTTCTCCTCGCTCGACGCCACGCAGAAGTCCTATCTGGGCTTCGCCTACGCCTATCGGGCCATGTTCTACCTCGATCTGGTGCGTCTGTACGAGTTCAAGGAGAACAACTACACCGAAGCGCCCGAGGTTCTCGGGCTGGGCGTGCCCGTCGTACTGCCCGAGACCACCGAGGCCGAGGCCAAGAACAACCCCCGCGCCAAGGTCGATGACATCTACGACAAGGTGATCTTCCCCGACCTGGACAAGGCCGAAGAGCTGTTGAGCGGCTTTACGGCCCCCGACAAGTACACGATCAGCCTGGCGCTGGTTTACGGACTGAAGGCCCGGGCCTGGCTCGAGCGGGGCACGGCGAAGGAGGACAATGCCGCTTATGCGCAGGCGGCCGAGTACGCCCGGCAGGCCATCACCGCCAGCGGCTGCACGCCCCTGACGCAGGAGCAGTGGGAGGACCCCACGAACGGCTTCAACAGCGCCACGTCGAACAATGCCTGGATCTGGGGCCTCGCCCTGCCGAGCGAGAGCGTCGCCAACCTCTTCTGCTTCACGGCGCACATGAGCACCGAGAACGCATGGAGCGCCTACGGAAACGACGCCTGCCGCTGCATCAACAGCAACCTCTACAACAGTATCGACCTGCGCGACTTCCGCCGCCATTCGTGGCTCGATCCCGACCGCAAAGACCCGGAGAAGGAGTCCTACGACTACAAAAGCTGCCGCAAAGAGGGCAAGGAATACTTCAATGAACTGCCCGATTACGCGAACATCAAGTTCCGTCCGGCGCAGGGCGCCTATGAGGATTTCAAGGTCGGCGGAGCCGCAGACCATCCCTACATGCGTGTCGAGGAGATGTACTTCATCGAGGCCGAGGCCAGGGCGCATGAAAATCTTGGCGAAGGCATCCGTCTGCTCAACGAGTTCATGAACGGCCACCGTATCGTGGGCGGAGGTTACGACTGTACGAACATGTCGTCGTCGGTCGAAAGTTTCACCAACGAGCTGATGCTCCAGAAGCGCATCGAGTTCTGGGGCGAAGGCATCGTCATGTTCGACATGAAGCGGCTCGACATGAGAACAATCCCGATCCTTCGCAGACGGTCAAGCCGTGGAACGGCTGATGACCATCTGCGACCGAGCTGTCAAATTTAAAAGCAAATTACCGTGAAGACATTCAAGCATATATTACCGTTCCTGCTGGCTCTCTTCGTTCTGGCCGGCTGCAAGGACGATGTGAACTATACCCGGGGAACCGCGGAGGATCCCGACTGCTACGGTGTCTATTTCCCGAAGAAGCAGTCTGCGCAGACCGATCTGGAGTTCGAACCGGGCGCCCAGACCGAGGCGACCTATACGGTCAAACGGCGCAATACCGTGGATCCGATCGTCGTTCCGGTCGTCGTGAAGGCCAACGTCGAGGATATTTTCGTCGTCGAGCCGATCGTGTTCGATGCCGGTGAGGAGGAGACGACCTTTACGGTCAGCTTCCCCAATGCCCGAATGGGCACGACTTACACCTGCGACATCGACATCGAGGATCCGCGCTACGCCTCGGTTTACGGTCCCGACAAGGTGACCCTCTCGATATCGCTCGTGCTGGCCAAATGGGAGCTGGTCACCGACGAAAAGACCGGCGCGACCAAAGGCCGCTACCGCGACGACATTCTGGGCAACTTCGCTTCGATAGACAATCCCAATGCCAATCCGAATCCCGAAATCGAACTCGAAATCTACGAGCGTTCGGACAAGAAGGGCTATTACCGCATGAAGGCCTACACGCCGGAGCTGATGAACATCTTCGCCGGAGGACAGGTAAGTCACGAGAACCGCGGAGTCTGGACCTATGTCGATGCTTCGGACCCGAACAAGGTCTATTTTCCCTACCAGTCAACCGGCCTGACCCTCTTTGCCGAGATGGGCGAGTGGTACATCGCATCGCAGACGCCGGAGAATTTCGCCATGGACGAGTCGGCCGGACAATATGGCACGCTCAAGAACGGCGTGATTACCTTCCCGGCGCAGGGTATCGTGCTCGAACCGAGCGAAGGCGAATATGCCGGTAAATTCTTCTACGCCAACGCCAACGGCTTGCAGCGGATCATGCTTCCCGGAGCCAGGGTTTACGACTACTCGGTGACCCTCACCAAAGGCGAACCCGCGGACGGAGTCGTCGAAATCGGCGCCACCCTCTCCGAGGACACCCGGGAGTTCCGCTATGCGATCTTCACGGGCAGTCTGAGCGACGGCGAGGCGAGTCTCAAGGCACAGGAGATGGCCGACGGCAAGATCGCCGCGGAACTCATCAGGACGATCACCGCTTCGGGAACGATTTCCGTGCAGGATCTGGAAGGCGGCACGGGCAAGTACACGCTCGTAGGCTGCATCTACGGTTCGGACGAGGAGGCGAATCCGGAGGGCGGCGAAACGGCGTCGCAGAACCTGAAAATGCAGGGCTATGCCTCCATTCCGTTCGGATATGTCGCCAAGGGCGACGAGGTTTCCGTCATCCTCAGCATCGGGCTCGAAGCCACGAACGAATTCGCGGGACAGGGCATTACGACGGACAATGCGGCGAAATTCTGGGCCTACGGCGAGGAGATCGAATCCGTCAAGTACGGAGTCTTCAAGACGGACGCCATCCAGGGACTGGACATGACGGCTTTCCTCCAGCAGATGGGCAAGGATTTCACCAAAGAGCAGCTCGATGCCATCAACGGCGGACATTACAGCATCATGCTCACGGGGCTGAACGGCGACACGGAGTACACGTTCGCCGGACTGGCCAGCAACGGGTATGTCAGCGAACTCTTCACGGCGTCCATCCGGACCACCGGCAAATACAACCCGGGCCTGGAGAGCGAGTTCCTCTACTCGGACTTCCTGCCGCAGGACGAGCAGCCCTCGAAGGAGTACCTGATTTCGACCGAATGGAACTATTATGCCATCAACGTGATGGACGAGAAGCAGATGCGCCGGAAGATCGGCACGGTGACCATCGAAGACGATCCGACGGAAGTCAGTTCGGTCGATCTGCTGACCATTACGGGCCTTACCGGTCTCACGTTCGACGAAGGCGGCCAGATCCCGGCGGTTTACGTTCCGGCCTCGGCTCCGCTCGCAGGCATAACCGGCGCCATCTCTCCGATGCTTTCGCAGGATCCGATCGGTGTCATCAACGGCGAGGACATCATCTCCGGCTGCGTCTCGGAGGAGAACCCCGAAGCCCTCTATGCGGTCAATTATCCGTTCATCGGAGGCGCCGTGGCCGACGGTTACATCTATTTCGTGCCCACCCCGAACTATGTCGAGCAGGGGGCCACGTTCCGTTATCTATATACGTTGAGTACGACGACCCCCTATTCGATCCTTACGGACATGCTGCTCGTCGATCCCGCCAAGGATATGGGCGGCATTCCCGAACTGGCCGCAGAGCGGATCACAGAACTGCGCCGAATGGCCGCAGAGCTCCGGCAGCCGCGGAATTGCGTCGAACGGCCCGAATTCTCCGTTTCCGCAGGACGCGGCTCCGTCAAAACCGTGCCGACCGACTGTGCGAAAGGATTCCTGCCCGCATCGGCTCCCGAAGCGAAAGCCGTAAGGGCTGCGGTCGGATTCAGCGACGCCGTGCGGCGCGCGGACGGTTCGGGGGCGGAACTCCGGTTCCGGAAAACGGCCGCTGCCGAAGTCACGCTCAAGTAATATCGGATCGGGAGAGGCCGGTCGTCCGGCAAGTGCCGGCCTCTCCCTTTTTTCCAAGCCAGAAACAACCTGCCGGACTCAAAAATCAGCATGATATATGCATAACAAAACGAAACTCCTGATTTTCGCCTCCCTGCTGCTGGCCGCCTGCTCGACGGACCCCATGCAGGAGATACCGAACCGCGGGGATTCCGCTCCCGAAATCGAGACTTCGGGCAAAATCTGCAATACGTCGGACGACGCCGTGGCCGGTTCGCTCATCGTAAAATTCGGCGAAGAAGCCGTTTCCGGTCTCGAACAGTACGCACTGAATGCGGCCGGGACCCGTTCGGCGCTGACCCGTTCGGGCATCGCATCCGTCGATGAGATCCTGACCGACCTGCACGTCACCTCGCTGGAGCGCGTCTTCCCCGAAGCCGGCGAACACGAGGCCCGCACCCGTGCGGCGGGGCTTCACAGATGGTATGTGCTCCGGTTCGCAGCGGAGGAGGACCTCGACAAGGCGGCCGAAAGACTCGCGGGTGTCGCCGAAATCTCGAAAGTGCAGTTCCGCACCCGTCTCTACCGGGCTTCCGACTGCAAAACCTATCCGTTCCACGCGACGGCGGGCGACCGGACCCGCGCCCTGGTCACGGCGGATTTCAACGACCCGAATCTTTTCTGGCAGTGGCATTACATCAACAATGCCGACCAGGCCGTCGCCACGACATCGGTGGCCGGAGCCGACATCCATGTGGCCGACGCATGGAAGCTCACGGCAGGCAATCCCGAAGTCATCGTCGCCATCGTGGACGAAGGGGTGAAATACACTCATCCGGATCTGGCGGCCAACATGTGGACCAATCCGAACCCTTCGCCCGAATACAACAGCCAGGACATTCACGGATGGAACTTCGCTGCCGACGGCCCCATTTCATGGGGTCAGAAGGGCGATTCGGGCCACGGAACGCACGTTGCGGGCACGGTGGCCGCCGTCAATAACAACGGCATCGGCGTCTGCGGCGTGGCCGGAGGTACGGGCAACGGAGACGGCGTGCGTCTGATGTCGTGCCAGATCTTCTCGGGCGACCAGACGGGCGATGCCCTCGTGTCGAGCCGCGCCATAAAATACGCCGCGGATCACGGCGCCTCCATCCTCCAGTGCTCGTGGGGCGTCAAGGCGGGAATATACACGTCGGACAACATGTTCATCAAGGGATCGCCGATGGACTACGAGGCGCTCCAGTACTTCGCCGCCCAGAAGAACTGCGAGGCCCTCGACGGCGGACTGATCGTTTTTTCCGCCGGCAACGAATCGACGGCCATGTCCGGCTATCCGGCGGGTTATCGTGATTATATCTCCGTCACCTCGTTTTCGCCCGACTACCTGCCGGCCAACTACACCAACTACGGTCCCGGCTGCAATATCGCGGCCCCCGGCGGCGAAACGAGCGGTCTGAGCGGCGGCGAGAAGGCCGGCGTACTCTCGACGCTCTGCTCCGAAACGAGCAACGGAGCGGATTACGGCTACATGCAGGGAACCTCGATGGCCTGCCCGCACGTCTCGGGCGTCGCCGCACTCGGCCTCTCCTATGCCCTGGAGAAGGGGAAGAAATTCTCGCTCGACGAATTCAAGACCATGCTGCTCACCTCGGTCAATGAAATCGACTCCCGGCTGGGCGAAGGCTCGAAGGCCACGATCGCCGACGTGTCGATTTACCGCGGCAAAATGGGCACCGGCATTACCGACGCCTATCAGCTGCTCATGCAGATCGAGGGAACGCCCTGTCTGCGGGTCGCAGTGGGCGAGGTGCAGCTCATTCCGCTGACGCAGCATTTCGGACAGGGGGCCGAAGACCTCACCTACACCGATATCCGGATGTCGGCCAAGGATATGGAGAAACTCGGCGTCAAGGCGGCTCCCAAAATGTATAATGGAAAACTGATGATCAAATGCACGAAACCCGGATCGGCCAAAATCAAGGTTTCGGCGATAGCCGGCGGCACGAAACCCGGAACGGGCGTGGTGATGGGCGGCATGGTCGTCACCAAGGAATTCGCCGTCATCGCCCGTTCGGCCGGCGCAGCAAACGGAGGTTGGTTATAAAAACAGTGCTTGCAATGAAAAAACATCTTTATCATCTGCTCGTTTTCTCCCTGCTCGGCATCTTCGCCGCAAGCTGCTCGGATGACGACGACGCCCCCAACATTCAGTCGGAAATCGTAGGCGAATGGCGCCTCACTTCCTGGTCGGAGAGTGCTCCCGAAGGATTCGAGGTATATGTCGAATTCACTTCGGCATCGACGTTCGGACTTTACCAGAAGGTCGAAACATCGAACTACACCAAATACACCGGGCGTTATTCGATCGACGGATCCCGGCTGACCGGAGTGTACGACGACGGCGAGAGCTGGGGCAGCGGTTACGATTTCGAACTGACGAATGACGGGAACACCCTGACGATGACCGCCCGAACCGAGCCGGCCGAAACCAGCGTATATTCCCGGACGACGATTCCGGACGACGTGCGCGATGCCCGGACGTCCCGTGCCGGCTCTTCGCCGGAAATGAAGCGGATGCTGTAACTCGCCGCATCCGTCCTCTCCGCGAAATCCGTTCTGCGACCGGAACCGTTTTTCGGATCGCCTTATGCCGTGACCGGTCGGATAACCGGAACGGCATGATGCCCTGCATGAAGCGATGCGAATGATTCGGCCGCGGAACGGATTTTTTCCAGCCCGATTGCCATCTTAAAAACCTACGCCCATGAAAAACTCGTATTTCAAAGCCTTGTCCGGCCTTTTCGCCATGTGCGCCCTGCTCGTCGGGGGAGGGTGTGACGACAGCGACTCCGAAGTGAATGAAAAGCCGTACGCCATTTCCGTATCCCAGAACGAAATGGCGGCGTATTACAGGATCACCGCTCCGACGGCCGCCGGAGCCGGAGAGACGGTATCCGTCGAGGTCGAAGTCACCAGCGAAAACCATTACCTGAAGTTCGTCTCCGCGAACGGCGTGGCCTGCGAGCAGGTTGCCGGCGACACCCGGGGCGGTACGTTCGAATTCGTCATGCCCGAACGGGACGTCACGTTAGGAGTCATTATCCAGGAGTTCAAGCCCGAAGAGTACCCGATCAACGCCCCCGTTTCGCAAGAATATACCGTCGCCGTCGCCAAAACGGCCGTAGCGGGCGAAGTCGTGGACGTCGAAATCGTCGTGACGAACGGCATGTTCGCCGTTTCGGCCTGTCTGTTCAACGACACTCCCTGCGAACTGGTCTCCAGTGGGACCGTCACCTGGAAATACCGTTTCACGATGCCGGCCGAGGAGGTGACGCTCACGGTGGCGACCGATCTGGAAAGACACCTCATCTCGCTCAAACAGGGTGAACACACCAGTCTCCGGATGCTCAACTGTTGCGACGACTGGGAGGCGGTTCCCCCGGTATTCGACGAATGTATGTACGGCATAGTCAAATTCATGTGGAGCGCGGACTTGGGTTATGACGGTCAGGTGAAGATCACGGGACAGACCACGGGAAACAATATCGAGTACACGTATCAGACCGACGATCCGGATATGGGCGAATGTTGGTCCTGCGTCATGCCGGACGAGCCGATTCTGATCGAAACGTCCGCCGTCGAGAAAACCGACTACGTCGGCAAGCCGTTCGTCGGAACATACAAAGGTTTCCAGCTTACGGCTTCCAAGACACAGGTTATCCGGGGCAATTCGTCGGAATTCTCGATGGAACTGAAGACGAATACCTCGTATTTCGTAAAATCGACGGATGCCAACCGCTTCGATTTCGACGGCTGCTACGAATTCGACGAAGCGAAAAACCGCTTCGAATATCTCGCAGAGTTCAGCGACGACGGCTACGGAGAAATGGATTTCGGAGCAGGCGGCAGCTGGTTCGAAGGCGGCGACGCGTTCGTGTATATCAACGACCTGATAGACGACAAGCCCGACAATGTCAAATACTATTTCACGAGTACCGCCGACTTCGAATTCGTCAGTGCGGCGAGCGATTCGTACGGCTCCCGTTACCTGATCGAACTGAACAGGGCCGGTGCGAAAAGCTGGTACTATGTCGAGCGTGGGACCCGGAGCGCCCGGCCGGTCGATCTGGAATTCGAGAAGGGGGCGAGCATCGGTGAAAATTCGGAGGCGACGGTTTCCGACGAGACCGCCGCATTGTTCCGCTATTCGTACGATCCGGAGACCGGAACCCCCGTCTTCACCCTGCGCGGCAAAGAGGCGGGGACTTACAGGCCCGGAAGCGGCAGCGGACCGGAACTCACGCTCGACGGATTCGGACACGCCGTCTATGGCGATGCGGAAGGCGCTTACACGCTTCAGGGATCGGTCGTCGCCTTCGTCTCCGGGGCGGAACGGAGCGAGTTTGCGATCGACATGCAAAAGATGACCTATTCGGCGGTTTCATCCGGCGTATGGGACGGTCCCAGCGTATTTTCCGCCTCGTTCGACAAGGATTCGGCAATAGCGATCTTCGGCAATGAGCCGACCAAAGGTTCCGTTACGATCCGGCTCGACTCGGATTTCAGCGGGAACGAAAAGCAGGGCTATGCGAAATTCAAGGCTACGGTTTACGATACCGTCTGGTTCAGGGATACGGACGTGACGGACGAAGCGTGCGTATATACCTACGACCCGGCGACCCGGACCCTGCTGATCTCTCAGGTGCTCGTCGGCACGGCAGACGGACGCGGAACGGAGCGCATCGACCTGCGTTTCGGGGTGTCGGACGACAAGCGGGAGCTGACCTGCGGGGAGGATATCCTGCTCCGCGCGATTTCGGGAGGCGACCGGACTTACATCAAGTTGAATGGCCTGCGGCTGAAAAGCGAATGACGGGTCAAATCGAAGCGGGTTCAGGATTGAATAGATGTAACGATTCGATTTATCGGATCGTTACATTTTTTGTATAAGATAACAGGTAACGAGAAGGCAACGGTTTATTTTCAGCTTTTTGCGTTCGAATACCACATTTCAAATAACCCAATGCAAGATACGAAAACATTGCGGATTTGCCAAATTTCCGGTATCCGGGCCTTTTTCAGCTATCAGAGTATTCCGTTACAAGCCCTACAACCTCCCTTTTTTCAGTTCCATCCTCTAACAAAGCGCCCCTCGGATGAGGGGCACACACCACTTATTGCCGACCTCTTTTATATATCCTCAGAGTCTGTCCAAAAACCACGTGAGCCGAAGCTTACGGTTCTGCAAAAATATCTGCAACACTCGAGATTTTTGATCCGAGTGTTGAACAGCCATACGAATCCTTCGGCGAACATCTCCACGCTTACCGTGGAACCGTCGCTGCACAGCCTCCCTATCATTCATAAGCTATTCTTGTGTCCCGAAATTCCCTTGCGGATAAAGGACGGGTAAACGAAAGACGTACAAGGCGGAGAAAACCGTTTTTCTCGAGTGAGCGGTATTTTATGACATAATAATTTTGTTTTACAGATTTTCATCCGATTGTTTTATTTGAAAGATGATAAGTTGTTTACGCCCCGACGGGCGGTTCCCGCACCTGCGGTCCGTGGAAAAATACGACAAGCCCCGGTATTTCGCACCATGCATATTTCAGTTAAAAACATCAAAATCGAAAGAGCCCCACCGCCGTAAGGCGGAAAGTTCCACAAGGTATGCGCACGTCGGTGCGTTGGTCGCACAACGTATCCAGCAGACAAAGACTGCAAAAGAGTTTTAGAGGGGTGCATGCGTTACATCGTATTTAATAAGTTAAGGAGTATCGAGTTACGGGGCAGGAGTTACACAGCACGCACGACAAGGTATAATGTTCCTGCGAGCGACACCGCCGGCAGTATGGACGCTAGCGCACCCTTCCCTGCAGCGTCCGCAGTAGGTATCCGTGTAGCCGTATCATCCGTCCGTGACGGTAATAATCCTTACGAGGATTGCCAAACCAGTGAGACTCCATTCTTTACACCCTATGACAATACTTATCAGCACGCAGACAACCGCCCCCCCCCAGCAGCAGGAGCATGAAATTAGGATTGCTGGCATCCAATGCATCCGCCTCATAAAAAGAGGTCTCTTTGTCCGCAAAGAAGCGAAAGATATTCCGGTAAAGTTCTGTTATTTGGAGCATATGGAAAGTCATCATATGTGTTATTATTCTTGGACGGGATGCACGGGCAAGCCATACGACCAGTTAGCGCCGTTACTTAACGGAGTGACGTCCTTCGAGATGAAGTACAAGTTGTGCCTTCCGTTCGTCACATGGAGAAATGGCTCGGCGAACACGGCCGCAAGATCATCAACTGGGATGAAATTTTCGAAAGCGGAGTTTCGCCGACAGCCACTGTTATGTCGTGGCGCAATTCGAGAAGCGATATCGTCGCGACCGAAATCGGCAATCATGTCATCATGGCACTAAATGATTTTTGCTACCTGAACTACTATCAGACGAAAGATCCGATGAGCATCGGCGGATTCGTTTTGGTCAGCAAATTATGCACTCAGCCCTTACGACGGACTTGCACTGGAGGAACGTCCTTATATTCTCAGTGTCCCGACGAACTTTTGACGGAGTACATCTTCACGTCTACGCACCTGAAACACATACAACTGTCGCGCCTGCCGTCATTCGCCAAGGTGAGCTGGTCGTATGGACCGCAAGGACTTCACGGATTTCAGGCGCCGCATGAACACCTTTCGCAAATGCTACAATACCGCAGGTTACAATTACACCACCTATTTCTTCGACGGCCGGGACGAATAAAACCAAACGGGAGATAATCAAAAGATTATCTCCCGTTTGAGCAGAAAACGGAACTCAAACCTAATACGGACATCATCGAGCATAACTCTAAACCCACAACTCGATGAACGTCTTACACATCATTTGCCGCATCAAAATAATGCCTTGATTATTCCACAACAAAATATGCAAACAAACCTCTTTGTTAATACAAGGAGGTTTTTATTCTTTTAGTCCGAACCAATTTTAATTAAGGAGGCCCACAAATCCCTTCCTTTATTTCCTTAAAAATGTTCGATAAATCCAACTTCTGAAACCATTAGATATTATACGGGAAGGAAAACGAATACAGATATTCTTGAAAGTTCTTAAAAAACTCGTATAACCAGCCCTATACAACCGCCATTGAAAACGGGTTTCGACACACGCATATTTTAAACTGCCACGACGTTTAAACATTTCAGATGAAAATCTGAAAAACAATAACGATTCTTGAAGATTATAAAATTTATGCCCATTAAGCAACATTCTTACCCACAAATCATAATCTTCGAAAAGGTAAACAGACCGGTACCCGCCTACGGCTTCTACGGCTTTCCTGCGAAACATTACGACAGGATGATTCATCGGACATCGTTTCTTTCCAAACTGCCTGATATTTTCGGGAAATTCCGGCACTCTTCGGGTCGATATAATATTAGTAATATTCTCTTGGAATTCATCAATCCACGCCCCTACTACATCGATATCCGGATGGGTCTCTAAAAATGCCACCTGCCTGACAAAACGCTCCGGTTTGCAAATATCATCTGTATCCATCCGGGCTACCAATTCATAAGAACAATGCTTCAAACCTTCATCCAACGCTTTTCCCAATCCTCGGTTCTCTTTCAAGGCGATAACCTTCATTTCAGGATGGTGACTTGCAAAGGCATCTACAACTTCGTACAATTCAGGCGTAAGAGGCCCATCTTCCACCAATACGACTTCATCCGGGGGTAGTATTTGCTGAAAAATACTATCGAGACTTTCGCGGAAAAAGGTTGGATTTTCCTTATGATATAAGGAAAGTAATACGGAAAACTTCATTCTATCTATCTAAGTCGTTACCTTAAAATTGGAACCAATCTTTAATTTCTGCAACCAGCCCCAGTCAGCAGTTTGTACATGGATATGTATCGCTTCTGCATAATATGAGATGAAAAATTGGAATACAAATATTGTCTATAATCGAAATCCCTCTCATATTCCTGCGAAGAGGATAGAACGTTCTCAAGAGATTCATCATTTACATCAAATAGAAAAGGAGAGGGTACCCCACTCAACATCTCGCGATGAGGTATGATATTGGAAAGAATCGGAACGACACCGACACTCATAGCCTCAAGCACCGCCGTCGGAAATCCTTCAGAAAACGACGGGGAAATATAAAAGTCCGAAATTTGCAAATATTCCAATGTCCCGGGTTGGGCTCCCAGATATCTTACAATCGAAGGATCGTCACAAATCGCCTTACAGGAATTGAGAAGTATCCCATCCCCCATTATCAAAAGAAGGGTTTGGGGAAGTCTGAGCCTTGAAAATACCTCGATCAGAAATTCAGGATTTTTCCGTGGAATCAGGTTTGCTATAAAAATATACACCCTGCAGTCTTTAGGAATCCCTAATTCATTGCGCTTTTTCTGCTTCTCCAATAACGGCAAAGGCACAAAATAGTCCGCATCGACACCCGTATATATTATCGACAAAGATTTATAATAATTTCTCAATTTATTTGCGATAAAATTCGAACAGGTGATCACATTGGCAAACTGCTTGTAGCTTCCAATGAGGCTTTTCGCCATTAGGAAACCTTTTATGCGCCCATATTGCATCTCAAAGTCCTCGAAAGGATTATTGAATGACGACGAGATTTTGACGATCAAAGGGCCTAAATTCAATCGGCTTAATATGATATCAGCCCGAAAACCATACGAATGCACAATATCGGGCTTTAATGAAACTATGAAATCCCTAATTTTTTTGTTTTTGAAAACAGCACGGTATCCCCGTTTAATATTCAGCGAATGAATCCGTAACCCTAATTCCCTAAAATCCTCAATTCTTGTTGTAATCGTCTCCGGAGAAATCGTCACGATTTCAAAAACGATATCGGACGGATTTTTACAGTATGCCTGAAGCATATTGTAGATCACATTCGTCGGCCCCACTCGATCCAGAGTCGAACAAAACAGAATTACTTTAAGCATCGCAAAATTTCATTTTGATAAATCTCCCATCTTTTATCCCAAGTATTAGCCTCTATCAGGCGATCTTTACCTTTCATCGTAAAAGAAAGCCCGGCCAATGAAATCGGAGATTCCATGATTTTCAGATATTCCTTGTTTTCATATTGCTTAACCTCGGGTAGCGGAGTGGAAAGCACCGGGACATTGGCGGCTAAATATTCGAATAATTTAGTCGGATAAACCCCGACGGTATGTTCATTCACAGCATACGGAATCAACCCGATTTTCATCTTCGCAAGATACTGGTTTAACTCCCGTTTAGAGATCTGAGGAATGTACTTGACATTCGGATAAGACAGAATTGATGCGGCCCGATCGTCTAAAATTCCGCCGATAATGAGGAATTCTTCAACCTTGTTCAACTCGATTAATTTTGCAAGGAAGTCATAATCAATGGCAAAATGCAGATTCCCGATATATCCAATATATTCCCGGTTATCAACAAGTTCATAAAAAGTATCGATATTGACACCTTGAGGCAAATAGATAATATCGTTTAAAGATTCATAGTCCCCAATCGTTGCCATATTGTCAGCAAAAACGATATCAGCCTCTGCGACCGCCCGTTTTTCCCATTCTAGAATACGAGGAGTAAGCAACGGATTTTTAGATCTTCGTTCTGCGATATCATACACCCTGAATCTGGACCGTTTAAAAAACTCATAAACCGTCGGATTCATATACGTAGACCAAAAAAAGTTATTCTTCGGGGAAAACCTCAGGTACCTCTTCATCAAATTATAATTAATCTTTCCTGTCAGCGAAGAATGCAGAGGTACATGCAGCACATTCTTTAATTTCATATTGCTCCGTACCGGATTTTGCGTACCTGTAATCTCAGACTGCTGCGACCGAATATAATGCCCTATCCGACTGAAAAAATCCTTCGACAAAGGATTATGATTAATCAGCCCCAATGGAGAGCACACATACAAATCAGAGCCTGTAAGCCAATCGGCAAATCGTGTTATCAACTCATGCTGGCGTTCCCACGTATGTGACCAATGTTGTCCGGGAAAGAATGTATAACTGTCAAAGTCCGAGATATTCATCGTCTGAAGAATTCTTTAACCACGCTTGTTACATAGGTTTGTTCATCCTCCGAGAGCGTAAAATATAGTGGAAGTCGAACAAGATTGTCCGTGTAAAAATCGGCTTGAGGCAGATATTGTCCGCCTAATCCGTGATTCTTCGCAAAATCGGAATTATGGAGTGAGAGATAATGAAATGTTGCGTGTACCCCATGGTCTTTTAGATAACTCAACAAGGCCGTTCGAGCATCCGCTTTTCTACATGTAAAATAAAACATATGTGCATTGTTTGTCGCATATTCGGGAATATAAGGCAAAACAATATGTTCATTCAGAGCCGGGTCATCAAGTTGCCGGAAATAATGATTCCAGAGAGCGATTCTTCTATCCTGAATCATCTTCAGATGTATTAGTTGCGAATATAGCAATGCCGCATTCAATTCGGAGGGCAGAAAAGAAGAACCTGTATCCACCCAACCGTATTTATTCACTTCTCCTCTGAAAAATTGAGATCGGTTAGTTCCTTTTTCCCAAATGATTTCCGCTCGTGTCAGCAACCTGTCATCATTTACAACCAGCAGACCGCCTTCACCGGATGTGATATTCTTTGTTTCATGGAATGAAAATGCAGACAAATGGCCAATACTTCCTAAAGGCCGTCCATTATAAAACGAATCAACGGCCTGAGCCGCATCTTCCACGACCCAAAGACCGTACTTGTCCGCAATACGCATTATCTGCTCCATGTCGCAGGCCACACCTGCATAATGAACCGGGACGATAGCTTTCGTATTCGGAGAAATGAGCGATTCTATTTTTGAAGTATCTATATTGGGGGTCATCGTTTCACTGTCCGCAAACACAATTTTTGCTCCTTGCCTTACAAAAGCCAAGGCTGTAGATACGAATGTGTACGACGGCACGATGACTTCGTCTCCGGGACGGATATTGCACAATATCGCAGCCATCTCAAGCGCATCGGTACAAGACGACGTCATAAGACATTTTTTAAACCCGTAACCGGTTTCAAAGAAAGTCTGGCATTTTTTGGTAAAATCTCCGTTTCCACAAAGCTTTCCTTTTTGGAAAACTTCTGACACATATTTTAGACTGTCATCTAAAATACACGGTTTATTAAAAGGAATAGTATTCATATTAATCGTGTTTAAAATCTCCCGATTCATATACATTGTCATCAATCCATTCTTCACTATAATGGTTAGTCAGAATACCTATTGAGGACGAACAAAACAGCTGCTTTTCTCTACTTATCGATAATTGCCTCCTTACGCCCCATAATTCCGTCATATTGCTAATAATCATGCACATAAACAGAACATGCAAATATCTTTTACTCATTATGGAATTATCATAGGAATACAACAAAAACATTTTTATACCATATAGCAACACTATCATGAAGCGGCCATACATTACAACAAATGGAGACGAGACTACAGCTAACAACAATAAAGAGTTGACCCACGCAACGAGCCGATTGGGTTTAGACGGATATAACAATATGAAAGTTCCTACTCCACAATACACGACAAGATTTCCCAAAAACTGTTGAATTTTATACCAGATGGAACGATCCTTCAGAAAATCCCCGGCCCAGTATCCGTCAATATATACCGAGAACTGATTTACGATATCTGTCGGCAAATAGTCCATCACGAGATGCACAATGAGTCCTCCGCAGAAAAAGCCGCACACACCCAATACGACAATGATTCGTCTATTAAATTTAAACAGCCCCCAACGCTGGAAGATCAAAGCCAGAAAAAAGATTAAAAACGAGAAATGATTTAAAACCGATAACACAACAAACAACCACCCTCTTTTTTTCTTATCCTCAATGATCAGGTATGTCCCGTAAACAAAAAGGATCATTGAAAAAAAGAATCGGAAAAGAAACAATGAGATGGAAAAAGGGATGAATAACACGAGTGCCAATATTCGTGTTTTTCTATCGCTGGACAAAGCCGAATTTCTTTCGGTCAGTTTCAGGAATACGGAACCCAGCAACAAATAGGCGACAAAATTGTAAATGAACCGTACCAGATCAAAATTCAGATTCAGTTTGCCAAAAAAATAGCTTAAGAAAGCTAATAGGTAATCGAATTTCAATGATATGGCCATTAGGAATTCGGACCAATCAAGTTCTTTATAGAAATAGAAATCTCGAGTATACCGATAAAAATCGCCGACAGGTGGATATAATATGCCGATGAATCCCATGAACACTGCCCACATGACGAAAGCCCATCGTTCATATCGCAACATTCCTTGTATAATCCAAGGCAGTGTTATAACCGGATATACGATAAACCCGACAGATAGAAAAAAAAGCTTTTTATCGATCTTTATCGAAAATCGATCTGATTTTATGTCGGACATCAATCAAGGAGTCGTTTGAGAAAATAGGCCAGTGAAAAAGATGATTTATGCCGATACTCCGAAGGCGTGCTCCGGCATATCTCTTTTAATTTTTCGTCCTCGATATCCAAAGGATATACCTCCATGTCATCGAGCAGTTCATAGTCCTTGAATGCCTCGTAGTTTGAAGTGATCAACTTCTTATTCATTCCATAGCATTCGATCGAACGCATCGAAAGGCCCTTTTGCGAAGGAGGTATAACATCGACAAAAACGCGACTCCGAACGTATAATTCGGTTAATGCCTTTCTACCGATGGAAGTGAATTTACATATATTCAGAGACACGAAATGTCCGCGGGTCAATTGTCTAAGAAACGTAGTAAAAGGAATATAAATCCTACATTTAAAAATCAAGTTATATTTCTCACTCAATTTATACAATCTCAAAGCCTCCCGGTATCTACCTTCCTGATAGGTACCAATCAGAAGCAAATCTATGTTCTCGTTCCGCCCGCTGTCGGGAGGACTTTTTATATCACAAAAAAGAGGTAAATGAATAAATCCATATCTCTTTGCATCGTTTTTTTCAAATGTAAAAACCCGATCGAATTTCGATACGATTGGAAGATAATCATATTGGGAAATTGCATCCCACTGATAAAGAATCTTTGTCATGTCAGGGTTTCTGGATGCGATATAGTCCAAATGCGCCTCGGTTAAAGTAGTTCCCCTGATAACGAGCAAATAATCGAACTTTTCAAGCGGTAATTTCTTTAATTTGCGGATAATTCTTCTTTCGAATAGGGTTTTGGATATAGTATTCCCGAGAATCGCATTCGCATGGGAATATTTAACAGGGCCGAAATAATCCAAATAACAGATGTCGTACCCCATCTCCCGCAATGTTCCGGCAATCGATTTTTCATATCCATAGAACCGGGACATTATGAGAAGGATTTTTTTACACATCATAATGAGCTGCAATTAAAAATCAAGTGCAGATTTCAAATACGCCTGCGTTTTCGTTCTCTCGCTGGCTATAATCTTGTCCGTTTCGCCGAAATCCGGTTTTTCATCGAGAATACCACTCATCCGGGCTATATCCTTACACCCACGATGAATAAGCATTAGACATTCCAACAGAGCCGTCAATTTTTCGTTATTCGAATCTCGTATAATGGTGCAGAACTTCCGTTTCGTAATAATTGACATGATAGTTCCATGAAACGTATCCGTAATCACGGATTCCGCACATCTGAACCATCTCAACACATCGAATGGAGTTGCCGGTACGACAACCTCATCAACCCACGTGTAATCCGCAAAAATCGAAACCAATTTCAATCCATGATCCTCTGCATAATTCTTTATATGCAGGATTTCATGTTGCGAATGGATTCTTCCCTGATAGGAATATACCAGCAGATAATTATCACACCAGGGACGTTCACACCGATTCATTATTTCAGAGTAATCATAAAGTAAGACAGGGTCTAAATGGATAACCGGAGGCTCTCCGATAAGTTTTTCTACAATGGAAAATGAATTGAGATCCCTTACGGAAATCGCGGAAAGTTTCAACAGATTCTCTCTGATTTCTTTGTCTAGGCCCAAATCATAGATTTGTTTGAGGGAGGTATGCCCGAAAGAACCTGCGTAGCTTACGACTTTATCCGCATTGCGGATATTTCCGAATAGCTGAGAGGTGAATCCCCACGGAGAGGCTTGACAACAATTAAACACCTCATCACTCCCGATCACGACAAGATCGAAATATCCGGGATTTTCTTTCTGAAGCCCAAGAAGCGGATAATATTCATTTTGAAATTTCACGCCTAATCTGGCCAGAAATCTTTTGCCCCGCAAAACATCCTTGAAAGTTCCTTTGGCCAAATATCGCAGACATCTGCCAACAGCTTTTATTTTACCGTAAACGGAGCGATTATTGAATCCTGGCAATTGCCGTCCAGGTTCAATATCTATAAAATGAACAGCACCAGCTCCGGCAGACAGCAACAACTGCTTCAATGCGTACGCCTGCAAAAAAGAACCATAATTGACCACTCTCTGCATAGAGAGGATTCCCACGACTTTAGCCATCAGATAATACGTTTCAGAACACGAAGTACTCTTTCGACAAACCGAATAAAGATTAAACAGAGCCAATACATCCGAAGTTGGAAAGACCGATCTATCCGGGACAAAGATTTTACACCGCGAAGTTGCCTCATCGTGCTGTCATGCGCAAAGGGGACGAACGGACATCTTTTCATCTGGCCTTCGGTTACAATCCCCACAGGCAAATGCTCGACGACACATTTACCGGATATTCTTTGAACAATATCATCTCCTTTCGAAGTGAAGGAAATGACTCCGCTTACCCCTTCATCATTTTTCTTGAAAACATGCCCCCACAAATCGCCAATACGAATATCCGCTGCCGACGACAACATTTTATACTTACAAGACGAATAGCAGCAGGGGCTCAAACAAAGATCGTTAAGAAAAAATTTATAGAACAAATCCCCTTGGGATAAACGAGATGTATAAGAGTGACTTTTTTGTCGGACCGACACCCGGGAAAAGTCGGAGCTACCCAAATCTCGATTATCTTCCGCCTGTGAATACCCGTCAATGGTCATTGCATATGAGTCGTGCCAACCAGTTGCCTTATTACGCCATGCAACAGACTTCACAAGCCCGACAATCTTTTCGACATTCTCCATGTATTTACGCCAAAGCAAAAGGGACGGAACTCCGTGGCAAAAGAAATCCATCAATACAAACCGATCTTCTATTTTAAATCTGCGTATGTATCTGCGAAACGAATCGATCTGACACGGTGTTCCAGCGACAAAATATTTCCCTGCCAGCCTGTTTATCCGCGTAAAGCCCGGCACACTGAAACTTGGAATGTATTTACTGCCAATCGACAGCACAAAGTCATCCATTGTCTCAGCTATATAATGCTCTGCTCTGCTTTTATCGACATTGTAGCGAACTCCACAGGCCCGATAGCCTCTCTCAATCAAATAACGCCCTATTTCAAAACCGACACCGCCGGATGAACACACATACCTCACATCGGTATCCTTGCTCCAAACCGCATAAGCTTGCAGCCCATTGCCGGACATACTCACTTCCCGATGATTGAATGCGCAAACATCGAGACATGCTCCACAACCAATACATTTGTCCTTGCCATGAATTACCGGTGAATAGAATCCATCAGGATTTTCTTCCAGTTCAATGATCTTGACAGGACAAACTGCGACACAAACTCCACAACCGTAACAATTGTTCAGTTTGGAAATATTATCTTTCATCCTATTTATAGAGGTTTTTCCTCTTCATTTCTTCAATGGATTTATCATAGTTATCCTCCTGAATCTTCTGTCCGTTTACCCATTCGACGAATTTGGCGATGCCGGCATCGAACGTCCACTTGGGTTCGAAGCCCAAAAGACGGCGCGCCTGCGATATATCCGCAAAGTTGTGACGGATATCGCCGAGCCGATAGTTACCCGAAACTGTCACGGGAACGTCGATACCATAATATTTCTTCAGTGTATTGGCCACCGTCAGAACATCGGTCGCCACCCCCGTTCCGATATTGAAGGCGTGGCCCGATACCCCCTCAGCCTCCAGGCCGAGAATCGTGGCGTCCGCCACATCGTCGATATAAACGAAGTCGCGCGTTTCGCGTCCGTCCTCGAAAACATTGATTCCGTTTCCGTTCTTGATGCGGGTGGAGAAGATCGACAGAATGCCCGTATAGGGATTGCTCAACGATTGGCCCGGGCCGTACACGTTCTGGTAACGGAACGATACGGACTCCACTCCGATACTCTTGCAAACCAAATGGACGAGCTGCCCCTGTACCTGCTTGGTGATTCCGTACACCGAATTGGGATGGATCGCCGAGTCTTCCGTCGTCGCGACCAGGCGCAGCGGTTTCGTACACTCCGGATATTTTACCTCGAAATCGCCCCGCGCCATCGTCTCGTCGGGACGTTCTAAGGGATAGACATATGTATTCAGGTCGTCGCTCCAGTAACGGCCTTCGCCGTAAATGGCGCGCGATTCGGCGACTACAACGCGTCGGACCGTATGCGGAGTATTAGTAAGCAGGTCAAGCAGGAGGGCCGTACCGCCAATGTTGACGTTCACATACTTTTCGATTTCATACATGGACTGCCCTGTTCCGGTTTCCGCCGCCAGGTGGATGACGGCATCCGCTCCGTTCAGCGCTTCGAGCCAGTCCTCGCGGTTCGTGACGCTGCCACGGATAAACCGGACCTTGTCCCTGATACCGATATAGAGCGGTGAAGTATGTTCGGGATCTTCCCCGTGAATCTGAGGAGAAAGATTGTCCAGAACCGTTACATCATAGTTTTTCGCGAGCAGTTTGCGTGCGACGTTGGAGCCGATGAAGCCTGCGCCTCCGGTAATCAAAACTCGTTTCATAGTGAAATATGGAATATTAAACCGATTTTTGTAAGAAACTGCCATCGGGAGCAGTCCGTTCCCAGTTCTTCGTTACCGGATTGTAACGCTTGATAATCCGTGCGGGAGCACCCACAGCGACACAATAATCGGGAATATCATGCGTGACTACTGAATTGGCTCCGATCACACAATGGCGACCGATACACGCACCCAAAATACAAGCATGTTCGCCCAACCATGATCCCGCGCCGATGACCACCTCTCTGTGCTGCATAACAGGCTGATCCCTAATCGGAATATCAATATTTTCAAATCCGTGCAAATTATCGCTGATATAAACCTTATCCGCGGTCAAAACACTTTCTTCAAGTATAATCCGACGAGTTGATATGATGTGGTTAAAATGTCCGAGAAGCACTCGGTCGCGCAATTCCAGCCTACATTCTTCAGCTCCGGTCAAAGGCAAAGCCTGCAACCATGTCTTATATCCGATACTCACCCTATTCCCAACGATGATATTAGGGCAACCGACCAGATGAAGCGGCGAACGAATCACGGATCGCCAACCGAACGAGCGAAACCGTATTTTGTAAAATACAACTTTTATAAGACGGAACGGCAGGGTGAAGAACAGTCGAAAATATTTCATATGGATTTGTTGTGAACGATCTGCCCATTTCACAACAAATCCATTCGAATCAATCTATTGTGAAATTTCCGCAAGAATCCGTTTTTCGCCATTCTTGCCTGGAGAAATCGTATCGTTTGATAATTCGTGCGGGAGCACCGATAGCAACGCAATAATTAGGAATATCGCGAGTTACAACCGAATGAGCACCAATCACACAATGTTTCCCGATTTGGGCTCCGATAACGGCGACTCGTTCGCCTAACCACGTATCGTCGCCGATTATAACATCTCTTTTCTGGATGATCGGCTGATCTCTGGGCGGAATATTGATATCTTCGTATCCGTGGATATTGTCTGACAAATAAACGCTATTCGCGATATTGACATTATTCCCGATAATGACCCGATGGGTTGCTACGATGTGCGCATAAAAAGCGATACGACAGCGTGAGCCAATAATGATCTTAGCGTCAGAACCTTCGATCAGCGGCAGCGTCATCAACCATGCATGTTTATTTATAACAGTTTGATCGCCAATAAAAATTCCCCCCCCCTCTGAACTGTAAACGGAGGTAAAACATGCGTATGCTCTCCGATTTTCCCGAACACCACCCTACAACGCATATACCGATATACGCTCCACGGCAACCGGAAAATCCGATAGAACAGTTTATAAATATTACTATTCATTTCTCATCTTTCGTATAAAATCCTCGATATTTTGAAACTCCCGATAATGTTCGTTAATCCATTCAATATTCTTTTCCCACCATTTGAAAGAGAGCAGGAATGCTGCCTGATCTTCAGTAAACCGATAACGAATAGGTCTCGCGGGAACTCCTCCGACAATACAATACGGTTCGATATCTTTTGCCACGACTGCTCCTGCGGCAATGATTGCTCCATCACCGATCTTCACTCCATCCATGATTAATACGTGACTCCCGATCCATACATCATTGCCGATTTCAACGAGATACCGTCGTTCCGAGTCTGCATATTTCAAAATAACAAACAAATACCCCCCCCCTCGATAAAAAGAAAAACCGAGATTTTTTGTATCATAATAAAATGCGGGGAATGTAGTTACAAAACATTTGGTAGGATGACTCCCAAATCCGGTATTCACATGATCCGCGATACTGCAGAAACGTCCGATTTTTGTTTTTTGCAAATTGGAATCTCCTCCCACATAAGTCCCCAATCCGATATTGCAGGATTGGACGCATGCATTTTCCATAAGAGTATTCATGCCTTCGAAAGCCGTTCCGTTGCATCTGCTCCCTTTACCTAAAATCACCTTGTCCCACAATCGAAACCGGGATAAACTTTCCCTCAATGGAAAAAGCGTATGCCATATACGGTACAGCAAGGTTTTATTTACCATGAAAACGATTCTTTATGGTTGTCAGAAATTCAGTCCGCTCATTCAAAGCTTTCAGATAAATATAGCAAACCGGTATTCCAATCAACGAATTGACAATATAGGCTAAGGACTTGGGAAGATACAGAACAGATAAAAGAATCAACACACAGAGAACAATGCTTTCAAACTGCATCTTTATGAAAGTCGATTGATATCCGACCCCGTACTTACGACGGACATATAACACGATCGCCAAGGTATAAATGCACATCATTAACAAATAGGCAATCCCTAACCCTTTCAATCCGAGCAAATAATACCCCAACGGATTGAATAACAGAAGGCTGCCGTTGATCAGCAAGGCAAATACCAAACAACCTTTCGTATTTCCTTTAGCCAAAATCATATAGTAGACCGTGTAGGATGCTGCCCGAAAGACTGCCGCCAATAATATCCAATGAATGAAACTCTCTATAATCAAAAATTCCGAAGATAAAAACAACCGAATGAGAAGTGGCACGAATGCAATCATGCACACTAAGATAGGCGTACATACCAAAGTAGCGACCTCCGCTTGCTGATTAATCAAATCATTCGATTTATTGCGGTCATTGCAGACTGCCGACAATCGGGGATAGAAATCTCCTGCCATAGCATTATAAACCATATCTATGGATATGGTAGTTATTGCCATTCCTGCTTGATAAAATCCGACATCCGCCAAATCACCGTAGTTGCGTATAAATAAATTGGTGAGATACGCAATAGCCGTATGAACAACAGATGCAAGCACCAACATGGATCCCAACGAGGCCATTGTCTTTCCCCTCTGAAAGATTTCACGCCCCGTCAGATCAACCTCTTTGATAATTTCTTTCCGGGCATAATGCCGATTGAAAAAATATACTGCAAAAAATGTTAATACAACGATTGCTGCAATTCCGTCCTTACCCAAGAAGTAATAAGCAGGAATAGATGCTATCAACCCGCAAAGGGCACTTGATACACCGGCTTTCGCAATATATACAATTTTTCTTTGCCCTTTGAGGATGACATCGTTTTCATTTCCAAGGGCGATGAACAAAACAGCAAGGGATAGAAAGCGAAAATCCATTGCGTGCTCTTCGCTGCCGAATGTCCAGCGACTGACTAATGGTGCAGCGAACAGCAAAAACAGCATGCCAACAAGACCGGAAATCCGAGACCAGGAACGTACTGTTTTTACGGTCTTCCCCAATTCGATCTCGTCTTCTCTGGACTGTGCGACATCTCGTATCGCGCTCGTATTGATACCCAAGCCTGTTAGCTGAGAGATCAATTGAACTGGATTCTGAAATAACGAGAACATACCGACGCCCTCCGGTCCGAGAAACAGAGCGATAATCTTCGATTTTAACAGATCTATAACAATCTTGAAGATTTGCACTCCTCCAAACACGCTGGTTGCTTTCAGAATCTGTTTATACGATTCTTTACTTTGATCCACTACACGTAATATCCATTCGCTATTATCAATTTTCAAACATATTGAAATTCCATCCGGAATAATAGCCAATTAATATAATTCTGAAAATAAAAGGCTGAAACAGTTACAATGGTTTATACATCTTCTCGTAATAGTTCTGGTACTCTCCGGAGGAGATATTTTCGAGCCACGTCCGGTTTTCGAGGTACCAGCGTACGGTCCGTTCGATCCCCTCTTCGAACTGCAGCGAAGGTTCCCATCCCAGTTCTCTCTGGAGTTTTCGCGAGTCGATGGCATATCGCACGCCGTGCGGATGAGCACCCTTACGATGTCGATGTTCTTCCACTCGTTGAATCCCCCGATGTTGTACGTCTCTGCGACCTTTCCCCTGTGGAATATGGTGTCGATAGCCCGTGCGTGGTCCTCGACATAGAGCCAGTCGCGGACGTTCTCTCCTTTTCCATATACGGGCAGCGGTTTCCGATTTCGTATGTTGTTTATGAACAGCGGAATCAGCTTTTCCGGGAACTGGTAGGGGCCGTAGTTGTTGGAGCAGTTGGTGACGATCACGGGCATGCCGTAGGTGTCGTGGTAGGCCCTTACGAAGTGGTCGGACGAGGCCTTCGAGGCCGAATAGGGCGAGTGGGGGTTGTATCTGGTAGTCTCGGAGAAGAACTCCTCGCCGTAGGCCGAATGATGTTCTCCGCTCGATGCCGAGGTCGAGAAGGGCGGTTCGATGCCCTGGGGCCGTGTCATCTCCAAAGCCCCATACACCTCGTCGGTCGAGATGTGGTAGAAGAGTTTGCCGTGGTATCCCTCCCCGCGGGATTCCCAGTACACCCGCGCGGCCTCGAGCAGCGCGAGCGTGCCCAATACGTTCGTCCGCGCGAAGGTGAAGGGGTCGCGTATCGAGCGGTCCACATGGCTTTCGGCAGCCAGATGGATCACTCCGTCCGCCCGGTATTCCCGCATCAGGTGCGACATGCGTTCGTAATCGCAGATATCGGCCCGGACGAAAGCATAGTTCGGTTCCCGTTCCACGTCCCGGAGGTTCTCGAGGTTGCCCGCGTAGGTGAGCTTATCGACGTTGACGATCCGGTAATCGGGGTATTTCGAGACGAAAAGACGCACCACGTGGCTTCCGATGAAGCCCGCGCCTCCCGTGATGATGATGTTGCGTTTGAAATCCATCTTCTATTTCTCTTTTTCGATGTTTCCGATACATTTGCGGAGGCTGTCCGTCCAGTGGGGAATCACGATACCGAATGTCTCCTTGATTTTCGTCTTGTCCAGCACCGAGTAGGCCGGTCGCACGGCTTTCGAGGGGAACTCGTCGCTGTGGCAGGGGCGGATGTCGCAGGCGGAGTTTCCGGCGTATTCGGCGATGGCCCGGGCGAAGTCGTACCACGAGCAGACGCCCTCGTCCGAGAAGTGGTAGATGCCTTCGCGGCCTTCGTATTTGCGGTGTTCCACGATGTCGAAGATCGCTTCGGCGAGGTCCCCGGCGTAGGTCGGGGTCCCCGTCTGGTCGAATACCACGCGCAGCACCTCCTTTTCTTCCGTCAGACGCAGCATCGTCCTGAGGAAGTTCCTCCCGTACTCCGAATAGAGCCACGCCGTGCGGAGAATCACATAGCGGCAGCCCGAAGCCAGCACCTCCTCCTCACCGTGCAGTTTCGTCGCTCCGTAAACGCTTCGCGGCGCCGTCGGGGTTTCCTCCGTGCAGGGTCTGTTCGCTGTGCCGTCGAAGACGTAGTCCGTGGAGACATGCACGAGCAGTCCGCCGACTCCTTTCATCGCGCGTGCCAGGTGTCCGGCGGCGGTGGCGTTCAGCAGCTCGGCGCGTTCCGCGTCCTCCTCGGCACGCTCCACGTCCGTATAGGCCGCGCAGTTCACGACAGCGCCGATGGCGTGTTCGCGGACGAAGCGTTCCACGGCCTCACGGTCCGTGATGTCGAGCCGCAGGGTATCGTCGCCCGAGACGTCCGTGAAGAAGTAGCGGTCCGCCGAGGCGGCCGAAGCACGCCGGAGGGCATGTCCCAACTGCCCTCCGGAGCCCGTGACAAGGATGTTCATGACTTGTAAAGGTTTTCGTTATACTCGAACGGCGATACGAAATCCCGCAGAAGCGGATGCCGTGTATCTTTCTCGCTCAGGATGATCTTCTCCTCCGG
>PPYF01219487.1_pt1 | contig 28347 bp, 27 predicted proteins | sample 1559871 | NCBI WGS metagenome assembly PPYF01 (sample SAMN08240021, study PRJNA423297) | Human gut metagenome, whole genome shotgun sequencing project.
ACAACGGCAACGGTACTCATACTGTAACTATCACAGATGGTGAAGGTAACACCACAACCACTATCGTGAAAGATGGTGCAACAGGTCCTAAAGGTGATACAGGTCCTAAAGGTGATACAGGTCCTAAAGGCTTAGATGGCTCAGCTGCAGCGAAAGGCGATAAAGGTGATACTGGCGCAACTGGTCCTAAAGGCGATAAAGGTGATACTGGCGCAACTGGTCCTAAAGGTGACAAAGGTGACACTGGTCCTAAAGGTGATGCAGGTACTCCAGGCGCGAAAGGCGATACAACTTGGAATATCAAGTCTATCGGCGATAATACGGCTCCTGGCTCTGATAAAGAAGCGAAAGCCATTAAAGACACCAACACTGTTAACATGGAAGCTGGTAAAAACTTAACTGTTAAACAAACCAATAATACTGATGGTGCAACAGTTGAATTTGCCTTAAATAACAATGTAACCAACTTAGATAAAGTTGTTGTTAATGGTAAAGATGGTGTAGATGGTAAAGATGGTGTAACCATTACTGCTCCTGGTGGTAAAGATGGTAACGACGGTTTAGATGGCAAAGTTGGAATCAGCGGTAAAGACGGCAAAGATGCAGTATCTATCTCTGGTAAAGACGGCGTGGGTCAAATCGGCTTAACCGGACCGAAAGGTAAAGACGGTAAAGACGGTGCATCTATCAACATCACTACCGATAACGGTAAACAAACTCTTGTTAACCCAGATCGTGGCGCTGATGGCGAACCAGGTAAAACTGCACAACGTATCACTTATGTACCAGTAGACCAAAATGGTAAACCTCTTAAAGATAAAGATGGTAAAGAGATCAAACGTGAAGTTGCTACAATGGACGATGGCTTAATCTTCGGTGGTAACACAGGAGAAGCACACAAAGCAGCACTTGGTACTCAAGTGAACGTTACAGGTGCAAAAGCTAATGATGACTGGACCAAGTTTGATGCTGGTAAAAACATCATGACTAAAGTCGAAGGTAATACCATTACTGTGGGCTTAGCGAACGACTTAGACGTTAATAACGTAACAGCTGGCAATGTAACTGCGACTGGCACAATCTCAGCACCAACAATCAAAGCTGGTGACACCACAATTACAAATGGTAAAGTGGATAATTTAGAACACCACATTGATAACCCAACAACAGTTGTGGATAACAAAGTGGTAAATGAGACTGGAAAACACAAAGAAGCAGCGACAGTTCGTGATGTATTGAACTCAGGCTGGAACTTACAAGCAAATGGTAAACCAGTTGATGCAGTAACACACGGCAACAACGTGAACTTTGCAAGTGATAAAGGTACTGTGACAGTTACAGCGAACTCAGATGGTAAAACATCTATTGTAAACCTTGATGTTAACGTTGATAACGATACCATCACTGTGAACGATAAAGGCCAATTAGTATCGAATGGTTCAACCAACTTTAATGTTGCAACTAAAGATGGTGGAAACAAAGTTGCTAAGAAAGGCGGCAGCTCAACAGCGAAAATTACTAGCGGTAAAACAATTACTTATACTGCAGGTAAAAACATCGCGATTGAGCAAAATGGCGGCGACATCCTTGTTTCAACAACTGAAGATGTAGATCACAACAGCGTAACTACTAATAACTTAACGGTTAAAGAAGGTGGTAACGTGACAGTGGGTCCAAACTCAACAGTTAATATGGGTGGCAACCAAGTTCACAACGTGAAAGCGGGTACAGCAGACACTGATGCGGTGAACGTTTCACAATTACGTAGTAATGTGACTAACTTGAATAACCGCATTAATAAAGTCGGCAAAGAAGCTCGCGGCGGTATCGCTGGTGCGAACGCAGCTGCTGGTTTACCACAAGTTTACATCCCAGGTAAATCAATGGTTGCCGCTTCTGCGGGTACTTTCAAAGGTGAAAGCGCTGTAGCAGTTGGCTACTCACGTTCAAGTGACAATGGTAAAGTTATCTTCAAACTTCAAGGTAACGCAAATACCCAAGGCGACGTAGGTGGCTCTGTGGGTGTAGGTTACCAATGGTAATTTAACTTTCCATTAAGATAGATAAAAACCCAGCTTCGGCTGGGTTTTTTATTTGTCAAATTTTTGAGGAAATGAGATAAAATAGGTACATTGTAAATATCTATAGAAATATCATAGATTGATAAATTTTAAGGATAATATAACCCGAATGATCACTTCAGAGCCACATGATTATATGAATATTGCTTTTGCAATTGATTCAAGGTATACCCCTCACCTAGAAACGTTGATTAAGTCGATTTGTTATCATAATCAAAAAGTTAATTTTTATGTTTTACACCATGATATCCCTAAAGAATGGTTTGGTGGTATTCAATCGAAATTAGAGAAAATGGGGAATAACCTTTTTTCGGTTTATATTTCTGACGATATTTTTAAAGATTATAAGACTCTGGAACATATCTCTTCATCGAGTAGTTATTACCGTTTTTTGATTCCTAAACTTATTAATCAAGATCGCGTGTTATATTTGGATGCGGACATTATTGTGAATGGTTCATTAAGAGACTTTTATTATAGTGATCTGGAAAATACACCAGTTGGCGTAGTGAGAGATTATTGCACGATGCAAACATTTCCATTCCCTTATTTAGATGAGTCCGTTTCAAAAAATTATTTTAACAGTGGTGTTTTGCTTATTGATTGCATTAAATGGCGAAATGAGGAGATAGTTGGTATTTTACTGGAAACAGCTAAGGAATATGCTAATCAAGTGTTATATGGTGATCAATGTATCTTGAATATGGTTTTAAGAGAAAAAGCAAAATATTATGGCTTTGCCGAGAATACTCAAGTGAAATATATAGAAAATATTAAACAACAGTGTGCGGTTAAATCAGTTAATCTAGAGAAACAACCGATCATTATTCATTATACGGCAGAATGTAAACCTTGGCTTAATCAAATGCCAGAATTATTTGAGCGCGAAAAATATTGGTTTTTCCGTCATCTAGACTGGTCATATCTTATTATGCGACCGAATGAGAAATGCTAGACAAAAAAGGTTACGTAAATAATTTTCGTAACCTTTTTTTGATTATGATAACCGCTATCTTTCTTTAAAGATGTTTTTTTGCCAGCATCAAATTGTCTAGGAATCGTTTTTTATTTTGCTCTGGCACTGCTGGGTTGAATAATAATTCGACGCAAAGATCATGGCATAATTGGTAGTTTCCTACCCAATAAGCGCTAACCGCAAGTTCATCTTTTGCCTTCCATTCATAAACAGAGTGATCCACAAAAAGAATATCTTTAGTGAGAGGAATACTCACTGCCGCATTCGCATAGATATAGGCGAGCTTGATTTTATCGTGAAGGCGTAATTGACGAGCTAAATGATAAAGGCTTTCAGCACGTTGTGGACGATATTCATAAGCTGCAAGTAAGAGATTTTGTACCTCATCTAATGGCGCATTTAATTCAATTTTTAATAGGGCAATTTGGAGAAGGGAATAATAAACTTCTTCATACCATCCCCCTAAATTTGCACGTTTAGCATACCACTCAATAGCTTTTTCAGGCATATCTGCATCACGATAAGATTGTGCGGTATAAAACGCATAGCGATCTTTAAGATCTTCATCCTCTGGTGAATAGAATGCTTTTTCTAACACCTGAGCATCTTGGAAATATTTTTGTGGATTGTTGCTACGCGCCCCAAATCGACCACTAATTACATAATAATCACCAAAGATTTTTTGCTCCACAACGGTTTTTTTACGTTGTTCAACAAATTCATGCAATACGCCACGCCAATAGAATGACCCATCATTACGAAACATAAGCGTACGGAAATAAACATTTGCACCCGTTACACTATTTGCCATGCGGAAATAATAGCGGTCACTCGTCAGTTCTTCAGGTAATTCAAAAGTTCCCTCAAAGCGGTCATCAGCATCAAAGATTAATACATAATCTGTTTTTCCTTGTGCATGTTGTAGAGCACAGTTTCGATTATGGGCAAAATTCACCCATTCATCGTGATGAATTTCGCCTTGAATACCTTTTTCATCAAAGAATTGTTTGATAATGTCTGCAGTATTGTCATCGGATCCTGTATCACTAATGACATAATAATCTAATGGAACATGAGCAATAATGTTCTCTAATGTGTCTCGGATGATAGCAGATTCATTTTTGACAATCATATTCAAACAGATTGTTTTTTTATCAGTTCTTTGAGGCATTAACATACTCTCTTTTTCTTATTTCTTTATTGATAAGTGCGGTTATTTTTAAGCTTGTTTTTGGCTATTCAGTGACGTAGAAAACTTGTTTTTCAAATTCGTGTTTACCGATTTTGACAGTCAGCACATATTTGCCAATTGGATCTCTGCGGTCGAATGTCCAGCAGTTCATCATATATTTACCATTTTCTAATGTTGGTCTGGTATAAGTGATGGTATGGATTTTTTTATTTGGTGATGAAACCACTTTTGCATTCTCAATCGAGCTACTGAACTCACTTGGTGCTTGTGCTTTAAATGTTTCACTTACCGTTGCTTTTTTACCAAAATCACCAGCTGCTACCCAGCATACTTTTTCGGCTTTATTAGAACGAGAGGTTTCTTTTTTATTTAAATCAGGTGATGGCTCTTGAGTTCTATCAAACACAGAGAGATAAATAGTGGGTTCATTTGCAGTATCTTTAGCGGTGTCTTTTGATTCTGGTGCTGCAGCAAATGAGCCAGTTGAGAATAAGGTCGCAATTAAAGCGAATGTTGAGATTTTTTTCATGTTAGATTCCTTTTTATATCATTATTTTATTGAACGATCATTATACCAAGGCAGCCCATATCTGCGAGCATTAAATTGGATGAGCCAAATAAGAAGGGGTGGGTATTTGACGAAGGTTGTTCAAATTTTACTAAAATTTGTACTTTCTTTTTCACCCAAACCGTGTCTTTCCAGGCAAGTTCCGACGCATCGACCTTGACATCATCTTGGCTTTCAATAACAAATTTAGCCCCTTGAATGGTGAAACCCACAGGCAGTGAGCTGTTGATGATCCAACGTTCGACAGTGCCGACTTTAGCCGAAACATCAACTCGACGCGGGTCAAAGCGTTGTTTGTTGATTAAGCCATTTGTTACATCCAATTCAAAGGTGCGTTCTTGGGCGATTTTACTTTCGAGCATAGCCGTGGCATCAGTATTGAATTGCTCATTCATCTTTTTACTGAATGCTGAAACGTCACCTTGTGGACGAAGTTCTAAAACGGTGTTATCCGAAAAATCATTACCTGAACTGAACACATTTTTGATTTTGTCGAAAATACCACGTTTAGCGCCTGAGATGAGCGATACACCCTCACCTTCGCTCACATTGATTAACACTTCGGCACGTTCACCTGGTGCAAGAATAAGGGAATTAATCGCTTTACCTTGAGGTAGAAAACCTAAATCTCTGGCAATGAGCAACATGTCTTGTTCGTTATCTAAACGGAGATCATAGGCTCTTGCTAATGAAGCATTGAGTAAGCGTAAACGTATCCAACCACGAGGGACGTCAAGATAAGGCGCTTCTTGTCCATTAACGAGAAGACGATTACCGACAAAGTGCGGTTGATTTTGCTTAAATAATTGTAATCCGTCGCCGTTAAATTCCATGTCTTGTAAGATTAATGGAATATCGTCCACACCATATTTATGAGGAAGTTGTGATTTTAGGCTTTGATCATCTTCAATCAACCACATCCCCACAATGCCACGATAGGTTTGATAAGCCGAGTTAGCCAGGGTCGCAGAGCGATACCAGCAAGTCGCGGCAGGTTGGTCAATTGGGATAATGGGTGCCCAAGATTCCCCTTTTTTGAGGACTTTTGCCGCGCCACCAAATAATTCGCCACTGGCTTGTAATCCCTGAATAGAGAGAGCAATACTTTGTGGCAAATTGTTGTGATAATTGAGTTTTGCAAAGGAACCCGATTTGATGCGAATAGTGGGTCCAAGATAATTGCCGTTAAAGCCCCATACACTGACACTATGGGAGCCGTCTAACTTGTAGCCGGTTTCTTCCATATTAAGAATAATTGGACGACCACGTTTCGCTTCCATCAACGGCGGAATGGTTAATTTTTCACGAGACGCTGCCAATACCGATTGAGGTGTGGCAACAAGTGCGGTTGAAATTGCGGTAGTTTTTAATAATTGGCGACGAGAAAGACGCAACATATTATTTTCCTTGTGCAATTTCAGCATCGAGTTCAGCGATGCGTTTTTCCATCAAATCGTGACAGTAAGTAGCAAGTTCGCGAACATTGTCTTTTGTGTAGGATGACACATCGATCGGGTCCATCATTTCACAAATCACTTTACCATTATCCCAACGATTTAAATCAATTTTGTTATGCGTCGTCGAACACACAACAGGCACGATTGGTACGCCAGCTGCAATCGCTGCATGGAATGCACCTGTTTTGAATGGCAATAAACCACGACCACGGCTACGTGTACCTTCAGGGAACATCCAAATTGACAGGTTGTCTTTATTGATACGACGAGCAAGTTCCGTCATGGTGCTGTGTGCTTTAGAGCGATTTTCACGATCCAAGAAAATATTACCCGTCACCCAATATAAAATGCCGAAGAAAGGAACCCAAATTAGGCTTTTTTTACCCACACTTACCGTGCGAGGGAGTACCATGTAAGAGATGGTCACCATATCGAAATTATTTTGGTGGTTACCGATATAAATACAACGCGGCATATTCTCTTTATTTTGTGGAAAACGGTGTTCTACTTCTAAGCCAAATAAAGGGTATAAGCGGCCAAACCAGCGAGCCATAACGCCCACATTGCTTGGGTTTTTGAAACGAATAAAGGAATAGATCGTACCGAGCACACAAATTAAAATACAACAAAGTGCAACGATGAGAATTCTGGCAATTTTTAACATAGAAAATACCTAATTAAAATTTTTGGAAAGTATAGCAAATTACACAAAAATGTGTGCTAATCTAACGAAAAAAATGACGGAATAGTTATGAAACCCATTTATTTTATTGCAGATCTTCATTTAAGCGAAATGCATCCAGAATTAACCGTACTTTTTAACGATTTTATGCAAAACAAAGCGCAAGAAGCGCAAGCAGTTTATATTTTGGGGGATCTTTTTGATTTTTGGATTGGTGACGATGAAACTTCACCTTTAATCTCACAAGTCAAACAGCAGATCAAAAACCTGACAGAAAAGGGCATAGCTTGTTATTTCATTCATGGTAATCGAGATTTTCTCGTAGGGAAAAAATTTGCACAAGATTGTGGTTTAACGTTATTGCCTGACTATCATTGTGTTGATCTTTATGGTGTGAAAACCTTAATTTGTCATGGTGATACGTTATGTGTTGATGATGTGAAATATCAGCAATTTCGCCGAAAAGTGCATCAAAAATGGCGACAAAGATTGTTTTTATGTTTGCCATTAAAAGTGCGGTTAAAAATTGCAGAGAAAATTCGTGCGAAGAGCAAAGAAGATAAGCAGCATAAGTCGCTGGATATTATGGATGTGAATTTAGCGTTTACGGCACAAACGGTAAAAGCATTTGGCGTGGAACGATTAATTCACGGTCATACGCATCGAGAAGCCATTCATCAGGAAAAAGGGTACACACGCATTGTGTTAGGCGATTGGCGAAAGGATTATGCCTCAATTTTGGAAGTGACAGAAAACGGTTATCGGTTTATTTAAACAAAAAGCACAGGATTAAACCTGTGCTTTTTTGTATTAAAACGTGCTGATTTTCAACCTTACTTTATTCTACGGTTACCGATTTTGCTAAGTTACGAGGTTGGTCTACGTCAGTTCCTTTAATTAATGCCACATGGTATGACAATAATTGCATTGGAACAGTGTAGAAAATTGGCGCAATAATTTCATTCACTTTTGGCATCGTGATGATTTTCATGCCTTCGCTTGGTGTAAAGCCCGCTTCTTTATCGGCGAATACATAAAGTTGACCACCACGTGCGCGTACCTCTTCAATGTTTGATTTCACTTTTTCAAGTAATTCATTGTTTGGTGCAACCACGATAACCGGCATATCCGCATCGATTAAGGCGAGTGGACCGTGTTTTAATTCACCTGCCGCATAAGCTTCAGCATGAATATAAGAAATTTCTTTTAATTTCAATGAAGCTTCCATAGCGATAGGGTAGAACTCACCACGACCTAAGAAAAGCGCATGGTTTTTCTCAGCGAAGTCTTCTGCTAATGTTTCGATGTCTTTATCAAAGGCAAGGGCTTTTTCAACTTCAGCCGGAAGTGATTGTAACGCTTTTACAATTTCCACTTCTTGTTCGTTTGAGATATTGCCTTTTACTTTACCGATTGCAGTCACTAACATTAATAATGCAGCCAACTGAGTGGTAAAAGCTTTAGTTGATGCCACACCGACTTCAACGCCAGCACGTGTCATGAATGCAAGATCAGATTCGCGTACTAAAGATGAACTTGATACGTTACAGATCGTTAAGGCTGCCATGTAACCTTTTTCTTTTGCAAGACGAAGTGCTGCAAGAGTATCCGCTGTTTCACCTGATTGAGAGATAGTCACTAACAAGCTATTTGGGCGAGTGACAAATTTGCGATAGCGGAATTCAGACGCGATTTCGACATCACAGCTCACGCCAGCAAGTGCTTCAAACCAGTAACGAGCCGTCATCCCTGCATTATAAGAGGTACCACAAGCCACAATTTGAATGTGTTCAACTTTTTCTAAGATTTCTGATGCGCCATTACCGATAGCGTCCACAATCACGTTGTTATGAAGGATACGACCTTCCATGGTGTTGATTAATGCATTTGGCTGCTCATAGATTTCTTTTTGCATGAAATGGCGGAATTTGCCTTTTTCTGCTGCATCATTTTCAAGGTTAGATTCGTGTACTTCACGTTCTACTTTTTGACCATTCGCATCGTAAATATCCACGGTACGGCGTGTAATTTCGGCAATATCACCTTCTTCTAAATAGATGAAACGACGAGTTACGCTTAATAACGCGAGTTGGTCAGAAGCTAGGAAGTTTTCGCCGATCCCTAAACCAATCACCAATGGGCTGCCTGAACGTGCAGCCACTAAATGTTCTGGATGTTCGCGATCTAATACCACCATGCCGTATGCACCAGTAAGTTGTTTTACAGTTTTTTGTACGGCTTCAAGTAGAGTAGAGGCTGAACGCATTTCCCATTCAACAAGGTGAGCGATCACTTCGGTATCGGTTTGAGAATTAAACACATAACCACGAGATTTAAGCAATTCACGTAATTCTTCGTGATTTTCGATAATACCGTTATGTACGACAGCAAAGTTACCCGAAGTATGCGGGTGAGCATTGGCTTCAGATGGTTCACCATGGGTTGCCCAACGCGTGTGCGCAATCCCTGTACCACCGATTAATGGTTTTACTGCAACGGCTTCATCAAGGGCTTTTACTTTACCTAAGCAGCGCACGCGGTGTAATTCATGGTTTGGATCCACGACAGCAACACCTGCAGAGTCATAACCACGATACTCTAAGCGGTGTAAACCATTAATTAAAATTTCTGCTACATCACGTTGTGCTACCGCACCAACAATACCACACATAGTTTTTCCTTATTTACTAAAATTAAAAGTCTTATTTTTCTGACCGCACTTTATGCCACATCTACACAAATTACTTCTACGTCTTGCGCCATTATGGCTTCTTTGTCAGCCTGAGATAATTTGTTATCGGTAATCAGCACATCAATTTGCTGCCAGGTTAATTCCACATTTGGCATTTTTCTGCCAATTTTTTGTGATTCCACCATCACGATCACTTCGCGAGATACTTCAGCCATCACTTGGCTTAAGCGAACCAACTCATTAAATGTCGTTGTACCACGTTCTAAATCAATGCCATCAGCACCAATAAATAATTGGTCAAAATCATAAGAACGTAGCACTTGCTCGGCAATATTGCCTTGGAAGGATTCAGAGCGCGTGTCCCAAGTACCTCCCGTCATTAAGAGTGTCGGTTCATTTTCGAGTGAACGTAATGCGGTGGCCACAGAAAGCGAATTCGTCATCACAACTAAGCCTTGTTTACGATTAAGCTGCTTAATCAATGCTGCGGTCGTGCTGCCACTATCTACAATAATGCGATTGTGATCACGAATACGTTCTGCAGCTGCCTTTGCTAAGACTAACTTTCGTTGCGAAAGTTCATCATCTTGTTCTTCTTCGATGATTTCTTGTGGCATTAAAATGGCGCCACCGTATTTACGAAGAAGGAAACCATTACTTTCTAATGCAGTGAGATCTTTTCGAATCGTCACTTCAGAGGTATCAAATAACTGTACAAGCTGTTCTACACTAACTTCACCTTGTTCTTGCAGTAGCTGCATAATGGCATGTCTGCGTTGTTGGGTATTTCGGTGTTGAATGTTTCGTTTCATTATTTATATCCCGTAATAAGTTTCGGTTCGGAATTATATCGACAAAATGATGATTGTAAAGCTAAAATTTAGGCAACAAAAAACCCTGACAAAGCAGGGTTCAATTAAAATTTGTTTTAAGACCAATTATTTGATTGCGTCTTTTAATGCTTTACCAGATACGAAAGCTGGAACTTTAGATGCTGCGATTTTGATTTCTGCACCAGTTTGTGGGTTACGGCCAGTACGAGCTGCACGTTTGTTTACTTTGAATGTACCGAAACCGATTAATTGAACAGGTTCACCTTTTTTAAGGCTACCAGTAATCGCCGCTAGAGTAGCTTCTAATGCAGCTTTAGCTTGTTTTTTGTTTAATTCAGCTGCACTTGCAATTGCATCGATTAAATCTGTTTTGTTCATAAATTTGTACCTTCTGTTAAATTAAAATTTGACTCTATTTAAATAAGCGTAGCTTTTAACTGCTACGGCTTGGCAAGTCTAATCTAACTGAGCGGGAAATAAAAGCTCGATTTGTAAAAATTGTGACAAATCTCACGTTATTGCTCAATTTTTATACCAATATTGGAGATTCCCTCCTGTTTGATCTCGTTCCGGAGGGATAAAATCAAGTCAACATCGCGTTTTTCACAGTCTTTGAGTAAGCGATAGATTTGCCATTGAAGGTCAAGTTCCTCTTCAATTTCTTCACGGCTTTTTAGTTCGCTCTCAGAAAGATCACGATTTTCTTGTGTTTCTAACAAAGAACAAACCGTACCTAACGAAATTTGGCTGATTTGAATCGCTTTTTCGAGTGTTTCGCCTGCGATAATAGCATGCAATAATTCACCTAACGCTTCACAAGCATCGAGAGCAGGTACCACACCAAAGAAGTCATAATTATTCACATCAGGAATAATCTCTTCGAGCTTCTCTAATTGGTTCTCGAAATTGATTTTCGCCCCTTTAACCGTCAGAAATTCCCACACTAAGTTTAAAATGTTGTGATAGGTCTTTTCTGCTTGCTCCTGTTCGGTCATCTGACAAAATAGGGCAAAGTTTGGTGCCATGCGTTCGCATAAGCAAGCCATAAAGGTTAGATGTTGCCAACTTTCAACATTTTCCAGGCGCTTGTGAATTGGATTTCGCATTTTTTTCTCGCTTATTTATGATAGGCTTTTGAGAATTCATGAATGGCATCTACGAAGATTTTTGGTGCACTTTCAGGCACATCTTGGTGGATTCCATGGCCTAAGTTAAATACATGTCCGCTGCCTTGACCAAAATCAGCTAAAATTGACCGCACTTCTTGCTCAATACGCTCTGCTGGTGCATATAACACGCTTGGATCCATATTGCCTTGTAGTGCCACTTTATGGCCCACACGCGCTTTCGCATCAGCCAAATTAACTGTCCAGTCTAATCCGAGTGCATCACAGCCTGTATTAGCCATGGCTTCTAACCATAAGCCGCCACCTTTAGTAAATAAGGTTACCGGTACTTTACGGCCATCGTGTTCACGAATTAAACCATCAACGATTTTATGCATATATTGCAGAGAGAAGTCTAAATATTCACGATGACCTAATACACCGCCCCAGGTATCAAACACCATGACCGCTTGTGCACCTGCTTTGATTTGTGCGTTTAGGTATAAAATCACGGAATCCGCCACTTTATCTAATAAAAGATGTAAGGTTTGCGGTTCGGCATACATCATTTTTTTGATTTTATTGAAGGTTTTGCTGCTACCACCTTCAACCATATAAGTTGCCAGTGTCCACGGGCTACCAGAGAAACCAATCAGTGGCACTTCGCCTTTTAGTTCGAGACGAATTGTACGCACAGCATTCATCACATATTGAAGTTCGCCTTCAGGGTCAGGAATCGGTAAATTTTCGACCGCACTTTTGTTTTCAATTGGATGGGCAAATTTCGGGCCTTCACCTGCACCAAAACTTAAGCCTAATCCCATCGCATCAGGAATAGTCAGAATATCAGAGAACAAAATAGCTGCATCTAAAGCATAGCGACGAAGTGGCTGTAAGGTAACTTCACAAGCTAAATCCGCATTGCGGCAAAGAGACATAAAATCGCCCGCTTCTGCACGTGTTGCTTTATATTCAGGCAAATAGCGTCCCGCTTGGCGCATCATCCATACGGGGGTCATATCCACAGGTTCACGTAATAAGGCTTTTAAATAACGATCATTTTTTAATTCAGACATGGACTTTCCTTTATTTATTTTGTTCCGCTTTACAAAGCTCAAGCGTCGCATTAATTAATTTGAGTGCGATAGTACCTGTTGGCGGTAATTCTGGCAAGGGGGCAGTACTAGAAAACCATTGTGCATCATGCAGTTCTGTTTCTTGCAGTTGAATTTCTCCGCTGTCGTAATCAGCTAAAAAACCCACCATTTGTGAATTCGGGAATGCCCAAGGTTGGCTCCCGAAATAGCGAATATTCTTCACGCGAATACCAGTTTCTTCAAACACTTCACGACGAACGGCATCTTCGAAGGTTTCACCCACTTCCACAAAACCGGCTAGCGTGGTGTAAATGCCAGCTTTGCCTGGCGTGTAATGGCGTTTATGGTTGGCTAATAAAATCTCTGTGCCACGACGAACGGCGACAATAATCGAAGGGCAAATAACGGGGTAAGTACGATAGCCACAACTTGTGCATTGAACCGCAAGCTCATCGTGAGTTTGTTCCGCTTTTTGACCGCACTTTCCGCAGAATTGGTGGGTTTTCAAAAAATGATTGATTTCCACGCCTCGGCTTAATAAATGAAAATCTTCAGTCGGTAATGACAACAAACTCCGTAAGGAAAGGTATTCTCGTTCATCTTGATCATTTTCTGCCACAAGCCATAAAGGTTGTGATTTCCATTTCCCGAGCAACATTGCTTTTTGCGTTGTGAGGCCGAGTTCCTTTGCTGTTCCGAAAGGCAGATCATTTTCTTGCCAATAAAGTGTCGATCCTTTGGTAAGCAGCCAATATCCCTGATCTTCGGGCTGAATTGCTTTCATATTTTTCTCTTTTTTATTTCAAAAGTGCGGTCATTATAAAAGGGATTTTTTGGAAAAACGAATTTAATTTCTGTGATAAAAATAGCTAGTCAGTTTTCGTTGTGCTACAGTAGCAACCTGTTTTTCTCTTTAAAATTAGGAATGACAAATGTCTTTTTTCTCTTTTGCTTTTTTAGAAAATGCGATGTCTTTTGAAGGTTATTTTAAATATATCGCCATTTTTGTCTCGTTAGGTGCATTGCTTGTGGTGACAAGCTTATATTTACGTCATCGGTTACAAACCAAATATCGCGATCTCAGTATTATCTTTCTTTTATTAATTATTTTCTTGCTCGGTGTGCAATATAAGCAATATGAGCAAAATGAAGTCTATGCAGCTGATATCTCTAGCGTGGTGACATTTTTAAATTCGGTGAAAGATAGTCAAAATTTACAGAAAGAAGATATTCGTACCAATAGCCGTACATTAATGAACGGCATGATTTTAAATATTCGGGATCAGTATTTCGAAGTCCATTTTAATAATGATTTTTCAGCGTATACCTTATCCCCAATTAACTTAGTAAACCCTAATGTTACTGTGATTGATAAGGAGGATAAATAATGGATGGCTACACATTATTAGGCTTGAAATTGGCCATGGGTATTATTGGACTGGTACTCCAAATTAACTTAATGGGAAAAGGTAACCTTGCACCGACTTCCGCGATGGATCAGGTACAAAACTATGTGCTAGGTGGCATTATTGGTGGTGTGATTTATAGCGATAGTATTGGGGTATTCCAGTTCTCTCTCGTGCTCGTGCTTTGGACATTATTGGTTTTTACCCTCCGTTTTATCAAAAATCATAACAAATTAGTTAAATCGTTGATTGATGGTAAACCTGTTTGGGTGATTTCAAACGGTAAGGTTAAAACTGCTGAATGTATGAAACACAGTATTACTGCTAATGACCTCATGTTTAAGTTACGTGCTGCCGGTATTTATGAAATCAAAACGGTTAAACGTGCGGTATTCGAACAAAATGGGCAACTCTCGATTATTCAATACGGCGATGATAACTTACGTTATCCATTAATTGTTGATGGACAATTAGATGATGATGTTTTAGAAATTATTGATCGTGATGAAGAATGGGTTAAAGCTGAGTTAGAAAAACAGAACATAACGATTGAGCAAGTGTATATTGGCGAATACTTGAATGGTCAGTTAGTGGCACATGTATATGAAAACAAATAAAAGAGACCGCACCTTAAAAGTGCGGTCTTTTTTTCGCTCATTTTAACCGACAACAAAAGGTAAATAACCCGCTCGGATGGCAAAAGGAATTGAAGTAATAATCACCCCAAGCACCAATACAAGTACTAACAATGCTTTACCGCCCCATACCTGATATGGCAAGTTTGGATGAATTGAGCGTGCTTTCCAAACTAATGCTACCGGTAAAACCACTGCGTAGAACGCGAACATTTGACCAGCATAACCCAGAGCGAGAATAAAACCTTCCGGATAGAAAAGGGAGAAAAGCACTGGGGGAATAAAGGTCATTAAACCTAATGAAATACGCCCTGTATGAATATCAAAAGATTGTTTGAGTAAGTCTTCGATACATTCTAATAAACCTAATGCCACCCCTAAGAATGAAGTGACCAATGCTAAAGTGGAGAAGGTTTTTACCGCATTCGCAATAATTGGGCTTTGGGTGATTTCTAAGGTTGCTTTCACCAAGCCATTTAACGTGGCGTCTTCACGTAAAATTTGTAAAAACTCATTTTGGCTAAGTAAGCCGTGCGTAGAAAGTTGCCATAAAAAGTAAGCAAATAACGTGATGCCAGAACCCACTAAAATCGCAATACGTAAGGCTTTTACGTTACCGTCTAAGTATTTATTTAAGCTTGGAATCGAACCGTGGAAACCAAATGCCGTGAAAAATACAGGGCTTGCAGAAATAATTAAAGCATTATCAATTGGCATTGCCATTAAGTTATCAAATTTGATGTTCGGTAGCATTAACGCGAGCACTAAGATAAAAGCAGCAATCATCACAAAGAATAACACGCGATTGATTTTATCCACACTGTGCGTACCAATCACAATAAAACTACCGAAGAAAATGGTGAATACAAGCACCGCGATTTTGTTCATGGTGTCTTTATCGCCCATGGCTGGGAGTAAATCCATTAATAAGGAACCACCACCACTCACATAAGCAGCAATTAAGGCATATAAGAAGACAATTAAAACAGCAGTGGAAATAATTCGCCCTGCTTTACCAAAATATTGTGCAGCAAGTGTGCCGATCCCCGCATCACTGTCAGCGGTTTGATACAGTTCCACGAATAAAAGTGCGGTGAAAGTAAGCACTGCCCACAAACCAAGTAATAAGAAAACAGTCGCAGTTAAGCCAATCCCTGCAGAGGTGAGTGGCATTGCCAACATCCCCGCCCCAATCATGGTTCCTGCAACAAGTAAGGTACTTCCCACGGTCTTGTTCATTTTATCTTCCTTAGATTGTAATAATAAATTTACGATGATTGTATTTTAATCTTTACAGTGTGTAAAGTAGGAGAAACAAAATTCTTCTACAAAATGTACGGTAGAAATGACCGCACTTTCCCGATAAAATAGCCGGCAAATCAATTAAGACAAGAGACAATAGTAGGAGAGCGCTTATGATTTATAGTATGACAGCTTTTGCACGCCTTGAAATCAAGACAGATTGGGGCGATGCAGTTTGGGAAATTCGTTCGGTTAACCAACGTTATTTGGAAAACTTTTTCCGCTTGCCAGAGCAATTCCGTGGCTTGGAAAACGCTTTGCGTGAGAAACTTCGTCAAAATCTCACTCGCGGTAAAATTGAATGTTCATTGCGTATTGATAGCAAAAAACAAGCGGCGGCTGAGCTCAATTTAAATAAAGAATTAGCGAATCAAGTTATCCAATCTTTACAATGGATTAAGTCGCAAGCTGGCGAGGGCGAAATCAATTTAACGGATGTGTTGCGTTATCCCGGCGTGGTGGAAGCGGCTGAGCAAGATTTAGATGCTATCAGTCAAGATTTGTTGACAGCTTTTGATGAGTTGTTGGTGGAATTTATTGCAATGCGTGGACGTGAAGGCGAAAAATTGCAAGCCATTATTCAACAACGTCTTGATGGTATTACGGTAGAAGCTGAAAAAGTGCGGTCACAAATGCCGGCAGTTTTACAATGGCAGCGTGAGCGTTTATTGCAACGTTTTGAAGAAGCGAAGATTCAACTTGATCCACAACGAGTTGAACAAGAAATGATTTTACTGGCGCAACGTGTGGATGTGGCGGAAGAATTAGATCGTCTGCAAATGCACGTGAAAGAAACCAATAATATCTTGAAAAAAGGCGGGGCAGTGGGCCGTAAACTGGACTTTATGATGCAAGAGCTGAATCGTGAATCTAACACTTTAGCATCAAAGTCTATTAATGCCGATATCACCGCTTCTGCTGTGGAGTTGAAAGTATTAATCGAACAAATGCGTGAGCAAATTCAAAACCTTGAATAGGAAAAATCATGGCAACATTTATTTCATTAAACCATTATGATTTGGTGGAAGTGGCGGGTGTGGATGCGGAGAAATATCTGCAAGGCCAATTAACTTGTGATGTGGTGCATTTAGCAGCTGGCGCTTCAACGCTTACAGCGCATTGCGATCCTAAAGGTAAAATGAATTCCTTATTCCGCTTAATTAAGCTTTCAGCAGAGCAGTTTTTGATTTTAATGCCGAAAGCTTTATTAGCTCCACTCGATCATTTAAAAAAATATGCGGTGTTTTCAAAAGTGACCTTTCAAGTATTGGATTGGCAAATTGTCGGCTTGATTGGTGAAAAGTGCGGTCGAATTTACGCGCAGATTCAATTAGATATTGATGAAAACCGTGCAATTTTGATCAATCCAACACCGTTAGATGTCACCTTTAATGGCGATGAAAAACAATGGCTTTGTGCGGATATTCAAGCCGGCCTACCAAGCTTGAGTGTGGAAACGCAAAATGAATTTATCCCGCAGGCATTAAATCTACAAGCGATTGAACAAGCGATTTCTTTTACGAAAGGCTGTTATATCGGGCAAGAAACCATCGCGCGTGCCAAATATCGTGGCGCCAATAAACGTGCAATGTATGTGCTTTCGGGTGAGACAACGGTTACACCGAAAATCGGCAGCGAAATAGAAATGCAGTTAGAAACGGCTTGGCGTAAAACGGGGACAATCGTCAGTGCGGTCAATTTTGATGGTGTTTTATGGTTACAAGTGGTAATGAATAATGATTTAGAAGAAGGGACAAGTTTCCGTTTACCAGAAGATGGAACCATTCTGAAAATTGAACCGTTACCTTATTCCATCAATAGCTAAAAAACGATTTAGTCATTGATGGCTTATAAGAAGAAAAGAGAGAACTGCAATGTTCTCTCTTTTTTTATTTTTTTAAAATCCGCTATAATTCTGAAAAACTCACGAATTGAACACTATGACTTATTATCTTGGCATTATGTCCGGCACCAGCCTTGATGGGGTGGACATTGCCCTTACTGACATCCAATCTAATCAAACCAAATTAATTGCGGCTGATTTTACGCCGATGCCAGCAAATTTACGCGAAAAAGTGACCGCACTTATTCAATCAGGCGAAACGTCGTTACAAGCATTGGGTGAACTCGATCACCAATTTGGCTTACTTTATGCGGATTGTGTAAATGCCTTTTTACGTAAACACCAGTTAAAGCCAGGGCAGATCGAAGCCATTGGCTGCCATGGTCAAACGGTGTGGCATTCCCCGAAAGGTCAATTTCCGTTTACCATGCAAATCGGTGATATGAATTTATTAGCCGCTAGAACAGGCATTACGGTTGTGGGTGATTTGCGCCGTAAAGATATGGCGTTTGGTGGACAAGGGGCACCTTTAGTCCCCGCTTTTCATCAAGCGGTATTTTTTGATCCTAACTGGGCAACGGTGGTGCTTAATATTGGCGGGATTAGCAATGTATCCTTATTGATCCCAGAACAGCCTGTCATTGGATTTGATACAGGAACCGGTAATACCTTGCTCGACCAATGGATTGAAAAACATCAAGGTAAAGCCTACGACAAAAATGGTGAATGGGCGGCTTCAGGTCAAGTAAATTCAGCTTTGTTAGCAGCATTATTAGATGAAGATTTCTTCCAGCTTCCACCACCGAAAAGCACAGGGCGTGAATTATTTAATTTGGCTTGGCTAGAGAATAAAATTCAAAAAATAGCAGGTAAAACGACCGCACTTTTACCACAAAATGTGCAAGCCACTTTGGCAGAATTTACCGTGCAAAGTATTATTTTAGCCCTTAACAATATTCAGACAACATTACCATGCCGATTACTTGTTTGTGGCGGTGGTGCTAAAAATCAGGCGATCATGAATGGCTTAAAACAGGCATTACCAAATTGGCGAATTCAACTGACGACCGAATTAGATCTTGATATCAATTATGTGGAAGCGGCAGCTTTTGCTTGGTTGGCTTATCGTCGTATGCATAATTTACCCGCTAATTTGCCGAGTGTGACAGGCGCCGCAAGAGCGGTCAGTTTAGGGGCGATTTTTCCAAAGGAATAAACCATGGCAGAGAATTTATTACAAACCCTTTCAACTTTAATTACTGAACAACGGAATCCCAATTCCATGGATGTGGATCGCTTGTCTGCATTAGAAATTGTGCAGTTGATGAATGAGGAAGATAAACAAGTACCTTTGGCAATTGAAAAATGTTTACCTCAAATTGCTCAAGCGGTCGAACGTATTGTTACAGCATTTCAACAAGGTGGCCGATTAGTCTATATTGGTGCGGGAACCAGTGGGCGATTGGGGGTGCTCGATGCTTCTGAATGCCCGCCAACTTTTGGTGTGTCACCTGAAATGGTAAAAGGTATTATTGCAGGCGGTGAGCGCGCATTACGTCATCCTATTGAAGGGGCGGAAGACAGTAAAGCACAAGCTTTGGTTGATTTACAAACCATTCAATTTTCCTCAAAAGACGTATTGGTGGGCATTGCCGCCAGTGGACGAACACCTTATGTGATCGGTGCATTGGAATATGCGAAAAGTTTAGGTTCAGTGACCGTTTCAATTGCAAGTAATCCAAATTCAGCGATGGCAAATATTGTGGACATTGCCATTGATACGGTAGTGGGGCCAGAAGTGCTAACCGGCTCGAGCCGCTTAAAATCAGGTACGGCACAAAAATTAGTGCTGAATATGCTCACTACGGCTTCCATGATCTTAATGGGTAAATGCTATCAAAACTTAATGGTGGATGTGCAGGCAAGCAATGAAAAGCTGAAAGCTCGAGCCATTCGCATCGTCATGCAAGCTACGGATTGCGAGAAAGCACTCGCAGAAGAGACTTTAAAGCTGGCTGATCAAAATGCGAAATTAGCAATTATGATGATTTTGAGTGGATTAGATCGTGCTCAAGCAGAGGCTTTATTAGAAAAACATCAGGGCAAGTTACAACTTGCATTGAAATAAACAAAAATAAAACGCTAGGTATCAAACCTAGCGTTTTTATCATTTAGTTTGCTCAATTAGCAATCTTGTTTGCCGTAAGCATCTTGACGAAGGATTTGACGAACACCTTCATCAAATTGTGCTAAAACTTGATCCGCGTCTTTTGGATCTTTACCGCGAGCATCAAGATAGAACTTGATTTTCGGTTCAGTACCAGATGGACGAACAATTAAGCGGCTACCGTTTTCTAATACGAATACGAGGATATCGCTTTGGCGATCAGTTTTAGTGTGGTCGATGAATTGTGCCACTTTAACACCACTTACTTCAGCTGGAGGCGTGTTACGAAGTGCGGCCATTAATTTACCAATTTCAGATAAATCGCTTACACGAATAGAAATTTGACCACTTACATAAGCACCGAATTCTTGCGTGAAGTCATTGGCGTAATCCGCTAAGGTTTTGCCTTGTGCTTTTAAGTGACGCACTAAATCTAAGAACACGATTGCCGCAGAAATACCATCTTTATCGCGTACTTTATCTGGGTCTACTAAGTAACCAAGCGCTTCTTCGAAACCGAATAATAAGCCTTGAACTTTACCGATGTATTTGAAACCAGTTAAGGTTTCTTCTGATTGGAAACCGTATTTTTTCGCAATTTCAGCAAGCGCTGGAGAAGATACTAAAGAACACGCTAATACGCCTTTCTCACCTTTTGCATGGTATTGTTTTGCTAAATACCAACCTAAGAAACAACCTACTACGTTGCCGTGTAAAGGTTTCCAGTTTCCTTGTGCATCTGGAACAGCCACTGCCAAGCGGTCTGCATCTGGGTCATTGGCAATAATGAATTCTGCATTGTGTTCTTTTGCCACTTTAATCGCTAAATCTAATGCACCTTTTTCTTCCGGGTTAGGGAAGTTTACCGTTGGGAATGTGCCATCTGGCCATACTTGTTCTGCTACGATATGAGGTTGTGGAAGACCTGCTTTGGTTAAGGTTTTGCTTAATACTTCATAGCCTACACCGTGCATTGCGGTATAAACGTAGTTAATGTCTGCTTTAGGTTCTTTAGCAAGAGAAGCGGTTTTTTCGATATAAGCATTAACTACTTCATCATCTAACACCACATAATCTTGGCTACGTGGTAAATCTTTTACATTGCCTGCAGCTACTTTATCGATTAATGCGGCGATATCTTTGTCAGCAGGAGAAACGATTTGGCCACCGCCGTTCGCTTTACCTAAGTAAACTTTATAGCCGTTATCTTCCGGTGGGTTGTGACTTGCAGTCACCATGACACCCGCAGTGGTATCAAAATATTGGATTGCGTAAGCTAATACTGGAGTGGGTAATTTACGTGGAAGTAAGTAAGCTTTCACGCCTGCACCCGCCATGATTTCAGCAGTATCACGAGCGAAAACATCAGAGTTTTTACGACCATCGTAACCAATCACGATAGAAGGCTGTTTGTCGTAATCTTTTAAATAATCCGCTAAACCGCCTGCTGCTTGCGCCACTAAAACACGGTTCATACCCATAGAACCTGCTTGTAAAGGTCCGCGAAGCCCTGCAGTACCAAATTGTAAACGGTCACTAAAGCGAGCTTGCAATTCAGCGTGTGCTTTTTCATCACCATTTTTCGCCGCCGTTAAAAGTGCGGTTAATTCTGAGTGAGTTTCAGAATCAGGATCTTGGTTTAACCAGTTTTGTGCGATATCAAAAAGCGTTGTCATTATGTTTTCTCCTTGTAAAAAATATTTCCAGTTAGACTAGCTGAAAATGACTTTAATTTAAATGTCTATTTTGCTTTTTTACTTAAAATCTAAGCTTTTTTTGATCGTAATCGTTTTCGTTGAATACAAAAACGGCGTAAAAATATTTACGCCGTTGTTTTTATAGAAAATAATGAAAAAATTAGAGAAGAAGAGCAGAACCCCATTTGATAATATCAAAGAAGAATTTGTTCTGATTGGTGGCAATACCATCACCTGTTTTCTTCAATGTGCCGTCGTCATTCTTCGTTTCATCCACCATGCCATTTACATATTGACCTTTCACGACATCCAAATCTTCTTTTGCCTGAGTACGCAAGATTTGACACGCTTTAGGTTCTAATGGCTCGACATCACCGACTTCTGTACGGAATTTCTTAAATTGATAAGTCGCGTAATTCATCGATTTTTCATCTTTTTGAATCATTTTCACATAGTCTTCCCCGATGATTTTTTCTAACGGATAGAAAAAGACATATTGAGAATGAATGTAGCTATCTTCTTTTGCAAAATGTTGTTGCTGAATACGGGTTAAATTCGGGTAGATACATTGTTCAGCTTGTTTACTTGCCGTAGCCCATGTTTTCGCATTCACATCTGAAAGGAGGTAATCCGCTTGTGCAAATTCTGCGGGAATCGGCGATTGTGATGGGCCAAATAAACCACAAGCACTTAAGAGTACAGTTGCGCCGAAAATAATAAATTTTCTCACTTAAATTTCCTTATAACATCTAGAATGGCAAAATTTTAGCAACAACAATCTGATTGTAAAGTGATTCTCTAATTGAGAAGTGATTTTCTTTCCCGAACTAAAAAACTTCCGCTATAATGACCGCACTTTTTACACTTATAAAGGAAAGAACAATGCAAAATCCAAAAGATGATGTTTTATATGCACCAGTTGAGTGGGTTGATCATAGCGAAGGTTATACTGATATTCGTTTCCACAAATCGACTGACGGTATTGCAAAAATCACTATTAACCGTCCTGAAGTTCGCAATGCATTTCGTCCGCAAACAGTTAAAGAAATGATCCATGCATTTTCTAACGCTCGTTTCGATGAAAAAATTGGCGTGATTGTGTTAACCGGTGAAGGCGAAAAAGCATTCTGTTCTGGTGGTGACCAAAAAATTCGTGGTGACTACGGCGGTTACAAAGATGAAAGCGGTGTGCATCATTTAAATGTATTGGATTTCCAACGTGATATTCGTACTTGTCCAAAACCGGTTGTAGCAATGGTGGCAGGTTACGCAATTGGTGGCGGCCACGTACTTCATATGTTATGTGATCTAACCATTGCAGCAGAGAATGCGATTTTTGGTCAAACTGGTCCTAAAGTAGGTTCATTTGACGGTGGCTGGGGCGCAAGCTATATGGCGCGTTTAGTTGGTCAGAAAAAAGCACGCGAAATTTGGTTTTTATGCCGTCAATATAATGCGCAAGAAGCATTAGATATGGGTTTAGTGAATACTGTCGTGCCTTATGCTGATTTAGAAAAAGAAACCGTGCGTTGGTGTCGTGAAATGTTACGTAACAGCCCAATTGCATTACGTTGCTTGAAAGCTGCATTAAATGCAGACTGCGATGGTCAATCTGGTTTACAAGAACTTGCGGGCAACGCAACCATGTTGTTCTATATGACTGAAGAAGGTCAAGAAGGTCGTAACGCGTTTAACGAAAAACGCGCACCAGACTTCAGCAAATTCAGACGCAATCCTTAATTTTAATCATAAGAAGTGCGGTTAGAAATCAGTGTGTTTTTAACCGCCTTGTCGTGATATATCTCAATCCTTATTCATATTTTAGAATTATTTTATGTCCTGTGTGAAACAACATAATTATGTGATTAGCTTAACCAGAGAAACAAAACGTCGCAAACATATTGAACAAGAATTTGATCGGCAAAATATCCTTTTTTCATTTTTTGATGCAGTGACACCAGATCGTATTGAGGATGTTGCAAAGAAATTTAATATTATTTTAGATCGCTCTTCAGAAGCTAAATTATGGGATGGGGAAATCGGTTGTGCGTTAAGTCATATCTCACTATGGAATTTAGCAGTAGAAAAGAACTTGGATTATATCAATATTTTTGAAGATGATATTTACTTAGGCGAGAATGCAAAAGAGCTGTTAGAAGTCGATTATTTGCCTGATGATATTGATGTATTGAAGCTTGAAGCTAATGGAAGAATGGTGTTTCGCGCGCCTAGACCAGCAAAGTATGATAGAAAGATTTATCCCATAACATTTAAGCAATCAGGAACGGCGGGTTATACCGTGACAGCGAAAGGCGCTAAATATCTTCTCGAACAGGTGAAAAATAAACCCCTTGAGGTGGCCATTGATTCTCTTATCTTTGAGCATTTTTTGAATTTAAAGGATTACAAAGTGGTTCAGCTTTCACCAGGGATTTGTGTGCAAGATTTTGTTGTGAATCCGGATAAGCCTTTTGAAAGTAGTTTGCAAAAAGGCCGAGAGTTGGTTTGTGAAAATCAAACGAAATTTTCAGTCTTTGAAAGAATCATAAACGAATTTATGAGAGTAAAACGTAAATTATTTATGAAACAAGTGCCTTTTAAATAGAATGCGTGCGGTTAAAATCAGTGTGTTTTTAACCGCACTTTTGCCATCAAGGAGAACAAGATGGAAACCAAATCATTTAATCTTTATCGTTATTCTATCCCAGTCGATAGTCAGTTGATCCTACGTGGACGTTTTTTAAAACGCCGTGAGGGACTAATTGTGCGTGTTTCTTGTAGCCGTGATGGATGGGGAGAGATTGCACCTTTGCCTGGGTTTAGTGAAGAAACCATCGAACAAGCGCAAGAGCAAGCCATTGAATGGCTGACAAATTGGTGTCAGGCAAGCTGCGAAGCGCCAAGAGTTCCACTTGACGGTTGTTATCCTTCCGTTGCCTTCGGTATTAGCACGGCGATGGATGAGATGAAACGTTATTTAAATGAGGAAGGTAACTATCATACCGCACCTTTGTGTTATGGCGATCCTGATGAGTTATATGCAGAACTTAATCAAATGCCAGGTGACAAAGTCGCTAAAATCAAAGTCGGTATGTATGAATCGAATCGTGATGGCTTGATTACGGATATGTTTCTTGAAGCCATTCCTGATTTACAATTACGTCTAGATGCGAATCGCCAATGGACGTTGGAAAAAGCATTAAAATTTGCGGAGAAAGTAAAACCGCAACATCGTTCTCGCATTCAATTTCTGGAAGAACCTTGTAAAACCCGTGAAGAAAGCCGCCAGTTTGCAGCTCAAACAGGCATTAATATTGCTTGGGATGAAAGTGTGCGTGAGCCAGATTTTATTTTAGAAAAAGAACCGCACTTAAGTGCCATTGTGATTAAACCAACACTGGTTGGTTCGCTACAAGATTGTCAAAAGCTGATTGCACAAGCACATAGTTTAGGCATAAAAGCAGTGATTAGCTCAAGTATTGAAAGTAGCTTAGGATTGACTCAGCTCGCTCGTATAGCGGCACAATATACACCTAATGTGACGCCAGGATTAGATACGTTGAATTTGATGCAACATCAAGTATTACGTGCGTGGCCAGGCTCAGATTTACCGCTAATTGATTTAAATTCAGAATTTATTACCAAAATCGTCTAGAGATAAGACCACCATTACACAAAAAATCGCTATAATTCGCACAAGTTAAAGGATGTGAAAATGTCAAAAAAATTCAATATTTTGCTGTTAAATGGCCCGAACTTAAATATGTTGGGTGCAAGGGAGCCGAAACATTATGGTTCGCTTTCGTTATCTGCCATTGAAGAAAATGTGGCAAAACTTGCGGCGCAGCATGATGTGAATTTGGAGTGCTTTCAAGCAAATAGCGAAGAAAAGTTAATCGATAAGATTCATCAAAGTTTTCAGAAAGTGGATTTTATTTTAATTAACCCAGCAGCTTATACGCATACCAGTGTTGCATTGCGTGATGCGTTGCTTGCTGTGTCAATTCCTTTTGTTGAAATCCATTTGTCTAATGTACATAAGCGCGAGCCATTCCGTCACCATTCTTACTTTAGTGATGTGGCTGAAGGGGTGATTTGTGGCTTAGGTGCGAAAGGCTATGAGTTTGCTCTCCAATTCGCGTTAGATTTTTTAAATAAAAAAGCATAAAATTTCACAAAATTTACAGATTTTCGCAGAAATTTATCGCAAAGTACGTGATTTTGCGGTAATCTTGCCGACACAAAAAACAGGTTTCAAAATGACCGCACTTTGGAGTGAATTTTGAAAGTGCGGTTGAAAATTCATTAATATTTTTAGGAAGAGCGTATGGACATTCGTAAAATCAAAAAACTGATTGAATTAGTAGAAGAATCGGGTATCACTGAATTAGAAGTGCAAGAAGAAGAAGGTACAGTACGTATTAGTCGTGCAGCACCAGCAGTTGCACCAGCTGCGATTCAATATGCAGCGGCGCCTGTCGCACCCGCTGCGGCTCCTGCAGCTGCTCCTGTGGCAGCAGCGCCTGCTGAAGCGCCAGTGGCTGAAATTTCTGGCCACCAAGTGCGTTCACCAATGGTAGGGACATTCTACCGTAGCCCAAGCCCAGAAGCGAAAGCTTTCGTAGAAGTGGGACAAACAGTCAAAGTAGGCGATGCACTTTGTATCGTTGAAGCAATGAAAATGATGAACCGTATCGAAGCAGATAAAGCTGGTGTGGTAAAAGCAATCTTAGTAAATGATGGCGAAGCGGTTGAGTTTGACCAACCATTAATCGTTATCGAATAATCCCTATCAATCTGAAATGGCGAGCTTTCTCGCCATTTTTTCACCCAAGTGGAAATTGTTATGTTAGAAAAAGTTGTGATTGCTAACCGTGGTGAAATTGCACTGCGTATTTTGCGTGCCTGTAAAGAATTAGGCATTAAAACCGTGGCGGTTCATTCTACCGCTGACCGTGATTTAAAACACGTGTTACTTGCAGATGAAACAGTCTGTATTGGACCTGCTCCATCTGTAAAAAGTTATTTAAATATTCCAGCTATTATTGCAGCTGCAGAAGTAACTGGTGCGGATGCTATTCACCCTGGTTATGGATTCCTTTCTGAAAATGCAGATTTTGCAGAGCAAGTTGAGCGTTCAGGTTTTACTTTTATCGGTCCAACAGCAGATGTCATTCGTTTAATGGGTGATAAAGTTTCTGCGATTAAGGCAATGAAAAAAGCGGGCGTGCCTTGTGTTCCAGGTTCTGATGGTCCTGTAGGCAGTGATATTGCGAAAAATAAAGAAATTGCAAAACGTATTGGTTATCCAATTATTATCAAAGCATCTGGCGGTGGCGGTGGTCGTGGTATGCGTGTTGTTCGTAGCGAAGATGCACTTGAAGAATCCATTGCGATGACAAAAGCTGAAGCAAAAGCAGCGTTTAATAATGACATGGTTTATATGGAAAAATATTTAGAAAATCCACGCCATGTTGAAATTCAAGTTTTAGCGGATACACACGGTAATGCAATTTATCTTGCAGAGCGCGATTGTTCTATGCAACGTCGCCACCAAAAAGTCGTGGAAGAAGCGCCTGCTCCAGGTATTACAGAAGAAGTTCGTCGTGACATCGGCACTCGCTGTGCGAATGCTTGTATCGAAATAGGCTATCGTGGTGCAGGTACCTTTGAATTCTTGTATGAAAATGGTGAGTTCTATTTCATCGAAATGAATACTCGTATTCAAGTAGAACATCCAGTAACAGAAATGATCACTGGTGTGGATTTGGTGAAAGAACAATTGCGTATTGCGGCTGGTTTACCACTTTCTTACAAACAAGAAGATATTAAAGTGAAAGGTCATGCGATTGAATGTCGTATCAATGCAGAAGATCCAAAAACATTCTTACCATCTCCAGGTAAAGTGGTACACTTACACTCACCAGGTGGTTTAGGCGTTCGTTGGGATTCTCATGTGTATGGTGGTTATACCGTTCCTCCGCATTATGATTCTATGATCGCAAAATTAATCACATACGGTGATACTCGTGATGTCGCAATCCGTCGTATGCAAAATGCATTATCAGAGACGATTATTGACGGTATCAAAACAAATATCCCTCTTCATGAACTTATTCTTGAAGATGAAAACTTCCAAAAAGGTGGTGCAAATATTCACTATTTAGAGAAGAAATTAGGGATGTATGATTAAAATGAAACGGCTAACGTAAGTTAGCCATTTTTATATCTTTTTGATCATTAATATATTTTCTTTGAAAAGATATCTTAAGTCTCTTTATAATATGCACCTATTTATTTTTACCTAAGGAAAAACAATGAAATTTAATCTCTCTAAATTAAGTTTAACAATTTTGGCAACTGTAACGTTAGCCGCCTGTGGAAGTAGCGGTGATAGCAATACTCAACCAGCTGATCAAGCAAAACCAACTGAGCAAGCAAAACTAACTGAGCAAGTAAAACCAGCTGAGCAAGTAAAACCAGCTGAGCCAGTAAAACCAGCTGAGCCAGTAAAACCAACTGAGTCAGTAAAAACAGCTGAGCCAGTAAAACCAGCTGAGCCAGTAAAACCAGCTGAGCCAGTAAAACCAGCTGAGCCAGTAAAACCAGCTGA
>PPYF01411364.1_pt1 | contig 28334 bp, 27 predicted proteins | sample 1559871 | NCBI WGS metagenome assembly PPYF01 (sample SAMN08240021, study PRJNA423297) | Human gut metagenome, whole genome shotgun sequencing project.
CGGTGATCGGTTCAGCCGAACGCCCATTTGGATATTGGACAGCCCTAGTTCACAAAAGGTTTCGATTTTAATTCGTTCGAAATAGGTTATACTAGACAAAAGATCAGCTCCTAAAAGATGGGTTTGTGGTAAACACATTTTAAAGGAAGCTGATCTTTTTTGTCCGAACAGCGTTCGGATTAATTTTACAATCTGCCTGAAATTAAAGTAAAACATTTATAAAAAAAGCCAATAACAACCATGGATTCATTTAAAAGATTGTTAAAAAGTTTAACATTAATCATTTTTTCTTAAATAAAATAAAAAAGTGGGTAAATGAAAAATGATCATGATGTATACACAGTCAGGGTGTCATTCTTGTATGACATCTCGTCGATAGTTTAATAAACACGGAATCAGATTCCAAGAAAAAAACTTTAGTAAACAACCTCCAAAACTATAAGTAAAGAAAATAGGGACCCTATTTTCTTTTAATACCGTATTTCACACGGTATCGAATAAAGGTCGTCCGTTTAATACCTGTATTCCTAGCAACGTCCACGTCACTCATGCCTGCTTGATAAAGTTTAAAAGCATGTTGCAAGCGGGGATCGTCTTGGGTGTATTGGGGTTTGCGCCCATGATATTTACCCTGCTGCTTAGCTAAGGAAATCCCTTGCTGCTGGCGTTCAATAATTCGCTTACGTTCACTTTCGGCCTGATACTTATAGAGTTCAATAATCAAGTTGGTCATCAGTTGACGTAAATTTGGATCAGCAATCCCTGTCATGGACGGCAAATTTAACACATCTAGGGTGGCCCCCTTATTTTGAATGGTGTTCATGATCTTAGTTAAATCCTGGTTATTTCTGCCTAAGCGATCTAATTCAGTGACCAGGACAATATCACCCTCACGAATATAGGCCAACATTTTTTGCAGTTCTGGTCGATTCGTGGTGGCCCCGCTTAATTTATCCGTAAACAGTTTATCAACGTTTTTTAAAGCCGCTAACTGTCGATCTAAATGTTGCTCCTTGGAACTCACACGCGCATAACCAATTTTAGCCATTTTCAGTCCTCCTTTTGGACAGTCCTAATGAACACTTGCAATTCCTAGTATAGCACAGAAATAAAAAAGGCCAATAGGGTATACCCTAATGGTTGTAAAATGATAGATACATTTGATCGGCCGTAACTGTCTAGATGAAAAGTATAACCCAAATTCAAGCAGAAAACGATACTAAGAGCCTAATTTCTTCCTTTCTCCACCTGATTGGTCTAGGTCAGCTCAGTAAGCAGGTTAATTTTAAACGGCACTCCGCGATTTCTTTTACCATGATCATCGCTTGGCTATTCGAGGCCCGTTTTAGTCGGCGCTCGCTTTACCGGGCGCAAGCCAGTCCTGACTTTAGCCCCCGGACGGCCCGCAACGTCCTCAATGATGGACGAATCAACTGGCAAAAATTATTGTGCTTAGTGGCGGTGAAGCTGATTGGCATCTTGCGACCGGTGGTCCATCGAAACCTACTTTAAGGCCGCCAAACAGTACCTCCGCTTAAATGCGTCCCAAATCCAAAGCTATGACGGGCAAATCGCTCAGATTACCATCACTGCCTTAACCTATCTGTTTCTAGTCTGGCAAGAACGTCAGGCGCAAGATGATCGTACTTTGGGAGACCTCTTTTACCTAATGAATGCGGCCCTACCTGAAATCAAATTTATCGAGGCATTGGTCTACCTGTTAAAGTCCCTCCAAACCCAAGCAACTGATTTTCTCGATCACACCATCGACCAATTCATCGGCTACTTACCGCAAAACATTCAAAAGGTGCTTAGAGTGGCCGTCTAAAACTAATTTAGGACCAACAAAACCAGAGCTAGCAAGGGCTCTGGTTCTTTGGAGTACTTTCAAGTTTCAGTTACCAATAAAAACAAACGACGCCATGTCAAAGCAATAAGACTGCTTTGCGCGGCGTCGTTTTTGTCGGTTTAAGATTTTTCAACTGGTTCGTTTTTAAGCCTGAGCCTTTTGATGATGCTCTTTAATCTGCCGCTGCTGAAGCTCAAACAGCTTTGGCGTTAGGTAGGCCTGGTAGACATCAGGATTGATCAAGCGCTGCGTAGCCTTAGGCAGCTGTGCCAATTGATGCTTCATCGATGCCTGCAGTTTCATTACATCGGTCTCAATCGAGCTGGCATTAGCGCCGACTACCTCCAGCTGCAATGGCTTGGCAACAAAATCAGTCAGCTCGATCTCGTCGTCAGTTGCCAACGGATCGGCATTAATAGCCAAGAGCTTTTCGGGCAGTTTTTCATCAGCCAGGGCAATCACATCGGCAAAGGCTTGGTCTGGCGCATCTTTTCGGTAAAGCCGGTAGACCATTTTGTCGCCTGGCAGCGTAACCTTCTCACGACTGTTGCTGAGCTTAATCTTTGGCTGCCATTGGCCATCAACCTTGAGCGCTGCCATTTTGTAGACCCCGCTCAAGACCGGGGAAGTCGAGCTGGTGATCAGCTTTTCGCCAATACCAAAGTTGTCCAGCGGGGCGCCTTCTTTTAGCAATGCTTGAATCACCGTTTCATCCAAAGCATTGGAAGCCGTAATCTTGGCATTTTCAAATCCAGCTTCATCCAGCATCTGCCGGGCCTTGGTTGCCAATTGAGTCAAGTCGCCAGAATCAATCCGAATGCCAATCGGCTCATGACCAGCAGCCCGTAATTCTCTAAAGACCTTGATTGCATTTGGCACCCCACTCTTCAAAACATCATAGGTGTCGACCAGCAGTGAGGCACTGTCTGGATAAACCTGTGCCCAGGCGCGAAAAGCCGTCAGCTCATCAGGGTAGCTTTCAATCCAGCTGTGTGCCATCGTCCCAGCCGCCTGCAGGCCAAACTTCTTAGCTGCCAGGCAGTTGGAGGTACTGGTACACCCGCCGATTACCGCCGCCCGTGCACCAAAGACTGAGGCATCTGGTCCTTGCGCCCGCCGCGCGCCAAATTCCATAACTGCACGGCCTTCAGCAGCGGCACAGATCCGCCGCGACTTAGTGGCAATCAGTGACTGATGATTCAAGATGTTCAATACGAACGTCTCCAGCAGCTGACACTGCAGCAATGGTCCTTTGACCGTCAGCATTGGTTCGCGCGGAAAGACCGGCGTCCCCTCTGGAATTGCTCGGACCGTGCAGGAAAACTTTAAATTGGCTAGATAGTCCAAAAAGCCAGTCGAAAATAGATTCAATGAACGCAGATAGCTGATGTCATCATCCGTAAAATGAAAATTCTGCAGTGCTTCAACGACCTGAGCCAACCCAGCCGCAATGACAAAGCTGCCATTATCAGGGACATTACGGTAAAAGACGTCAAAAACCGCTTCTTGATCATGCGGCAGGGTCGCATAATAGCCATTCGCCATTGAAAATTCATACAGATCAGTCAATAATTCTTCAGACATTGCCATTTCTCTTCTCCCTAAACTTTTTTCAATCTTCTATCCGAGCGTTCAAAACGTTCTTAAAATGCTTCATCGCCCAGACCTGGCCAGCTGGATCAAAGGTCGCAACGGCTTTCTCGTGAACCACGATTTGATAGTTCAGATCATATGCCGCAATCGCCGTGTGCAGAACGCAGATATCTGTGCAGACACCCGCCAGATGCACCGTGTCAACTTTTCTTTCCCTCAGCCGCAGATCAAGCGGTGTCCCGCAAAACGATGAGTAATGCGTCTTATCCAGCAAAACGACATGCTCATCATCTTGGTGTTTCTGATACCATTTGCCATTTGTCTCACCTCTTTGAATAAAAGTATAAATTACTTTAATTTTCGTAAAAAAGTAAAGTTGACTTTAATTGTTGTCAATTTTACTCCTTTCCAACGGATTTGGCAAGCTCGCCAATGAATATATCTTGGGTGGTCGACCGCTGCGCTTGCAAATCGTTGCTGTCCCAACCTCTTTAAAAAGATGGTGGTGCGTCTTGCGGAAATTTGAATTATCAATCTGATCTGCCGTCAGCTGACAAAATGGCGCATAGACCTCGCGTGCCTCTTTAAGCGTAAACGTAGGTCCCAATACCTGCAGAACCGTTGGCTGATAGTCCAATTTGTTGCGGATGCGCTGAATGGCCGTAGTAACGATTTGATCATGGTCAAACGCCAGTGCCTGTGAGGTATTTGAAAGATCAAACCGATGCCTGCCATCACTCAATAAGTAATGATGACCAAAATTCTCAAAAGCAAACCATTCGGCGGCCACGGCACCATATCCCGGCTTAAGCTTAGGCATTGCCGGCAAAAAAGTCATGTACGCCAACGCCAATGCCCGCTCACCGACTGATCGGTGCGGCGCGGTAAACGTTGCCAATTGTTCCGTTGCCGTTGACCGAACCTCAAGCCCGATTTTATCCTTGATCAAGCGCAATGCGGCATCATCGGCACTTTCCGTACTCCGCAGCAGCGTTTCCGGCAGCGCCCAGGCATCTTTAAATGGCGCTTCAGACCGCTTGATCAAAAGCAGCTGCATTTCATGCGTCTGCCGATTAAAGCTCCAGATGATATTGGTGATTGTAATCAACGGACGGGCAATGATTTCCTCGCTCATACCATTTCTCTCCTTCTTACTTAAACAGGTTAATTGATTTTGGTAACTGTGCCAGTAGCAGCGTTGTACTGATAGATACCAATCAAATGATTGCCCCTGTGAAGCCATGTTAGCTATGATCTGTAGTGACCCACAAAAATTGGACACTTTATTAATATTATGCACTTAAGGCTTGATTCCGATATTGAATCGGAGTCAGTCCTTTTAATTTTGTCTTTGTTCTTTCGTAATTATAGAAGTGGATATAATCTCTAATCGCTTGTTCTAATTCATTAAGATTGGCATAGAGATCTTCTTTGCCATAAAACATCTCTCTTTTAAGTATCCCAAAGAAGCCTTCCATAAGTCCATCGTCTGGAGAATAATCTTTCCTAGACATGCTTTGTTCAATGCCACGTCTTGCAAGTTCATATTGATAAGTCTTATGTTGATATTGCCAGCCACGATCTGAATGAAATACTAATCCATTCAATGAATCATTAGCTTTAAATGCATCATCAAGCATAGTCATTACCTGCTGCAAGTTGGGACTACGAGAGATATTATAAGCGACAATATCTCTCCCACAGCCATCGATAATAGGCGATAGATAAAGCTTTTGTCCTCTTAAGTTGAATTCAGTAATATCCGTGTACCACTTCATATTTGGTCTAATAACAAAGAAGTTGCGTTTAATTAAGTTAGGTTTAATTCTTCCTTCAATTTCACCCTCAAAGCTGTTGTAGCGTCCTCTACGTTTCATACGATATCCAATCAAATTAAGTTTACGCATTAAACGATAGACTGTTTTTCGATTGATTATAAAGCCTTCACTATGTAAGTGATCAGTTATTGTTCGATAACCTGGAGCAGTGTATCTATCTTTAAGTTCAAAGAATATTTCTTTAATTCGTTTAATTAGACTGTGGTGCTTTATCTCATCTTGATCTTCGCGCTTTAAAATATCGTAATAATTGCTTCTGGATAAGCTAGGTAAAGCATTATTCGGATCATTTAAAGTCGACAAGATAGTTTTAACACCCAACCTAAGTTCTAGCCTTAATTCTCTAACAGCTTGTGCTATTTCTGTTTTGGTTGGTTTTTTCTCTTTTGAACCAAGGCATCCAATTTTTTTATAAATGCATTCTCGACAGTAAGCTTTAAATTCTGGCGACGCAATTCTTCGTTTTCTTTCTTCAATTTCTCTAGCTCTTTGTTCACAGGTTCGTCGTCCTTTCCTCTTGATAACGACATTATACCCGTTTTCTTTATAAGAGCGAATCCAATTAATAAGTATGCCTTGACTTTTCAAGCCCAATTCTAAAGATACAGAGTAAGCAGTCTCATGATTGACTAAAACCCGATTGATAGCTTCTAGCTTAAATTGGGCTGAATAATAAGTATAGGGCTTATCTAATATATCCATTCCATGCCTATGAATGAGTGAAACTAAGTACTTAATACTAACTGATCCTATTCCATACTTTTTACTTAAATATGTCGATCTTTTATTTTCAATCGTCCATTCTTTATAAATATTCAATTTATCTTTTTTAGTTAATTTAGACATAGTAAAACCCCCGAAATCCGTGTCCGAATTTCGGAGGTCACTACAGATTGAGGGGCTTTTATTTTCAAGGGGCTATTTCTCAAAATGGACTCCAAATTCACATCTCTTGGTGAAAGATTATGCGACTAAGCTAGTCCTTTTTAAATGGTACTATCATCACATAGGTGAAATAAGGTATTATCTTTAATATAATATGACTAAAAGTACGATTCACTCTTAGATCATTAGACTTTTAGAAGAATAGTGATTCCAAGATTGGTCTTCATAATAGTTAACGGAGGAGCTTGCGATGAAAAAAATTCTTAGCCTATTTGGATGGATCTTCTTATTACTGGGCGTAACTTTAATTGGGATCGGCTCTCTAGCCTACTGGCGTACTTCTCAGCTACAGGCCAAGGGAGAGAGTGCTACTGCCAGGATCACAGATATCGTTACTTATCACGAGAGCGGTAATCGCTATTCCCACTATTCTCAGGATTCCAGACGTCATGAGGTGTACATAGACTACCGCTATCACGGTCAACGCTACACCGATATCCGTTTAGATACATATACTCCCTCGATGCAGATAGGTAAGAAAATCAAAATACTTATTAATCCTCAAGCCCCAGCAAATCCAACTATACCCGGTGCAGGAATACTTAATCTTGCCATTTGGGGTGGGATAGGCTTAGTTTTCACCATTTTAGGAAGTATCTTCCTTAAATACGTCTTTGCTGATAGAGGGAGACGTCGATTAAAGAAAACTGGACGGCAAGTCACTGCGATAGTATCAGCTATAACCGATAGTCATGTAACATTAAATGGTGTGGTTGGCAAGATAATAGAGTGCTACTATGAGGAAGCAAATGAGCGATACCACTTCGAAAGTGCCCCTGTCTTCAACTCCACTGCTCTTCATGGGTTAAACGTGGGTGATACCATTTATGTCTACGTTGATCCTAACAATTATAGTCATTACTATGTTGAAGTTTGATGATTAATATTTATATGAAAATGGAACACATATCACTATTTTCCAGATTACAGTTTATCGGTGGGTGTGTTGCGGGCAAAAAGAAAGCGTGCGAATACTCGCCAGCAATTATTCTACCAATTAAACTACACTCGCAAAAATGGACTAATCAAAAAATCTATAACTAGACAAAAGAGTCTGGGAAGAAACTCTTAAATTACAAAAACCGTTGATTATCTTGGTTCTATAAACCTTAATATATCAACGGTTTTATTTTTGAGTTTTATTAGAATTTAGTCAAAAAATGACTTTTTTCCCAGACTCTTTTTAATTAAAAGTTACTTTTTCTTCCTTTTAAGAAGGATGACACTGAGCAGCAAAATCAGCAATACCCCACCAATAGCAATAAGATACGTTTCAGAGGAACTGCCTGTTTGTGGCAGAATTCGCTGAACTATCTTTTGAACTATCTTTTTGATCGGATTATTGTGGCGACTCGACTTGTTTGGGGTCTTATTTGTAGGAACATTCGGAGTACTTGGCGTATGCGTGTTAGTCACTGTGAAGTTACCATTCTTACCGTTAACTGATGAAGTGTAGCCCTTAACAGTACCAACTTCTTTAACTGAGTATTGAACAGTTTTCTTATTTGATTTTTCAGCTAATTCGGTCCAAGTGTGAGTCCACTTGTTGGCCGCATTAAGGGTAACTTCGTTACCACTCTTTTCACCATTAGCGTAGAGCTGAACTTTAACTTCATTTGGACGACTGCCATCTTGGTTATTATTGTCGTTCCATGCTTTAGTTACACTAACACTCGTCTTAGCCGGCGTATAGCTGTTAGTTAAGTTGTAGCCATTAACAGTAGTTGAATAATCTTTAACTTGGTCTTCAGTAACGGTGTAGCTAATCTTCTTACCATTTTCAAATTCAGGTAAGTTAGTGAAGCTGTACTTCCAGTTGTCTGATGCCTTCACTGTCTTACTCTGAACAACCTTACCATTAGCTAATAAGTTTACCTTGATTGAATCAGGGCGCTTGCCGTCTTGATCATTATTATCTTTCCAAGTCTTTGTACCTGAAACGGTAGTAACAGCTTTCTTATCTGTGATCGTTGCTGTTGCTCCCTTAGAGTCGAAACTATCAGCTGAAACAATAACATCTTTAGCCAATGTATATCCCGATGGAGCCGAAGTTTCACGTATAATATAATCATCTTTTAGAAGACCATAAATTGTTCCTTTACCATCAGGACCAGTAGTTATGGTTCCAACAACCCCATTAGTTGACTTGCGAATAACAGAAAAAACAGCATTTGCAAGTGGGGCTCCAGATTCATCCTCTTTATTTATAGTTAAACTATAATTATATCCATTAGCTTTGCCATTAGCCTCTTGGTAAAGAACCCTATTTATAGAACTGTTTATTACCTTCTTATTAGATTTATAGCTAACATCATTCTCGACCAGTTCGCCATTAAGTAATGGATGGTTTGACTTAACCCGGTAGACAATTGCATAACCTTCAGATATATTGCCCAATTTCACTGTATAAGCATTATTGCTTGAATTAATATTGATGTTATGTTGGTTTGTCACATCTTGTGGATTGCTCAATCTCCAATAGTTCTCAGAATTTCTTTCCCAATTTCCTTTAGAAATAGAAAAACTTCCGGGCACATAAGAAAAACCATCTGAAACCAAACTATCAGAGATAACTACATTACTGACATTTTGCATAGAGGCGTTAATGTTGACGTGATAGACAATTTCATTCTTGTTATTGTCATAATCAACATATCCGTACTTCCAAAAGTCTGTTGCTGTATCACCCTTGGAAGGTCTGTGTTTTATACCAGAGCTATCAATAGTAACGGTGTGCCCATTAATCTTGATTTCCGCTGGTATGGTCTCCTCTTTATTAACTTCACTTGTAGCGGCCATTACTTGCATATCAATATGGCCGCTTATTGAGTCATGTGAATCAACGTAATCGGTGTAGGTTAGAACAAGTGATTTACTGGGCTTATCGATAACTGCTGTAGCTACAACAGTTTTGCCATCAGGTGCATAAATATTAAACTTCTGAGATCGTTGGAAATCTAACTGATCCGGTAATGAAATAGTTGTTGTATCCCCAGATTTGGCTGAATCTGGAACTGAGAAATCGAATTTAAATTCAGTGGCAAAGCGTCCTTCAATACTATTAGTGGTTAACTTGGAATTGCTAATAGTAATATCAATACTAGAAGATGGGCCTCTCACACCTTCATTGTTTCCAAGCTCATTGGATGCTTTTTGGCTGACTTTATTTTCATTTTTCGTAACATTTTGTGGAATATCATTAGTTTTTGCAGAACTGGCAAACTTTGATTTGGAACTTTGTGCTTGATCGATGCTAGGTAAGTCACCCTTACTTTGACTGCTAGCTACAGATGGTGTCCCATTTATATTAGTGGCAGCCATAGTTTGAATTGGGGCTGCAAAAATTCCGCCTACAATTATCAACAAAGATAGAAACGTTCGAATTCTTTTCATTTTTCCTCTCCTTAGAACACGCTTTGTATACAAAACCATCTACTTATCTATACTATCCACCACTCCCCTTCTTGGCGTTAATACCTTTTTGGTCTTTTGCCTACTCAATTAATACAGGGAAATTACTAAGTAGACAACGAAAAAAGAAAACCCTGATACTGACGAGGATTTCCAGTGTAGAGTCTCATAAACGGTACCCTAACTAGATGCAGTTAAATAACTGTTCAGGATTCCCCACCAGGAATAATGGGATATTGAACCACGAGTTTTTAGACCGTCCTGTTTCTACAAACCTTATTATACTCAAACCTTGTTGTACCGCCAAGATCAAATCTCTAGCCAGAGCTGAAAAGAGTTACCTGTTGGTAGCTCGCAAATTCACAAACAAACACATGCTGCTGAATTACGAAGTCACCGTGACTAATGGACATCTCATAATTCAGCTGGATTCTATCATAGTTATTTCTTAAGTAAATAGTGGTGATTAGATGAACTACGATATTTCCTACGCATTAGGAAGGGAACGAGATTCACGTCAGTCAGGCGGCCTCTATGATTGGTCACAAGTTGAGTTTTCTTATAACAGTAACCACATGGAAGGTTCCACGATTACGCGGAACCAGACCGCCCAGATATATTCGACCGGGAATTACGTTGCGGACAAAGATTAGCTTATTCGCGCTGATGATCAAGTGGCTATAATCAAACCAACCTTCCAGACAACTTTTTCCACCAGTCAAGAGGATAACAGCACTAAGAAATCAAGAACAAAATTTACGAATCGGATTGATTCTTAACCACTGAGGGTCCCCAGAATCCGTGGTTAAGACGAAAACAGCGGGCGACTTACGCAATATCTGCGTTAACCGTCCGCTTTTATTTCTCTACTAAATACGGTACATGCCTGGCCCATGGTAAAACCATAATGTCTAGCGAATACGTTGCGCGTGGACCGTTAAGCTTGAAGATATAGTTGGGTGCTTTTTAGTTAGGCGCGGTCAACCTTCTGGCTCACCTTGGAGGCAGGGGTGACTTCGAGCGGGTCCCGCCAGAAGGCAAGGGCCGCGATGGCGTTGATGATATAGTAAACATACTTACCAATGTTAGCGAAGTTGCCCTGAATTCCGGCCTTCGCTAACTGAATAAAGTCGTAAAGGACCCAGAACTTCCACTGCATTTCAAACTTCATGGCGTTGAGGACGTTAGCACCCAGGCTCAAGCCAAAGGCGATAACGGTGATCCAGAAGAGGGGATCAGTAAGGCCGTTCGTCCAGCCAATGTAGTTGGTTCCAAACGAGAAGAGCAAGGATAGGATGAACATGCCGATGATGGTGAGCACCCCCTTTAGCGCCCGTCATTGGCTTGGAGCTCTTGTACTTCTCAGTCCGCTTCCAGTGTTCGATCGCCACCGTGTAGATGATGAAGGTCACTGGGTAAGTGATGACGGCTGCCTGGTTTCCCAGAATGTAATCAATCGTCCCGGAAAGCACCACGTTCGCGATCCCAACCACGTTCCCCAGGTTATTCATTCGGCCGGTCAGCCGAGTTGAATAAATCGAGAGAATCGAATTGATAATCGAGATGATTCCAAAGGGAACGAAGACCGTCCAGTGGCCCCAATGCGTGACGTCAGCGAGGGTTTCGGTTAGGTAACCAGAAGCAATTGAGATGGCAACGACAATCAGAACCCCAAGCAAATCAAAACTCTTCGCCTTCGCAATCTTCTGTAACATAAAAGTTACCTCCTTTTGTTTTTAACGTGGCGTTACTTCGAGCTGAGGTATTTCGGATGCAACCCACGAAGAATAGGGGAATAAAGTGATTCTCCTATTGGTAGTTAGTGATAGCACACACAATTATAAATGTCAATTTTCGATGAAAAATGAATTAGAATTAACAATTGGTGGTGTTGGGAACGAGAGTGTCAAGAATGTTGTGTAAAAAAGGAAACTTCGCCCGCATGAATTGGCGATTCTAAAACGTCGAATCAAGCGTGTCGTGACAGTCTTTGAATCCCCGATGTGCTCGATTCTCAAATTTATCGTTGTACTCCATCACTTGCGTCATGATAAAGCGATCGAGGGCCCCTTCGTTTGGGAACTGCTCTTTACGTCGGACCATCTTCTTCAGACTCTTATTGAACGACTCAATTAGGCTCGTCGAGTAGATGGTCTGACGGATCGCAGTTGGAAAACTGAAGAACGTGAATAGCTCCTCCATTTGGACTAGATTCTTGATTCGACGCTTATAACTGGACTCCCACTTAGCACTGAAAGCCGCCAATCGTTCTTTGGCGGCTTGTAGGCTCTCTGCTTGCCGAATGGTCTTAAAGTCGGTGATAATCTCCCTGCGATCGTTTTTGCGAACGTACCCTAAAAGGTTGCGTTCTGTGTGGACCCAGCACCGTTGAAACTTCGCCTGCGGGTAGTTGGCGATGAACAACTGAATATCTTTAATCCCCCGTGCGCGTAATCCCTGGAGTAGTTCAGACCAAGCGGCTCCGTTCTCGGTCGGTGCGATACTGTAGTCAAGAACTTCCTTACCGCCGTCACTTCGAATTCCGATTGCTACGTTAACGGCTTCTCGTTCAACGGTACCACGGCGTAACGGAATGTAAGTGGCATCGAGGAACACACAGACGTACTGTGAGTACTTGAATTTGCGTTCGTGGAACTCTTCAACCAGGTGTTTCGTCCGCTTAGTGATGTTTGAAACCGTGGTTGGTGAGTAGTAGTGGCCGTACATTCTCTCAACCATATCAGCGATTTCACGAGTTGTGACGCCCTTGGAGTACATCTTGATGACCATTTCCTCCAGTCCATCAGTCCGACGCACGTAAGGAGGGAAGAGGGAGTTTTGAAACTTGTTTAACCGGTCCCGTGGGATCGTCAGATTAATTTCACCGTACTCAGTGTCGATAGTGCGGGTGTACGTCCCGTTCCGGTAGTTCACGTCGTCTTTTGATCGGTCGATCCGAGTATGTGGTTCGTAGCCTAGCACCGCAGTCAGTTCATTTTGAAGGAACTGATTAGCGGCCACTTCGATTTGACGACGTAAGACTTCATTCAGGGTAATATCTTTGTCTGAAGATAGCGCTGCGATAATATCTTTGTTAAACTGATTCATGGGGAAAGCCTCCGTATTCTGATTGGTTTTTAGCGATTTTAATCATACGGGGAAGGCTTTCCCTTTTTCAATACCCTCAAGGTATCAATTTACACTCCCAACCAGCTGGTAAAGGCAATCTAATAGAAAAGAAAATAGGCGATAAAAAACTGACTTACTCAAGTTATGAGATAAGTCAGTTTTTTTAGTTTTTAGAATTTTAATAAGTCATTAAGAGCTTCAGTCATAGTTGGGTGAGCATAAATTTGGTCACGCAAGTCTTCAGCCTTTAAGTGGTGCTGCATTGCTAAAGTGATGACATTGATAGTTTCGTAAGCTTCTTCAGCGTAAATAGTAGCACCTAAGATTTCGTGGGTTTCTGGGTCAATCAAAGCCTTGTATGAGCCTCTTGGGTTGCCGATGACTTGGGCCTTTGGCACACCAGCTGCAGGCATTGTTAAAACCTTGTAAGCTTTACCTTGGGCCTTTAACTCGCTTTCAGTTAGTCCAGCTGAAGAAATTGCTGGCTTAATGAAGATTGAGTTAGCAAAAACTGGACGATTCTTCTTAGTTCTAGTCTTGTCACCAAAGAGTTGATTGTCCATAATCCGCCAGTCATCAAGCGAAATGTAGGTAAATTGCAAGCTACCGGCAACATCACCCATAGCGTAGATATTAGGAACACTGGTTTCAAGCTTGTCGTTAACGACAATTTCGCCTCTTTGGCCAACTTCAAGACTGGTTTTTTCTAGGTGAAGGGCGGCAGTGGCTGGGTGGCGGCCAACTGACACAAGCATCACGTCTGCTTGCAAGTCCTTAACACCATCTTCGGTTTCAACAGTTAAGTTAAGACCAGCTTCAGTTTCTTCAACCTTGGTTAAAGAAGACTTAAGCATGAAGGTAACGCCATCTGCTTCCATATCAGCCTTAGCTGCCTGAGCAATTTCTGGTTCAAACCGGCCCAAGATACTTGGCATTGGTTCAATTACAGTTACTTTACTGCCAAAGCCAGCGTACATTGAAGCAAATTCAAGGCCGATTGGTCCACCACCTAAAATAACCAGATTCTTAGCAAGTTCTTTTTTAGCAAGCATTTCAGTTGAAGTAAATATCTTATCGTCAATCTTTAGGCCATCAATATTTGGTACATTACTTTCGGCACCAGTATTAATGAAAAGACGGTCGAATGTTAATTCTTCTGTACCTGATTCATCAGTTACCTTGATTATCTTATCATCAATAAATTCAGCACTTGCATCAAGCACAGTTGCCAAGTCTTGGTCTGCTACCTTGTGGTAGTTCTTGTTGCGTAGTTTTGCTGTCATAGCTTCCTTAGTTTCGAAAGCTTCTTCATACTTAACTCCTCTTTGAGAGTTAATTACCAAGTTCTTAGTTGGCAAACATGCGATGTTGATACATGTTCCGCCGTACATCATTGGATCTTTTTCAATCAAAAGCACTTCTTCGCCATGACTTGTCAGGCTCCCTGCCAAAGTCTTACCAGCTTTACCAAAACCAATAATAATATTCTTAAAATGTCTCATACTTAGACTCCTAATCCAAATTCTTACTACTTATTTTTTATCAGTAACATATTTCTTTTACAAAATAGCACGATAGATGTCAGCTGTCTACAATTTTGCTTATAAAAAGTAACTTCCTGTTTTTAATTCAAGACAAACCGTGGGTTTTACCCACACCCACAAGCTGAACCAGCTTGACTGCAATAATGATAGGAGTTTTTCCCCCCCCTTCTCAAACTCACTCGCCCACTCGCCGTGTGGCAGGAAAGCAAAGTTAGTGTAACTAACTTTGGCTTTCAGCCGTTTCAGTGTGTCGTTTCATTCCGTCAGGAACGGGTAGTATTTTTTTTGAAGTCCACAAAAAAATCTCCACACCTAGCACTTGACTACATTCTCACTCCAAGTTAAAGAGACATAACTTAACAGTTGTGAGCTTATTTTTGTACCCTTGATTTTATTAGTTATATAATAGCTCGTATCTTAGGTTCATTAGTAAGGAGTAAAAAAGCATGAAATACGGTTACGCACGAGTTAGCACCAGTGACCAAAAACTCGAAAATCAAATTGACTTGTTAAAGTCAGCTGGCGCAGACAAAATTTTTCAAGAAAAATATACAGGCACGACTACCCAACGACCAGAGTTTCAAAAACTACTTAACGAGTTAAAAGTAAATGATACTTTAATTGTGACTAAATTAGATAGGTTCGCCAGAAACACAACCGAAGCTCTAGAACTCATTCAGAAATTATTTAAGCAAAATATCAAGGTCAACATCTTAAATATGGGAGTAATTGATAATACACCAACTGGCCAGCTCATCTTTACCATTTTTAGTGCCTTTGCTCAATTTGAAAGAGATATGATTGTTACGAGAACACAAGAAGGCAAAATGTATGCAAAAGCCCATGACCCGAATTTTAGAGAGGGTCGCCCCCAAACTTATAGTGATGAACAAATTCAACTGGCTTACGAATTAAGACAGCAAGGTATGACCTATAAGATGATTGAACGCAAAACAGGGATAAGCATTGCCACGCAGAAAAGGCGTTTCAAAAAGTTTAAGAAGCTACGGATACGACTATCATCGTCAAAAACTAATTCACAAGATTAATATTTCATAATTTTCTTTGATAGCAGTGTCCGTATTTCGAAGTATCTGTATCTTTGATTCAAAGTCGACAGATTTATTTTAATCTTGATACATTTGTATCTCTTACTTAACAAAAATTATTTTTTTTGAATTTTGTATAGTACACAAAATAAAATATAAAATGGTGATATAATATCTTGTATACAAAATAGAAAGAGAGCAAAAGCTAATATGAACTACATTAACCGCCCTCAATATATGCAATTCCTTGAAGATTTTCGAGATAACGAGGCTATTAAAGTAATTACTGGTATTCGGCGTTCAGGAAAAACCTTTTTGATGAATATGTTTATTCAAAAACTTAAAGGTGATGGTATTCAAGATGATCAAATTATTCACATTAATTTTGAAAATTTTGCTTTTATCAACATTCGTAATGCTAAAGATCTATATGACTATGTCCACCAACATCAAAACCATCATAAAAAAAATTATCTCTTCTTTGACGAAATTCAACACGTTAAAGAGTGGGAAAAGGCCATTAACAGCTTTCGAGTTGATATGGACGCTGATATTTATATCACTGGCTCGAACGCATTCCTATTATCCAGTGAACTTGCTACGCTGTTAACTGGAAGATACGTTCAACTTAAAGTTTATCCATTATCATTCAAGGAATATTATGACTTTAAAAATGGATCCCCAGAAAAGGTCTATCAACTATTTAAAGACTATTTATTAGAGGGGGGATTTCCAGCGGTTGATGTTGCTCCTAATACTAATCTTAAAGACGCTTTAAAACGTGGAATCTTTGATTCGATTATTCTAAGTGACGTTTCTTCGCGTCTAAAAGCTAATAGCGATCAGGCTCTCCTTGCTGTCTGTGACTATTTAATGAGCGAAATTGGCAATCTAGTTTCTGCAACTAAAATTGCTAATACTTTAAGATCCAATGGCTTCAAAATTTCAACATCAACAGTTATTAATTATTTAGACCTATTACAACAGTCCTTTTTATTTTATAAAACAAATCGTTACGACTTACGCGGCAAAAAATGGCTTAGTACCCAGCATAAATACTATTTTGTTGATAATGGCCTACGTAATACTCTGCTTAACAAAGATGCTATCGATAATCTCGGTCACCAATTAGAGAATGTGGTTTACATTGAATTACTTCGTCGTGGCTATTCAATCGATGTTGGTAAGTATAACGATAAAGAAATTGATTTTATTGCCCGCAAAGGATCTACAATTGAGTACTATCAAATTACTCAGCAAATACCAGATGCTAATAAACGTGAGACTGATAACTTACGATTTATTCCAGATGGTTATAAAAAGGTCGTACTTACTCTAAACCGATTCGATACTGGCAATATTAATGGAATCAATGTTAAATATGTTTTGGATTGGTTGCTTAGGTGAGCCAGAAGGTGACGTATAAGTTTTATTTGGAATAAAGTAGAATTAGCTTGCATAGTCGCCGAAAATCACTTTATTGGTATCGTTACAACAGACATAAAAAGCACACCATTACGAGATAAAGGCGAGGTGCGTAACATAAATTTGGACAAGAAATTTTAGGACAGGATAAAAGTCTTGCTGGTTATGTAGATAAGTTTACAGGATTAGCTACCCAAGCGCGAAGACTTGCGAATCAAAGCCAAAAGTTAAATTTGGTTATAAAAAGTACACCGGAACAGATTAAAAAGCCTTCAGAATCCTCATTTTGAGATTCTGAAGGCTTTAATTGTTGGATTAAATTTATGTTCGCTGTCGTATTAAACGGCTCTACTGAGAAGTCCTGTTATCGCAAGGTTTTCTTTTCTTGTAGTGCATCTCTAATTTGACGAAGGTAAATTTCTTCGTTGCTAGGAGCTGGTGTTTCTTTTTCTACTTCTTTTTTAATTGTAAATTTATTAACTAATTTCATTAAAATAAATACTACTAGAGCAATAATTAAGAAGTTAATAACGGCATTTAAGAAACTACCATACCTAAAAGTTGCTTCACCAATAGTGAGTTTTAGATTTGAAAGATCAATTTTTCCAATAAATAAACCAATTAATGGATTAATTAAATCCTTAACTAGAGAATTAACAATGGCAGTAAAAGCAGAACCAATAATAACTCCAACAGCTAAGTCCATCATATTGCCACGAGAAATGAATTCTTTAAATTCTTTGATCACTTGCTGACTCCTTTCTAAACAACTTATTGATTATAAACTGTACTAAAGCATAAATCAAATTAGTTGCGTGCTTTTCTTTTTATATTACTTTACATAAGATACATTATCGGAAGTAGCCAAAACCCGCGTGGCAGTAAGGCTCACACAAGCAGTAAAAAACCATTGTGAAAAAAAGAGTGTATACAAAAAGAGAATCCCATTAGATTAGGATTCTCTTTTCTTTTATTTTTCAAAATTCACAAATATACCACTTAAAAAATATATTGTAGTGAAATACAATTCTTATTACGCTACCTTCAAATTTATTTTTCACAAAAATCGTTATCTGGAATTTATAATTAGACTTAATGATTAAAATTACCTATTAATTGATGTTTTTCTATATTTTTCTTATAATAAAGATGAAAAGAAGCCAACGAGTGCTAGTCGTTGACTTCAAGCGTAACTTTAGAATGACCAAAGAGCTGAGCTAATCTTTATGATTAGCTTTTTTTGTTATTGCGTAAGCTATTGCTAAACGTATGGCCAAAATGCCAACAGCGTTTAGGACAATAGCAATTGCAATAGCAACTGCTATGATCAAATAGCTCTACTCTCCAGTCTACCCCATTTTGCATAGCCTTCACCTCGGTAACTTTAGTTTATTGAGAAAGCTAGATACCTAGAATTTCTTATTGATGGCCAAAAAGTTAGAGTTGGTGTTGACGACATGATTATAGGAAAAAGAATTCCTAACGGCACAGTCATAACTGTTGATGCAAAGACTTATGGGCCACAATATCGGTATCGTATTAAAGGCACCCACACTTTTATTGATGCCTCTAATATAAAAGAAAAGCCAGCAAACTTGTTGCCAAACTTTTACGATCTGGATTCAATAAACAATTAATCCTTCTCCGAGTTTATAAAAATAATTGCAGTAATTATTCCCATTTTTTAGTTATTCTTTGCCATACAGTCACATTATTAATTTTATTTATTTTTTCTTGAAGACTAGATGATTCCTTTGACTTATCATCTAGTTTTTTGGTGTTCGAAAGTTCCAACTTCTGCTTATTCACATCGTCATCAGAAACAATAAATTTATTTCCATGTTTTCTTCTACTAATTCTCTGACGTTTAATCTTATTTCTAATTCTTTGCTTCATTCACAATAACCATTAAATCATTATCAGCACCCTGTGCTAAAGTAATTTCTCTAATCGTCTTCACCATAAATACAGCCTTCTTCAAAGAATTTTCATCTTTAGGACCTTTTGTCACATAATATTCAGAAAAAAGCATTCTCCAAGTATTTTCAACATCTTTTCTTTATTTATCACATATATTAAATAAACAAGCTAAAAAGTTCGAATTTCTTAATTCAATTCCATCTCTTAAATACACGATCCCATAAAGAGGCATTCTCAACCTTATCCATTTTTTCTTGCAACTGATTGCTCTTCTCAGCACTATCATCCAACTCCTTTTGTGTAGAAAGGAGTTTTTCCTTTTGCTCATGTGTCTCATATTCTAGTTGCTGACTACGCGCAGTAAGTTCTTGCTGATTCTTCAACATATCTTTAAAATCGTCAGCATAGCCTTCAATCTTCGAATTTCTTCATTTTTCTTTGAAGATTCTTCATCAGTATTCAAAGAATCTTCGACTTTAGCTTTCAATTTGGTAATTACTTTATCTGCATCTTTATCCGACACAACAAAACGATTCCCCTGCTTTTTTGGCTTAATGTTTTGACGCTTAAATTCATCACGAATTCTTTGCTTTTCTTTAACCATTGAAGAGGCATCAGCGCCTAAAGCAATGGCTATTTCTCGTACTGTTTTACTCATACTAAAGCCTTTCTTCAAAGATCTTCGAATTTCTTTGTTTTTATCTTCAATTTATATTTAAACATAAAATTTTTGCCCCAGTTCGACTATTATTGTAAGTTTCTTCTACTAATAATCATCTATAATTGTTCGCTTTTCGTTTAATTAACAAAACGAACAAAGTTATAGTATAATCATGCTATAAAAGCGTTAACAAGATTTATCCAAATTTAATGGATACGGAGGTTTTTAAAATGTCTGGTTTTCTTGGAGAATTTTTAGGAACTATGGTTTTAATAGTTCTCGGTACCGGTTGTGGTGCCGCAATCAACTTAAAAAAGAGTTATGCCAAAGGTGAAAGTTGGCTCTATGTATCATTAGCATGGGGTATGGCTGTTACCTTCGGTGTTTATGTAGCTGCTAACTTTGGCTCACAAGGTCACTTAAACCCAGCAGTTACTATTGGTTTTGCTTGCTTTGGCTTCTTCCCATGGTCTCAAGTTTTACCATACTTAGCAGGTCAATTCTTGGGTGCTTTCGTCGGTGCTTTGTTAGTAATGGTTCAATACTACCCACACTTTAAGGCAAGTAAAAACGCTGAAGAAGGTAACTCAGTTGGTATTTTTGCCACTGGTCCAGCTATCAAGAACAATGTATTCAACTTCTTAAGTGAAACAATTGCAACCTTTATCTTTGTATTTGCGCTTCTTAACTTAGGTGACTTTGATAAAGGTTTAAAGCCATTGGCAGTTGGCCTTTTGATTATGGTAGTCGGTCAAGCTCTTGGTGGTACTACCGGATTCGCTTTGAACCCTGCCCGTGACTGGGGTCCAAGATTTGCTTACACAATTATGCCTGTTCCAAATAAAGGCGGAGCTAACTGGGCATATGCTTGGGTACCAATGTTTGGTCCACTTGCAGGTGGTATTATCGCAGCTGCTTTACAAGCCGTTTTGAAGTAATTTGGTTTTATTAGCTTAGAAAGAGTAAAAATATTATGAAAAAAATTATCAATGATCCACACGACGTTGTCCCAGAAATGGTTAAAGGTATGGCACGTTCATACCCTCAATATGTAACTCAAATTGAAGGTACTGAAGTTTTAATGCGTAGTGATACCGATTCAATGAAAGATAAAGTTGGTATTATCAGTGGTGGTGGTTCAGGTCACGAACCTACTCACGCAGGCTTTGTTGGTAAAGGTATGTTAAGTGCTGCAGCATGTGGTCAAGTCTTTACTTCACCAACCCCAGACCAAATTTACGAGGGTATCAAGAAAGTTGATCAAGGCAAAGGCGTATTCATGGTTGTTAAGAACTACTCTGGTGATGTTATGAACTTTGACATGGCCAAAGACTTAGCAGAAGCTGACGGCATCAAGGTTAAGTCAATTGTTGTTGTTGATGATATTGCCGTAGAAAACAGTTTATACACTCAAGGTCGTCGTGGTGTTGCTGGTACCATCTTCATGCACAAGATTCTTGGTGCAGCTGCTCAACAAGGTGCAAGCTTAGATGAAATCGATAAGTTAGCACATGAAGTTTTGCCAAACATTAAGACCATTGCAGTTGCTTTATCAGCAGCTACTAACCCAGAAGTTGGTAAACCAGGCTTCGTTCTTGCCGATGATGAAATTGAATACGGTGTAGGTATTCACAGCGAACCCGGTTACCGTAGAGAAAAGATTAAGCCATCAAAGGAATTAGTTGAAGAATTAGTTTCTAAATTAAATGATGAAATGAAGCTTGATGGCAGTAAGAAATATGCCTGCTTGGTTAACGGTATGGGCGCCACTCCATTAATGGAACAATACATCTTCTCAAACGATGTTTTGAACAAGTTAGAAGAATTCAACATCAAGCCAGCATTTATGAAGGTTGGTAACTACATGACTTCAATTGATATGGCTGGTATTTCATTGACTTTGTTTGAAATTAAAGATGACAAATGGATTGACTACTTGAACTACCCAGTAGAAACTATTGCATGGTAGGAGGCTTATAAATGGAATTAACAGTTGATGAATTAGTTGTTTGGATGAACAAATTTGCAGATAAAGTATCCGAAAATAAACAATACTTAAGTGATTTGGACACTCCAATCGGTGACGGTGACCACGGCTTTAATATGGATCGTGGTATGACCGCTGTTAAAGAAAAGTTAGCAGACAAGCCTGCAGACTTGCCTACAGGTTTCAGAACCATTGCAATGGCTCTGATTTCAACAGTTGGTGGTGCTTCTGGTCCATTATACGGAACTGCATTTTTGGAAATGTTCAAGAAGAGTAGTTCAACCAATGATGTGGGTGAACTCTTAGAAGCTGCTCTTGCAGGTATTGAAAAACGTGGTGGTGCTAAGCCAGGCGACAAGACCATGGTTGATGTATGGAATGCTTTAGTTCCAGAAGTTAAAAATGGCACTTTAACTAGAGATAAGATCCAAGAAGCGGTCGAAGCTACTAAAGACATGGTAGCCAAGAAGGGTCGTGCTTCATATCTTGGTGAAAGATCTGTTGGTCACATTGACCCAGGTTCACAATCAAGTGGTTACTTATTTGAAACTTTACTTGATGCGGAGGGTAAATAATGAGTTTAGGCATTACTTTAGTATCACACGTTCCAGAATTAGCTGAGGGCTTACCAAAACTTTTAACTCAAGTAGCCGGTGATGTTTCAATTACTACTGCTGGCGGTACTAATGATGGTGGCATCGGTACTAGTATGGACAAAATTATGAAAGCTTTTGATGATAATAAAGCTGATGAAATTTTAGCTTTTTATGATCTCGGTAGTGCAAAAATGAATTTGGAAATGGCCATGGAAATGACCGATAAAAAAATTCATTTGTACGATGTAGCTTTTGTTGAAGGTGCGTACACTGCTGCTTCATTAATTCAAGCTGGTGTTAGCTTGGAAGATATAGAAATGCAATTGAAACCATTAACTATCAAAGATTAATATTAATTAAATCTCAAAAAATGCTGATGTTATAGTGCTATAGGTGCTAATACATTAGCATTTTTTTATTTAATTTATTATTACCCAGATTTACAAAGTGTTTTGTAAATGCACCAAAGATATAATTCTCCACATTCTTAACAGCTTTACCAGAATCTTCGTGACTTCTAATTGAATTCAAAACTTTTCTCAAGGTATTCTCAATGCCTTTCTGTTCTTCTTCAATTGATTCAGCGAGTTCCCGGATTTAAAATTGAAGTGCAACGCTAATTAATAAACAAAAAGGTCATGAAGACCTAAACTTGAAGTGTACAAAAAATCAAGAAAGGATGATCTTCACGACCAACACAAATTCTAGCATTTTCAGACACTATCATCAATTAACCGACATCCAGCGTGGACAAATTCAGGCTTTGCTTGATTCTGGTATTGTTTCTCGCACTCTTATTGCCAAAGAAGTCGGCTGCGACAAGTCTACAATTAGCCGTGAAATCAGGCGTGGAAGCGTACTTCAGAGAGATCACAATTACTTTCTCTACAAGCATTATTACGCTGATACTGCTCAGATTTATCACGAACAAAGACGCAAGCATTGCTATGCGCGTGATCCTCTCAAGCACTTTGCAGTCTTCTTCAGAATGCTTAACAGCCGCTTTAAAGCAAAGTTTAATGCGACCAGCATCGATGAATTTGTAGGCGAATTCAAGCTTACTATGCCAGACTATCCCTGTCCAAGCACGCCAACGGTTTATCGCTATATCGATCAGGGACTCTTAGAAATAAGCAATATAGATCTGCCAATGAAAATGAAACGGCGCAGGAACAAGCGTCATCATGCTCATGGCGGACATGCTCTTCACAAGAAGAATCTGGGCGACTCAATTGAAAATCGTCCTGAAGAAGTTGAGGACCGCAAAACACCTCTGCACTGGGAAGGCGATCTGGTCAAAGGTGTTAAGCGCAAGAACCAGCCTGCTTTGATGACACTGACAGAACGCACTACTCGCTTTGAAGTAGTCATCAAGATTCCAGACTATCGGGCATCAACCTGCCTAAGACTGCTTCAGGAAGAAATAGACAAGCACCCTGACTGGTATAAGAGCATTACGTTTGATAATGGCTCAGAGTTTGCAGAAATGATCAAGATTAAGAACTGCGATATCTATTTTGCTCATCCTTATTCACCATGGGAAAGAGGCACCAACGAAAACTGCAATGGCCTCTTAAGGCAGTTCTTCCCTAAAGGACAGAGCATGAAAGATAAGACAGATGATTATGTTTAAAAAGCCACACAGGCAATCAATCATAAACATCGCCGAATCCTCCATTATCATACAGCAGAAGAACTCTTCAAGAAATGTATTACTTCATAGATCTAAATTATTAATAATTGTTGCATTTAATTTGAAAATTCAGGAAGTTAACTTAGTTACAAACTCTTTATTAGGCCATTGTTTTGGACTCATACTAGTTCCTTCTAATCCTCTTTATTAAAATCATACCATTAATCAAAAAATGGATAGTCTCTTGAATAATATTTTTTTATAAAGTTCAAATGCTGCTTATTAAAAATAAATGGAATATTCTTTTTATTAAAATACTTCAATTCTAAAGTTTCTGCACTTATCTTTCTACTTTTTTTTCTCTTCTTATATCAAAATTTGACATAATTGGCTCTACAATAAATTCAATGACTACAGACTGACCAATGTCGCCATTAGGATAATGTTGAATTTGATTGGTAGACACACCTAATAGAGATTTAATCGCTACTTGAATACCTGTTTCTTCTTTAAATTCTCTGATACATGCTTCTTCTGCAGTCTCACCGAATTCTAAAGCTCCGCCGGGTAATCCCCATGCTTTGAAATCTGACCTTTTTTGTAGCAAAATTTCATCATTATTATTTACCAATAATCCACCAGCATAAGTAATTATTAATGGCTGATGGCCAATTTTTTTTCTGATATTTTTTATATAGTCAATACCCATAGTTTACCTCATATTTATATTAATAATTACATTGTACATGTTTATAGTGTCCTTTTTCGTCTAAAACAGGTAGTTCACTTCCAGCAATCATTAATTCATCATTTTCGTACTTCATAATATTTCTCACTTTCTTTTTCTATCACCCGTTAGGAAGAGTTGCTTTTGGAACAAAAGGAACTCTTCCTAATGGGTTCACCAACTGGAGCGGTAGCGTAAGGCGGTAGGCTAGTTGAAGTCGAAGCTCAACTTATTATTTTCAAGTTTTAACTTCGCTTCAAATGTGTCGCCATTCTTCTTTTTAAACCCTTTGAGTGAGATGGTTTCGTCTTTGGTAATTAATGCTTTAATTGCTGTCTTACCTAAGGTTTTACTTGCCCACTTTTTCGGTAGGGTAAAGGAACATTTTTCTGACTTGTAATTTGTACAGCCATAAAACTTACCTTTGTCAACGATCATGCCCGTTTTACAACTTGGGCAACTGCCTAGCCCGGCTTTTTCTTTTGCCTTTGCTTCGGCTTCTCGTTGACTGGTAACTTGTGTTTTAAGACTTTCACTACTGTTAAATTGTTCTGGTACTTCATCAATCAGCTTTTGAACAAACCTTTTAATATTGGCTAAAAAGTTTTCTTGCGTCCATTGCTTCGTTGAGATTTGCTTTAAGGCTTTTTCCCATTGTGCCGTCATTTCTGGACTGGTCAAAAGCGGTTCTAATTCAACTGCTTTACAAAGGGTAATGCCTTGCGGTGTGACATGTAATTGATTTTTGGTAGTAGTTAGATAATTGCGTTTCTTTAAAGTTTCTAAGACATTCGCTCTTGTTGCTTCCGTACCGATACCCTCAACATCTTTTAGAATGGATTGGGCCTCTTCATCATCTAAAGTTTTACCCGCTGTTTTCATTGCGGTAATCAATGTACCTTCTGTAAAAGGCTTTGGCGGAGTTGTTTCTTTTTGCGGAGTTACTAAATTAGCTTGAACAGCCTCCCCCTTGTTTACTTCGGGGAGCGTCTGATTATCTTCATCTTGACTACTTTTCTCTGCTTTATCTTGGAATAGTGCTTTCCAACCTTGCTTAGTTGGCACCTTACCCGTTGCTTTAAAATCAGCGTCGCCAATTTGGGTAATAATGGTGGTTTCCTCGTATTCGTAAGGATCAGCAAACATGGCTAAAGTTGTTCTTAAAACAATGTTATAAATTTGCTGTTGTAACTTAGGTAACTGCTCCAACTGTTCTTTGGTAGGAACAGTTTTAGTCATAATAATTGCGTGGTGTTCTTGCACTTTTTTGCCATTAACATAGCGCTTATTTGGCTCTGTTTGATTTAAAGATACTTCTTTAGATACCAGATTGAGATACTGATTGAGATTAGGTAATAAATAATTAAATTCTTCTTCGGTAATATAGTTGCTGTCAGTTCTTGGATAAGTTAGTAGTTTTGCTTCATATAGATTAACTACATGTGCAATCCGAAGTCATCATGGCGATTGTTCTTTTGGTGTTCACGCTGTTTTCTCGTCATTTCCCATTCGGTTTCTCGTAAACCTTTGGCTTGTTTGCTTCGTCTGCGGTCTTCGCTTCTTGAATACAAGATTCCTAATAATGCGTCACTAAAGGCGGTTTCTAGGTAGTAACTGGGGGTAACTTCTTTGTAGTTAAACGGTTCATAGTCTGAAAGTTGACTTTGTCGTTTTTGATCGTCTTGATTTTGTCCATTGGCAATTTCTTGTCGTACTGCCTTAATCCGACCGTCTTTAATTGCTGGGTCACTCTCACATTCCCCTAAGAATAACTGTCTAGTACCGTCATACTTCATTACTCTTTGGAGTTGCTTATTAGTTAAATCATTAAGCGTTTTTTTGCCTGTTAAATAAGCTAGTCCCTGTTCATGCTCTTCATGGGTAAAGACTACTGGCGGTTCTTTTTGCCATGCCTTAATCGTTTCCAGCTGACAAGCCTTTAAACTCGGATTGTAGTACATCAAAGCGGTATAAACTTGTTCCTGTTTCTCAATCGGTGCTTTATCTATTGGAGTATCTGGGAATGCTTGCTTCAAAACTGCTTGATACTGTGTTTGAACAATCTCTTTAACTGCTTTAATTGTCCGCAAGTCCTTAACGGCTTGCTTAATTTGTCCCTGCTCAACTGGACTGTAATTGACTAGAACTCCCCTATTCGCTATTTCTAATTCTTCAAGGGAATTACCATGTTTGCTCAAAATTTGGGTCAGTTTATTCTTATCCCTTGTTTCTTGCTTACTTAATAATTGCCAACTGACATAAGGGCGCTTAGTGAAAGTTAATAATTGACGATTAATCAGATCTTCTCTAATCATCAATAGGCGATCATGTAGTTCTTCACCCTTGAAAACTTTTTGTTCGCTGTTGGTTTCTTTGATTAATTCTTGCCGTTCTGCTGGTGTAATTTCATCAAGTCTTAGCTCTGGATATAATCTTCCAATTACTCGATTAGTAACCTTTTCTAACAGTTTATCTGCCTTTTCTAGTGACTGACTTTGACGGTTAATTGTTAGTAATTCTTTTCTAACATCTTCCCCAACCGCATGTTTAATAAGAACGCTGTTTTTCCAGTTAAACAACATTCTACGTTTATCATCTAAACTCTCTAAGCTGACATAAGTTCTAAGCTCATGGCTTAACTCTTTGACTAAACGTTTTTCATTGAAAGAAAAATGCTGACTTAAAGCGTCAAAGTGCTTCTGATTATTAATCTTTTCTTGGTTATTTTGATATTGCTTTTTAGTTCTGTCTTGCTCCTTAACTGCTTCGTTAAATGCTTTTCTTTCTTTGGTTTGACTGTTGTGTCCTTCGTGCTTGGTTGGTGTCTTTTCTATGCCCTGTTCTTCATACGATTTTTCGCTAATTCTTTCTGGCATACCTTTAGCTTGAAATAAACTATTTACTTCTTCTGCCCAAGCATGTCGCCATTCTTCAATTTTTCCCGGTTTATCCCAATCAACTAGCCAGATTTTTCTTTGTTTTGGATTGCCATTTTTAGTTAATAATTGTTTGCCATTTTTATCTAAAACATATTGCGTTTTTGACTTTAATCCCCAACTTCCATCTGGATTAAAAGGGCGATTGGTAAGCATAACATGAGCATGTGGATTTTCTTCATGGTCACGGTGAATTGCAACATCTGCTACCATGCCTTTATCGACAAATACTTCTTGTACAAATTTTGTGATTAATGCCTTTTGTTCCTCATTAGTTAATTCAACTGGTAGGGCAACGTTGAATTCTTTTGCATATCGCGAATTAGCCTTACGGTCTTTCTTTTCAACTTCATTCCAAAGTTTTTGTCTATCACTCGCCCATTCTGGCGCATTTTTTGGGGTTAAGATAAAGCTTTCTGGCATAACTGAACGGGCATAAAAATAGCTTCGTCCTTCTTTATCATCAAATAGTTTTTCACCACTTCGATAGGCGGCACTGGCAATTGCGCTCCGGCCTTTACCAGCACTAATATTACTAAAACTCATATGAAAAATAGCCATATTTTCCCCCTTTTCCTTAAAGGTCACCGTCAAAGCTCTGTTACCAGCTTTATAGCTGGTTTCTGTTACAAATTTAAGCATTACATAGATTACTTTAGTTTTCTATGTGTAAGTGCGCATTGACCTCGTTTCACTCGGTCTGCTGATTCTCTTAACTTCAACTTAGTGTATGCCTTCCGCTTCGCTTTTTCAACTTTTATCCTTTGACTTAACGTTTCTTATATGATATAGTTTCGGTGATTATTTCTAATATGATTGGAGGGATCATTATGTCTCAAAGTAACTTAGAAAAACAAGAAGCTAAATTAAAAGCCCTTAATCAAAAAATTAAGGACGAAAAAAATAAGATTGAACAACGGCTAGGTAAACAAATCATCAGTCAAGCCAATTTAGATTATGCTAATTTGTCTAACGATCAGATTAAGCTTTTAGCCCAGCAATTTTCTGAATTTTTAAAGGTAAAGTCCGTAGATCATTAGCCATACGAGATGGGGAAATTCCATGTCTAATCAATATGAAAAACTAGTCGA
>PPYF01525285.1_pt1 | contig 28334 bp, 26 predicted proteins | sample 1559871 | NCBI WGS metagenome assembly PPYF01 (sample SAMN08240021, study PRJNA423297) | Human gut metagenome, whole genome shotgun sequencing project.
TGATTAATCACATTTATCACTTTTAATTATGAAGAAGAATTTATTTAGTTTATTACTTATGCTGGGATTTATTTTAGTTGTAAGTCCTATGGTCCTTTCGTGTTCGGATAGTGATGAACCAGTTGTGGAGCCAGACGTGCCGGTGACTCCGGATATTCCGCTTCCACCAAATCCTACGCCTATAAAATGGGTTGAAAATGAAGTGGACGGTGGTGAACGTGGAGTCGGTATCAAGGTTACCAGTAATACCGAACATAATTTTGTATTTGAATGTACTCCGGGGGCTAAAGTTCAATCTTACCGGTTGGACGTATATCCTTTATGTCGTATGTATAATTACTTGTTTGAGAGTGTAGGTGCAGGAATACAGGCAACAGAGGAGGAAGTGGAAGATTTAATAATGGAAGCTCTCTATAATTCCGAGGGTGCAGGGGCATATACATTTAGTAGAGCTACTTTAGGAGACAGTTATCCGAATGCTGAATTTGACTGGGCCAATTCAAAATATTCCCAGTCGGAAGTCGTGCCTGGTGCGGAATACCTGATTATAACTATCGGTTGTAATGATGAAGGAGGACAAAATCCGGCGGATATGAAAATCTGCTATCTGAAGACACCTGTTCAAAGTGTAATAGGAAATCCACGCGTAGATATTGATGTAACTGCAAGTTATAAGGCCGTTGCCATTCAATATCTCCCCAATACCGACTGTAAGTATTATTATCAGTTTTGTGGAGATTCGGAGCCTGTCGATGCATTTATTAACACATATGGGCAGTCCATGTATAAAGACTTTATGAGACATTGGGTTCAAGAAGCGGAAGATGCACAGGTTCCTGAAGAAGACTTGTATTATGTGGTAGACTTTGGTTATACGGCTGACCCGACAAGGATGATTACTGCTACCAGCATTGGCTTGGATGAGAACAAAACTCCGGGTGAATATGTCCGTCAGGATTTTCATTTGAAGAAAATAGATGAGAATGCGGAGCTACCGGTATGTAATCTGGAAATCAGTAAAGCTGGTGCGTCTATGGTTGATATGAATGTGGGGATGGAGAAAAATTGTTATGCGATGTTCTATCGTATATTCAGTGCTTCCGATTGGGCTCCTTATGAGAATGCGGATGAGGCGACAATGACAGCGCTGGCACAAGCATTGGATCAAGAAGGCTGGGGAGTGAAAAATACAAATTTTGCTCAGGAAGGTTCATTCTCTGGTACGGAATTCCAATATGATTTGGCTCCTAATACATCTTACGTAGTAGCTTATGTCGGTCGTAATAAGTATGGTCAGTTATCTGAGAAAGTAAAACATGCCTCTTTTAGTACTAAAGCACGTGTTACGGATACTCCGGATGCATCCGAAGCGGATATCAATATAACAATCAGTGATCCGGGACGTACAAGTCTAAAGCTGAATTATTCTTATAATCAGAAAACAGCTGTATTCTATCATCAGTATATTATGACACCGGACTTGCTGGAAGAAGGCAACAAGGCGGCATTAATAAATTACTTGCTTTCTACAGACTCGAATGTATGGCCTGCGGACGCAACGGGAGGGGTGGATAGCTTTACTTGGACAGGACTGGATCCAGCTACCGAATATACGTTTGCATATATGGCGGAAGACTGGAATGGAGTATTGACGGATGTGAAGATTGTGAAGGCTACAACCGAGACAATTGTTGCAGGCCCGAATCCGACAATGCAGTTGAATGCTTATATGAGTGAAATGGGCAACTTTACAGTTCAGTATTCCATTGTAAAGGATGTTGCCAAGATCTATTATACAATTACTGAAGATAATTATTCTGCAAGTGGTGATTATACATATCAGGAGTGTATGGAGGTATGGAAAGAGCATTGTTTGGATTATGGCTTGTCAGGTGTAAACTCAACAACTCAATCCTATGACAAAACCAGTGAAGTTAAACGTTTAGTTGCTTTATGCGTACCTATTGGCGCAGATAGTGACGGCAATGAGGTTGTCGGTGACCTTTATACTGTATTCTATGATAAGGATAAAGGTATAATCACAGATCCTTCCGTGTTATTTCCGGATGCCCCGAAATCAGCAAAAGGCATGATAGGAAAAACAAAGCCACAGGTTGTAAAGAAAGACGGACGGATTCCTGCAAATATGATTGTTAAGGAAGAAGTGAAGATGACTACTCCTGGTGCGGTGATGAGTGGGAATACTATTTATCTTGATTTGAAAAAGTTGGGCAAACATCCTCACGCTAAATAACTATCACTGGGACAATTATTCTGCACGATAGTGTGAAAACCTGTCGTGCGGTTTTTCTCTAATCATCTAAATTTTATGGATATGAGAAGAAATCATTTTTTATGGAGTATGGGAAAATATGTATTTTTCCTGATGACAGTATGTATGATGACGCTTTCGTCGTGTTATAATGACGATGATCTGAAGAATTCGATTTCCGGTCTGGAAGATCGTATGGATAAATTGGAAACTTCATTGCAGAGTGTGCAAAGTGATATTTCTACATTGAAGACGTTGACCGATGCTTTATCTCAAAATAAGTCAATAGCTTCTGTGTTGGAAAATGAAGACGGGAGTTATACGATTAAGTTTTCGGATCAGACGGAAGTAACTATCTGTAATGGCGAAAACGGAGAGGATGCTCCGCTAATAACAGTAATAAAGGATGAAGAAGATGGTATTTATTATTGGGGAATAACCGCTACGGATGGCAAAAAGACATTCTTGAAAGATGGCGAAGGTAATAAGATGCCTGTAACGGCTGCCGCTCCTAAGATTCGTATTAATACGAATACGAAAGAGTGGGAAATCTCTTCTGATGGCGGAAAGACTTGGGAAGCTACCGGTGTGTATGCTTCCGGTGAATCCACCGGAGATACTTCTCTTTTCAGTGGGGTAAGTCAGGATGATGATTACGCTTATTTTACTTTGAAGGATGGTACGGTGCTGAAAGTCTTGAAGTCTAAAGAATTGAAGTGTGAAGTGTTATCAGGGAAGCAGTATTTTACGAACGGTGAGGAAAAACTGATTCCGGTTGAAATGAGCGGTATCTCAAAATATACCGTAACGAAACCTGATGGATGGAAGGCTTCTTTAACGGGAAAGGGATTGACTGTCGTTGCTCCCGTTGCGGAAAACCAGTATGCGGAAACAGGTGGCAAGGTTGCCATAGTGGCGGTTGCCTCTAATGGACAGAGTATTATTTCGGAGATTCCGGTAATAATAGGGGAAGCTCCTGTAGCTATTTTCGTTGAAGGTCAGACGGTTTCTACTGCTTTGGCAAGTGGTCTGGAAATGTATTATTTGGGAGTAATGGAAATCGGAGGATACAGTGCAGAGACTATAGCGGAGTTGGTGAATGGATATTCTGCCCGTATGTACATGAAAGCACAGGCTCTTGATAAAGTACCGTTAGCAGAATTGCTGGGCAAAGATCCCGAAGGCGGAAAAACATATATGATTTGGGCGGTACCATCTCTGGAGGTTGGTGGCGAATATTTGCCTGATGATGTTATCGCTACTGTTATTCAGACTGCCGGAACTGTAGAACTGGAAGTTACGGATATCACGTTTGAGGGGGCAACGGTTTCTGCAATCAGGAAAGGATGTGATGTTTATTATACGGGAATCGTGAATAAAACTGACTATTCACCCGAAGGAGTGATTGATGATTTGGCTTTTGGTAGCGGAACTAAACAGTATTCGGATTATAATGGTCCATTGGAGGGTACAGGACTGGATTTTCTTCCGACAATAATACCGGGAACCACCTATGTACTTTGGGCTATTCCTTATAAGGAGGAAAAAGGGTATAAGACAGAAGAATTGGTGACAATAGAAATTCCGGTTCCTGCGTTGACGTATGACGGAACGGCTACCGTAAATATCAGTAATATGGTTGCTACAGTTACAAGTGTAAGCGCGACTATCACTCCCGGAACTGATTGTTATAAGTTTTATTATTCTTATATGACAGAAAGGGCTTTGGCTAATTATCCGACTGAGAGGGAGATTATTTCTTATCTTATCAAAAACGGAAAATCGTCCAAAGAGACAGATAATTTTGAAAGGGCTTCTTTGGAGCCGGGAACAAAAGGTTTTCTCGTTGCGGTAGCTTTGAATAGTAAAGGACAGCTCGGTTCGTTAGTCAAAATACAGGCTGATTCCAAAGATATATCTTACAATTCTTCTATCTCAGTGGATGTGGCAGTAGAGGCAGGTACTTTATCTACAACTTTAATGTTGACTCCGACTGGCAATCCTGTAAAATACCGTTATGTTCATATGAAATTGAAAGATTTCAAGAGTTATCCATATTGGGGTAATGAAGAAACCGTAAAGCAGGCTCTGGTTATGAATAATGATGTAACTGAAATTGTTGCCACAGAGTTGAAGAATAATCATCTGACTATTGAGGATATAGCATTTAATACAGAATATATATTGTTTATGATAGCAGTTGACGCTGACGGTAATCCTTCTTCAGCAGTAGTGAAAAAGGAATATACCAGCGCAAAACCGACCTTTGTGAGGAAAGAGAGGGATGCGGATTTGTGGAATGCCAGTGTACCGGGAGTGACGATTGACAAGATAGAGAAAGATAAGTTCTATACGGTTTCATACACGGTGAAACCTAATTCCTCATGTAAGGCGTTTTATGTTTTTGTCGGACCTGCCGATTATCTGACCGGTATGTATGATGAACAAATCAGGTATGTGATGACAAAAGGAGTAAAACAAACTGCCACTTATTCGGGAAGTGCTTATGGGACATTGCCTACTAATATCAATGTAACCTGGATGGATGGGGAAGGGCGTTTCTATGAGGTTTCTAAAACTGTAGTGGAAGTTCCGGCAGAATAATTTTCTTAGTTTTCTAATTTAATAAAAAGATAGATGAAAAATATATTTTATAGTTTTTACAGTGTAGTATTACTTGCCTTGTGTATGGTTGCTTTCAGTAACTGCTCGGATAGTGATGACGGAGAAAAGGGAGGTGACGATACAGACAATGGGGTTACCGCAATCAGCAATGAAACAGAGAAAACTGTTTCCCAATATGGGGAGACGATTGATATTTCATTTACTGCTGCCGGAAAATGGACACCTTCTCTGCAATATTCTACGGGTTCGGACTGGGCTTCAACAACTAATATCAGTGGTAATTCTGCTGCTGGTAAAGGAGGATTCAGAGTGAATTTATCCAAGAATGAAACCGGGAAAGAACGCGTGTTGACTGTGGTTGTGCAGGTGGAAGGATATAAAACTCCGGCTACGGTATGTACCATTACGCAGGCGGGTGGTGAAGGAGCGGCAGTAAACCTTGCTCTCAATAAATTTATGGATGAGTATCTGAAGGAGCATTATTTGTTCAATGAGGAATATAAAACATTGGATGTGGATTATACGTCAGTGGCATATGATGAATTTCTGTCTACTTATCTCTTGAAGATGAAAACAAATCAGGAGGACGGAGGTATTTATCGCGCGTATTCGGCAAATGCGGGAGAACGTTACATTTATTCGTATGTTGAGAAGATGGGCTCTAGTAGAACTCGTGCGGCTACTCGTGCCACGAGTGCTACCGGAACAGGGCTTGGAACATTCTTTTCTTCTTATATGGAAGATAAAACGACGATTGGGCTGGCTATTGGCTGGGTATATGTAGATTCTCCTGCTGAGAAGGCCGGATTGAAACGTGGAGATGTCATTGTGGCTGTAAATGGTACTACCTTGAATCGGACTAATTATCAGCGATATATGAATGATTTGTATTATGCCGGTGCCGGAGAGACATTTAATATTGGCTATAGGCGTTATGTTGCAAATGAAACATTGGGAAAGTATGAATTGGTTGATGGTTCTGCGGTTCTTTCTACTGGCGCTTATTATAATAATCCTGTGCTTTACTCTATGTTTATAAAAGAGAAGGAAGGTAGCCGTAATATAGCCTATTTGGTTTATCAGAGTTTTGATTTGAATTATACTGAGGAGTTGAAGTATATGATACAACAGTTTAAATCTGAGGGTATCACGGATTTGATTTTGGATTTGAGATTTAACAATGGTGGTGCGGTTGAGTTGGCACGTTATTTGGCTGCTTCTATTGCAGGTGCTTCTCACCGCTCGGATGTCTTTATGAGAATGCAGCGTAATTCTGGAGCTGATGAATATATCCGGTTTGGAGACGGAGATGATTTAGGATTGCAATCAGTACGGATTATCGGTTCGGAAAGTACGGCCTCTTCCAGTGAGTTGGTGATTAGTGGATTGAGGGGCATTGATTTTCCTGTAAAATTATTTGGAAGCCTCACAGAAGGTAAAAATGTAGGTATGGAAGTACAGGAATATAGGCATGGAGATAGTTACTACGAATTTGCTCCGATTACTTTCCGTTCATTCAATGCAAAAGATTGGGGTGATTATTCTACTGGTATTGCACCTGATGTCATGTTGAATAATCAAAACTCAAATTATAATGATGATATTGATAATGCGTTTCCTTATGCTTTTGGAGATTGGGATAACTTTGATTTCAACTTACCATTATGGTACGCATTCTGTGATATTCGAGGGGTAGACCCAACCACGGAAGAACCTCTGTCACGTAGTGGAAAGGCTAAGTTGGCCCGTCCGCGAATGGAGGGGATTATAAGGCTACCGTCCGCTCCTTTGAAACGTCCGGTTGGGACCTTTGGCTCTGTTATTTATAATAAGCCGGAAATAGAAAACTTATATCAGTAAGGCTAAATCTCTTGTGAAATAAATTTTCTCTTAAGTTTAATTTGAGGGGATGCTTCTCGGTAAGGTGTTAGTGAGGGCATCCCCCATTCTGTTTGGATTTACAGAACAAATTTGAATGGTACAAAAAATGATTAATACATTACTTTTTACTTGAACTTGTGATTGATAGGATTAGAAATGAAAACTTGTTTTGAGGCATTAGGATCGATATTTGGAGTGAAATCCATTTGTCGGTTTTTTTGTTGGTTGGTGATTAATATATGTTTTGGACATTAAATCTATTAATTGTTATTCTTTTTATCTTCCCTAGCTTCCTTCCTTGTCGTTTTTTTCTTCTTATTTGGTAGCTTTTAAACTTAAAATACTGTTCAAACTGCTTGTAGAGCCGATAAATACTTGTCGTTTCATGTCCGATGAATATACTGCATCTTTGCATCGTTAACGTTAGCGAAGAAGTAATTAAAACAGTAATTCATTAAAAAAAGAAAGGACAAAAATTATGGCAATTAGATTTAGAAGAGTTCAGCGTTTGTGTGACCCTACAAACAAAGAGGCAGGAAAGAAAGTGTATCCGGTGATTTCTTATCAGTATGATACGAGTGCAACATTGGATGAGTTTGCAAAAGATATTTCGTCCACTTCCGGTGTCAGCGAGGGTGAAACAATTAGTGTTCTCAAAGATTTCCGTACGTTGTTGAGAAAGACATTGCTAGGTGGCCGTTCGGTGAATATTAAAGGATTAGGCTATTTTTTCCTCTCTGCGCAGAGCAAGGGAACGGAGAAAGTGGAAGACTTTACTATCGCCAACATTTCAGGGCTTCGTGTTTGTTTTCGTGCCAATTCGGACATTCGCCTGTTTACCGGGACGACTACCCGTTCGGACGGATTGAAATTCAAGGATTTGGATCATATTAATGATTCGGGTCTTGTTGACGACGGTTCGGATGGTGGTGAAACTCCGGATCCGGATGGTGGTTCGGGAGATGACGGTGAAACACCAGATCCGGCAGCTTGATTAACGGTAAGTTGAGAACTGTAAACTGTGTATGGAATGAGGCTTCGGCCTCATTCTTTCTTTATAACTACATAAATAGACCAATATGCAAATAACTACAATCCTTGCTTTTATTACCGCTATGGGTGGTTTGGAAGCTGTGAAATGGTTGGTGAGGTATATCACTTGCCGTAAGACGGATGCACGGAAAGAGGAAGCGTCCGTGAACAGTATGGAGGAAGAAAATCGTCGAAAAAAGGTGGACTGGCTGGAAGAGCGTCTTACGCAGCGTGACGAGAAGATAGACGGGCTTTATGTCGAGCTTCGTAAGGAGCAGGAAGAAAAGATTAACTGGATACATAAATGCCATGAGGTGGAGTTGATACAGAAAGAGTCGGAAGTGAAAAAGTGTGAGATTAGAGGGTGTGTGAAACGTATTCCACCTTCGGATTATTAACAGGGTTGTTCGAACTAATAATGAATATCATGAGAAAAATAGATTCTATTATAATACATTGTTCGGCTACAAAAGCCGGACAGGATTTTACTGCCGCAGATATTGACCGTTGGCACCGGGAACGTGGATTCAATGGTATCGGGTATCACTATGTTATCCGTTTGGATGGAAAATTGGAGAAAGGTCGGGACGTTTCTTTGACCGGTGCTCATTGTAAAGGTTGGAATGAGCGAAGTATCGGGATATGTTATATTGGTGGATTGGATGAGAACGGGCGTCCGGCGGATACCCGGACGAATGCTCAAAAACGGGTGCTTTATCAGATGATTATGGATTTGCAGCGGGAATATAATATTCTTCGAGTGTTGGGGCATCGGGATACTTCACCGGATTTGAATGGTGACGGAGTGATTGAACCTTATGAATATGTGAAGGCTTGTCCCTGTTTTGATGTAAGGGAGTTTCTGAGAAGTGGGCGGGGATTGCTGTTTGTGCTGTTGATGGCTTTAGCAGTGCCTGTGTTGCTGTCGGGGTGTAGGAGTAAGAAAGAGATAGTAAGCAGGAATAATGAGATTAGAGTGGATTCAAGTTTGAATATTAGCTCCGGGAAAAGTCTTGTTAAAAATGGGGTTGCTTCGGAAAAGGATTCGGAGGTGGTGGAAGAGCATATCGAGCAGATGGTGTTTGTGTTTTCTGTGGATACGCTTGGGTCGAAGGCTGGGATGGTGGTAAAGACTGTGGTGGATAGGAAAAACGTTAATGAAAAACAACTTCTTCAAGAAGTGAATTCACAGTCTGTGAGTTTATCGGATATGAGTTCTAAGACGGAAGTTCATAAGATAGACTCAGAAAAAATGACTAATAGGATGAAAGGTAAATATTCGTATGGAATTATTTTGTTGATTTTGGTTGTTGTGTGCTGGGTGTACAGACCAAAGAAAACATAATAATGTTTGTTCATTCTATCTGAGAAGGTAAGCATTGCTGTACTTCATTTTTTGACACAGAAAAATTGCGATGAGCATTAAATCGTTTTAAAACTAGAATACCGACTTTTCGTGTGCTGACCTCGTCAGGAAAAGGGATTACTGTATCAATAGCCGGGATAGTGGGTTGGTATATCAAAACCTTCTGCTTCATGACAATTTGATAACCCCAACCATTTTCAGATTGAAATATTTCCAGTTCAGCTTTCGGTTCTCCTTCATCCTCAATTGTCATAATTGAGTGATGAAGAAGAATGATGATTAGCAACGACAGTAGACTAATCCAAAGTATGCAGGTTCTGATTTTGATATTAGTTATTTTCATAATTGTCATCGTCATATTCGTATGGATGAAGTTCCCATATGTCATCAAAGCGGTAATTACTGCTTCTACCTGTAACGATGAAACCTTTGTCACCATTAGAGAAGGAGGCGGTTGCTGTGCGTGGAGCACCTTTGAATTTGGCAACTTCTTCCCATAAATCATTAGTAGGAGAGTATTTCCAAGTATTGCTGCGTAAGTCAGGCGCTCCACCACAGGTTAGGTATGCTTGCCCGTCAATGACAAAGGCAACTCCGTAAATTCGTGTGATACTGTTATATTTATTGTCGTATGCTGCATCCGAGGTATCTGCGATGTCACGAAGTTGAATCCAGCGTTTTTGAGAAGGATCATATTTCCAGAAATCTTTAACGTATTCACCATTATTGAATCCGGCACAAACATAAGCAATATTATTTATCACAAAGCAGGCAGCTCCCCGACGTTTACTTCCACCCAGGCTGACAATTTGTTCCCATGTATCAGTTTGCGGGTCATAACAATAGAAATCTTTCAGATAGTTTCCGTTATAGCCGCTACCTAGATAACCTTTATCTGATAACCCAAATGCTATGGCATCATTTCGCGCGCTACCCGGATAATCCTTTTTTGAACTCCAGGCATTTGTGCTCGGATTATATTCCCAGAAATCATTGTAGTAGTTTTTTCCGTCATAACCTGTTCCGAAGTATCCTTTGCCGCCAACGGAAAATGCTGTGGATGAACTACGGGAAGTTCCCGGGAAAGAAGCTTTTTGTGTCCAAAAGTCGAGTTCCATATCATATTCCCATAGATCATTCAGGTGTTTTCTAGCGTCATAACCACCGGTGAGATACCCCTTGTTACCGATAGTGAAAGAGGTTGCTTCTCCACGTGCCAGGCCGTCAAAATCGGAAACACGATACCATTTACCCATTAAATCTTCATCCTCGTCATCGTTACTACAAGAAACTGTGATAACAGAGAACATTGTTAACAGAAGTGCTAATAAATTTTGATGTTTCATCATATTATACATTGTTATTATTTTATGGATACAAAAGAACAAGGCTTTCACGTGCTTGACAAATCGAATCGGTAAGCGTCCGGATTTATGCCGTAAATTGAGTGTTTGAGAAGGTAAACGGCTTTGCTATATTTAATACATGGTTTGCCTTTGTTAATGGCATATTGCCGGAAGATATGTATTGGTTGGCGGGATAAAATTGTATGAATGAATGCTTATTCCCTCTTTTGCCGCAAAAATAGAATATGCATAAATTGTTGATTGTTATTGGCTTTTGTTTAGTCACATTTTTAGGAGTGATATCGTGCTATGATGAGCGCAATACTTTTGGGGACAGATTGGTTGATTCGGATTTACGCAATATAAGTATGGATACAAGTACCATTGTCATGACTGCTGTGCTGATAGATTCTTTGGAAACTTCCGGCAAACAGGTTGTTCTTGCGGGAAGATATGTGCATCCGGTATGGGGGAAGGTCTCTGCTGCCAGCTACATACCTTACGTGCGACCCCAATATTCGACAGAAGCGGATGTGACGGTAAAGTTTGACTCATTAATGTTGGTACTTTCCAGTAGTGGTGATTTTGTTGGTGATACGACTTTACAGCAACGATATTTTATTCATTTACTTACGAAGAAAATTATTCTGAATGACAATGGTTATTTGTATAATAATTCTTCATTTGCTTATGAATCCGAACCGATGGCCAGTTATTCTTTTATACCTAGACCTCATGTTACAGAGAAACTGGAAATACGTTTGCCTGATGAGTTAGGACAAGATTTGCTGACTCGTTTTCACAACCATGATGAGTCTGTTGCTATCAATCATTTTGAAGATTATTTTAAAGGGATTGTTATAATGCCTGATGAAAGGCAAAGTTATTCATTGCTGAGTTTTCAAGTTTCGGATTCATTGTTGGCTTTGGTATTGCATTATCATATTGAAGGGGGATATGAGAATCAACAGAAGCTGGTTTTCTCGCCGAATACAACTACGCAATTTAATCAGTTGATACATGAACGCCACGGTACTCCTATGGAACCTTATCCGTTGAAAAAGGTAGAGATACCTTCTGAAAAATTAGGAAATCGTGGAATATTGTTCAGTGGTATCGGCTGGTACACTCGTCTTGAATTTCCTTATCTTAATAATATTATGGAACAGGGAGAGTATATACATATCGAAAAAGCCGGATTGAAAATATATCCTGAATATGGGACTTATTCGGGATATAATGCGTTGCCGGATAGTATCTTTCTATACATAGCAGATGAAAATAATGTAGTGACTGATGCTGTAAAAGACTATTTAGGAAAGCAAGTACAGGGTGGAAAGCTGGTGAAAGATGATTTGTTTCTTGGAAATACATATTACTATTTTGATGTTACCAAGTTTATGAAAGATGAGTTGGGAACTTCAGGTAAATATAAACATAATCTTCAGTTGGTATTTAATAGTGATGATTATACCAAGACACTGAAGAACCTGACTTTCGGTGACCCCAATGGGCAGCATCCTATTATTTTACAACTAAATTATAAAATATATGAAAGCTATTAACTGCATAATCTTTCTTTTGTTGGTTACGCTAAAATCACAGGCACAGAACGTTATGACTTCATCTCCTTATTCTATGTTTGGTATCGGAGAATTGGAATCCGGACTTTACGGACAAAATGCAGCTATGGGTGGTGTTTCCTACGGAATGCGAAATAATACACTGATTAATATTGAAAACCCGGCAGGATTGACAGCGCTGGAGAGTAAACGGCTGTTGACGGAACTTTCCATATTTCTAAAAAATGAATCGTATACTTCCGGGGGAAGTTCGAATCAGGCTTTTACAGGAAGTTTTTCTGCTTTAATGTTGGGAGGCCGGGTGATTCCGCGGTGGTATACGGCAGTCAGTCTGACTCCTTATAGTTCGGTAGGTTATTATTTTCAGTCTTCCCAGCCGGTAGAAGGAAATCCTCATGAAAATTATGATGCTGCCTTTACAGGAAGTGGGGGAATTTCAAAAGTTACTTGGTCTAATGCTTATCTCCTGTCTCAACATTGGTCGTTGGGGATGAATATCAGTTATTTGTTTGGTAACATTGTGTTATCTGAGCAACAAAGTGACTTGATTGTTGATAGGAAGATGCATGCACGGTCACTTTATGCCAATTTAGGTATTCAGTATCACCGTGCATTGAACCATGATTTGTCTTACACATTAGGAGCGGTTTATGGTTATCGGCAAAAACTTGATATTACTAATGCTAAATATATAGTAAATGGCAACGCACATGAAAAGAAGAAACAAAGAAGTCAAAAACAAAGTTTGCCTCAATATTTTGGCATAGGCGGCTCTCTGCAATGTAAGAAATGGACGTATGCGTTGGATTATGCTTTTCAGCAATATAGCTCTTTGACATCGACGGACAGTCGATTTGAATTCAGAGATGTAAATGAATGTCGCATCGGAGTATGTTATTTTCCCAATGGTTATTCTTCAGATGGCTTTTGGAAGCAGGTAGCCTATAAGGCCGGAATTAATGTTTCCAGTTCGTATATGACGATTAATGGAAACACGGGACTTTCTTTACGATTTAATGCAGGACTGAGTTTGCCTGTATTTAGAGGAAGAATAGATACCAGCATTTTTTATGACCGTATGCAATTGAAAAAAGGGACGTTAAACCGGGATGTGATAGGTGCTACTATTTCTTTTACATTAGGTGAGATATTCTATCACAGTAAACTCAAATAAAAGAAATAAATAAATGGGGTGCAATATAAAGCTTAATTTTCCGTTTACTCATAGAATGCGGGCGTTTTACCGCCTGTTTTGTCCGTTTCACCGGACTGCTTGCCGGAAAGTGGATAGATTGATTATTTTTGTAGATTAAAAAATAAAAGAGCTTATGCTGCGATCAACAAGATATGAATTTCTTATTGGATTCACCCTATCGGTGATTCTTTCTCTTTTTGCCAATTTTGCATTGTTGATACGCCGTTATGATCTGATGATGGACTCGAAATTGCCTGGTTCTTCTTATGCGATAGAGAAATATGAATTGTGGTTCTCTGTCTTATGGTTTTTCTTTTTCTCTTTTGTATTGTTTGTTCTTTATAGATGGATATACAGATGGGGTGATAAGGTGTTTCAACACAAAGAAGTGAAGACGATAGGACTTGCGATGGGAAGTATTTTTATTGTTGCTTTAGGGCTGTACAGGGCATATCCTGTTATAAATGCGGCTGTAATGGGAAAGGTCTGTAATGTATCTGTTCTTCACGATTGTGCAGAGCGTTCAATTATGATAACAGAGGTTTCGGGAAAGACGCTTGATACAGTTTCTGGTTCTGTAGTGGAACCGGATAAGGTTCGGGTAGGAGTGAATACCGTGTTTTCAACAGCTTATTCAAATCCTCTATTGATAGAACATATTTTTGTATTGTTGACTATTATGTTAAGTATGCTGTTACTTCACTTGCTTGATAAAAAGCAGGAAATGAAATTAGAGTATGAGAAGATAAAAGTAGAGAAATTGCAAAACTCATATAACGCACTGATGGGACAAATCAACCCGCATTTCTTTTTCAATTCGTTGAATGGGCTTAATTCATTAATTCGTATGGGAGAGCAGGAAAAGACGCTTGAGTATCTGAATGGATTATCTAATGTTTTCCGGTATATTCTGCAAAGTAATCATAAGACATTGGTAACTCTTGATGAAGAATTGCAATTTATTAAGGCATATACTTATTTGCTTAGTGTGCGATATGAGAATAAGTTGTTTTTCTCAATTCGGATAGCTGATATTTGCTTACAGAAGTGTTTACCTATCCTAAGTTTGCTTCCATTGATTGAAAATGTGGTTAAGCACAATGTTATTAGCATGCAACATCCTTTACAGATTGAGATTTATACAACTTCAGAAGATTTATTAGTCGTTTCGAATTTTATTCAACCCAAAATAGAAGAATATGTCTGTAATGGAATTGGATTAAAGAATCTTCAGGGACGTTATCTGATGTTGGTTGGCAAGAATATACAGATAGATAATTCTAATGGATACTTTGTGGTTTCTCTTCCTTTATTAGATACACCGGAGTGAATATGAAAGCAATAATTATTGAAGATGAAACAGCAGCAGTAAACAGTTTGAAAGCTGTTCTACAACAAAATTCGGTAACGGAGATTGAAGTGATTGCTGAACTGGAAAGTATTGAAGAAAGTGTGGAGTGGTTCAGATGTTCATCGCAACCGGATATTATTTTCATGGATATTCATTTGGCGGACGGACTGGCTTTTAAAATTTTTGAGCAAGTGGAAATTGCTGCTCCTGTAGTATTTACAACTGCTTATGATGAGTATGCTTTACAGGCTTTTCAGGTGACCAGCATTGATTATTTGTTGAAACCTGTTACACTCAATACATTAGAACATGCTTTGAACAAGTTTTTCCTTTTCAATCCGGCGGAACGAGAGGAGCATATTCGACAAACTAATTCTGCTATTAAAAATCGTAATGAGGTAAAAAAGTTGCTGATAATGCTTGCTGATAAGTTCTATCCGCTTTCGGTTGATGATATTTATTATTTTTATACTAGCCGGGAGAAAGTTACTGCCTATACCTTTGACGGCAAAAAACATCCTGTAGACCGTACACTGGATACACTTGGTGAACAACTGGATAAACGGCTTTTCTTTCGTGCTAATCGTCAATTTATTATATCCCGTAAATCAATTAAAGATGTAAATATTTGGTTGGGCAACCGACTTTCTGTAAACTTACTATTGCCTGTTCCGGAGCGTATTATAATAAGTAAGGTAAAGACTCCGGTATTCAAAAAGTGGCTTATGCAGGAAGATAATTGAATCTGTTCACCTTTGCTTATTGTACGTCTCACCTGCGAAGAATCCCCGTTTGCCGGAGTTTAACTTTAGTTTGCTAATGTTTCCCTTTAATTTGTAACAGATAATAAGAACAAATAAAACGGGATGTTATGCTGAAATGTATCACTTTGGACGGCGATGTTTCTACACTCAATGATTTGATGGAGTATTTAGAAAAGATTGACCGAGCTTTGGCAGAAGTCAATGGGTTGTTGGGAAGCAAGCGGGTCGAACAATCTGTTTTTCTTCGTGAAGGCTCCAGGATTGTGCGTCTTAATCAAGAGGATATTTTATATTTGGAAGGATACGGTGGTGATTATGTTAAAGTACACCGTATAGAAGGAAAACCTATCCTTTCACAAGTGAGTCTGAAACGTTTTGAAGAATGTCTTGGAGAGAATTTTTGTCGCGTACATCGCTCTTATATCATTTCACTGTCTCATATAAATTATATTGAACGGAAAAGAATCCGTATCGAAGGTGCTTTGATTCCGGTCAGTGATTCTTATCTGCCTATGTTAATGAGCAAACTGCGCATGCAAATATAGATTGATTTAATAGGCTATATAGTATGAATTACAAATATTTTCAATGTATCACATTTAAAAAAACAATCTTATGAATTACGAAATGAAATCTTTAAAAACAGGGGTGAAGAACTTTATTTTAGGGCTGTCCCTAGTTCTTCTTTTAACGATGACTGCTTATTCTTCTGGTAAAGCACAGAATTGCGTTGATAAGACAAGTGTTAATACTATTCTTATGTCGGGTATGAAAAATGATACGGTTATTATTTCTCAAATAAAAACTGATTCTTTACATAATAACGGTTCTTGTTGTTCGAATAATATGCAGGTTGTATTTACCTTTCTTGGGAAACATATTAATTATCTGCCCAAAGCGATTGAGAACAAAGTAGAGGGAGATATAATAGTCGGTTTTACTATGACTAAAAATGGCGAGGTGGCGAATGGCAGTATTATCAAAGGGCTTTATGCTGATTTGAATGAAGAAGTGCTTCGGGTTATAAAAGAAATTCCCAAATGTGAGCCTATAAAAGAGGATATGGATTATAGGGTCACTATGAACTTTAATTTGTCAGATGGAAGATTGAACTTCAGACCGAAAATGTCTATTATCGGAGTAGAAACAAGTAATGCGAAACTTTCCGTTAAAAGAATGGATGGGAAAAATTATGGTTCTATGATTGTTTATGGAGAACCTGGTGTGGGAGAGGATTCTGTTGTTATAAAGACGATGTCTGTTAGAATCAGTGATATGGATTAATACAGCAATCGTAAGTGATATTTAAGTTCCAAATGGAATGAATATACTATTTATGTATATAAATCCCAATAAAACACAGTTATTGCTGTGCTTTATTGGGATTTAGTATTATATTTGGCGAAAGAATATGAATGTAACCGTTATATATCTGCCAAAGAATAAAAATGGTTAATGTGTATAACTATGACGATTACTTCAAAGCATTGTATAATAAAGTAACACAAATACATTTGAAATGACTAAAAATAAAAGATATGGAAGAGAAGAATGAGGAATTAGAAAATCTGCTTGAGATGCTTCATGGTATGAAGTTGGAGCCCGAAACATCGCTTGGAGTATCAATGGATGGTGTTGCATATGGTATTGCTGTAAAAGGAAACTATGTTTGGGTAGAGATAAATTGCAATGGGGATATACATCAACAAGAGATAATGAAGCGTGACTGTCTTGATGTAGAGACGATTTGCAAACATGCTCTTTGGTATGACCAACGGAAAGATTACGAAACGGCATGGTTATGTATTGCCGAGGCTTTGTATAAAGAAAGTGCAATGCCGGATGAGGAACATCATTGTCAAGTTTGGCGATTGGGTGGCATGGAGGCACTTAAGTGTGGAGACGAAGAAACTGCTTATAATTTGATGAACCATGCATTACTCCTACCGGACTGTACAAACGACGATGCAATCATCTTATTGGAACAGATGGCTCAACTACTTGATGCGGACGGACAAGCCGAAGCCGCCGAAGAGTTGCGGCGTGATGCGAAAAACAGACAATTATAAATAATAACCCCACTTAAATATAAACCTATGATATCCATTTATAAAATCAAACCACAGTTTCAACGAGTATTAACTCCTGTTTTAGAGTTGATGCATCGTAAGCATATTACAGCCAATCAAATAACAGTATCGGCTTCTATTCTGTCTATAATTATTGGAGTGATGTTTTGGTTTGCTGATTATAACAAATGGTTCTATTTGGCTTTGCCTGTCGGACTATTACTACGTATGGCACTTAATGCGTTGGATGGCATGATGGCACGGCGTTATAATCAAATCTCCCGAAAAGGAGAGATGCTGAACGAATTGGGTGATGTAATTTCCGACACAATCATCTATCTGCCTCTTATAAAACATCAGCCCGAAAGTCTTTATATGATAGTTGTTTTTATAGCTATGAGCATTATTAATGAATATGCCGGAATTATGGGTAAAGTCATATCGACAAATAGAAATTACGATGGCCCTATGGGAAAAAGTGACAGGGCGTTTATTCTCGGACTTTACGGATTTGTATGCCTGTGTGGAGTAGATATTTCAAGTTACTCCTTGTATTTATTTATAGTAATCGTTTTGTTGCTTCTGATAAGCACTTGGATTAGAATAAAAAAAGCTTTATATGAAAAATGTGCATAATAAATATGCAGATGTTCCCATACGTATTCGTAGTTGGCTCGTCATCATTCTCATTGTAGTTATTTCTTTGAGTTATGCTACGTTGACTTATATTGCTGTAGGATTGCTTGCTTTTACAGCATATGCAGAATATATGTCTATACAAAATATCGTAGCCGATAAATACTATAATTATAGAGTGTATGGAATTCCATGTATCGTATTTTTGGTTCTTGGATTTTCCGCCTATTGTAATTCATACACAATTCTTCTATTAGGCTGTGGGGGCATCATACTTGGAATCGCAATATTTGTTCTCTTTATGTTTGTATTGGATAAGAGTAAAGAACGAATTAATATCGGGTGTCATCAACTTATCGGATTAATGATTGGTGTAATGTTGGGGCATTTGGCATTTATCATAAATCTTGATGTAACAGGAACAAATGGTATTAAATTGGTTTTGTTACTTATAATTGCCACAGAATGTAACGACATCTTCCAGTATCTGACAGGAAAAAGGTTTGGTAAGCGAAAAATAGCTCCTCATGTCAGTCCGAATAAAACAGTAGAAGGATTCTTGGGAGGGTTGATTCTAACCCCTGTATTGACTAATCTGTTGGGACTTTTTTTTCTGCCGGACAGGAACATGGTGTTCTACACATTACTTGGATTCGGAATTGCGACTTTAGGATTCTGTGGTGATTTGTTTATTTCTAAAATTAAGCGTCGGGCCGGAGTTAAGGATACTGGTAAACTCATTCCCGGACACGGGGGATTGCTTGACCGGACAGATAGTCTGATATTTTCCGCTCCTTTGTATTATTGGCTCATACGATTGATATACTGTTAGATTTATGAAGAAACCTTATGAAACTGTAGCAGTGTTTTCCGGTGGTGGAACACGCTATGCCATATATCTTGGAATGTATGCGGCAATGCAGGACTATGGGATAAAACCGGATCTGATAATTGCTGCTTGTGGTGGAAGTATTGCTGCCACTATTATCAATTCATTTGAAACAGACAAGCAACGGAAAGAATTTATGCAATCTGAGGAACTGTATGAATTTGTTTGTAATACGAAACTCACACAGTTTAAAATGCTCTATAAGATAGGTATCTATTGTCAAAAGAAAATACGCAGTTGTTCATACGCTCCTTATATCGAAGATATTTTTGATAAATTTATAGTAGATATGCCTATGGATATCCAACAACAATTACCGTCATTAACCGCCAAATCCATAATGCCGACTATTATTGTTGGTGCAAAATTGTTATTTAGTCAAAAGGATATAGGTAAAGAAAGAAACGGTGGAAAATTATATCGGAAAGTTTTGTTTACCGATTCGCTAACCGCTAAAAAAATAGAGTTATCAAAGATTACTAATGATTTTGAAAGTTATTCGGGAAGTGCCATAGATACTCATACCGAACTTATCACAGATGTTCCACTGCCAATTGCGACAAGAATATCTATATCAGATATGTTTTATGTTCAACCAGTTCATTATAATCAGGCTGATTATGCCGGAGGTATTGTAGACTTAATGCCTGTTGAACTTGCCGAACAGTTGGGGAATATATTGTTTTTTGAAAAGAAAAAGGGATTTGGAATGATTGATGAGGCTTTGGTTCGTGCTGTATTTGGATATAGCGGAAATAAGCGGTTGCAAGAGGTGATGGCTCATAAAGTGAAATATTGGGTGGATACTTCGGATTCAAACAGTGCGTTAGCCGGACATTATATAGAGAAGAAGATTAATGTCTTAAAACTGCAAGTGGAATTAAGGTTGCCGAAATCTTATGAGCAGTTTGTGCAGGATATGAATATTCAATGGCAGTACGGATATGAACGTGTCGCAAGACTTTTAAGAAGATGAAAGTCATGAATATATTTATCACAGGCGGAACTTCCGGTATAGGGCAGGCCTTGGCTCAATGGTATTTAGAGCATGGACATAGAGTTGCTGTGTGCGGACGAAACATTGACAGGGTAGAGGAACTGAATTCGTATGGGAATTTCTCTAAATATAAAGTAGATGTGTATGATAAAACTATATTGGAAGAAGCTGTCTGTGATTTTTGCAACGGTAGAAATTTGGATATGCTCATTGTTTCCGCCGGGAATTATAGCAATGATATTATGCACAAAATAACATATGAACAAGCTTCTCAAATGCTTCAAGTAAATATAGCAGGTGCATTAAATGCTCTTGAGGTTGCACGGCAAACAATGAGTATATCGGGAGGACATATTGTTGTTTTAGCGTCGGTAGCCGGACTGTTGGATTATCCACAAGCCAGTACTTATGCGAAATGTAAACGTGTCTTGATTCAAATAGCCGATACTTATAGAAGAAGCCTGTCTGATTTCGGGATCATTGTCACTACCATTATTCCGGGATATATTGATACTCCGAGACTCAGAGAGATATATAACGGTGATATTTCAAAATGTCCGTTTTGTATACCGTTGGATAAAGCTACCAAGATAATGACAGACGCAATTGATAAACATAAAGATGTGGTGGTCTTTCCATGGAAAATGAGAGTTTCCATTGGGATACTTTCATTGTTTCCCAAACGATTACTTTCAATAATCATGTATAGAAAAGCAAAATGGAACACTCCGAAGTAAATCATAAAATCTTATTTGGATGGAAACTTATTTGTCTTTTCATCTGTTGGGGAGTATTTTTTATTATTTACCACCTTTCGGGAACCTATGCGGCATCACTTGAATATGTACCGTCTATTTATTTTACTTTCGAAGAATACATTCCGTTTCTTTCTTATACTATCTATCCTTATATGAGCAGCGGACTGTTCTTTGTTTACGTATTCTTTTTATGCCGTACTCCAAAAGAACTGGAAGTACTTAGTAAGCGGATTCTTTTCATTACTATTGTATCAGGAGTCTGTTTTCTACTTTTTCCTTTGAAACAGAATTTCATACGGCCGGATACGGCGAATGTATTATTTACTTTTTTAGACAAATACGATACACCGTTTAATCAAGCCCCTTCATTACATATAGGTTATGCTTTCATCTTTTGGAGTGCTGTCGGTAATAGTAAATTTAAAATATTGTTGAGAAGTTGGCTATGTCTTATGGCTATTTCTACTCTCACTTTGTATCAGCATCATTTAATTGATGTGACTTCTGCATTTGCATTAGGTTGTGTAACATCATTGCTATTTCCTTACTTGCGTGAGAGGAATAAACAGATAGCCAAAGTATATCTTATGGCATCGGCGCTTGTATTGAATGTTGCGTTATTTGTGGCTGAATATTCTATGTTTTTTTGTATCGTGTTGTTATGGTGCGTTATAACTCTTGTATTAATAGCACGTGCCTATTATAAATCAGATTCCGGATTTCTAAAGAATAATCGGGGTACTATAAGTCTCTGCAATTATATATTATACTTACCTTATATCTTGACTTATTGGATCATGTGGCGATTTTCCCGAAAAACAATCATTGAAATTGCATCGGGAATTTATGTTGGAAGTAGAATTCCCGGATATCAGGCTAAACGTTTTTCTCAGTTTTCGGATGTTGTTGTTTTCGATCTTTCAGCGGAACTTCCGGAAAATTCTTATTTCAGAAAAGCAACAGAATATCACTGTGTTCCAATGCTGGACATCGGTTCATCCCCGGATTCATATAAGGAAGAAATTGCGAGTACAGTTCTGCTGAAACTTGAAAATTCTGGTGATACGGGGAAGATATATATACATTGTACTATGGGACGCTTTCGTAGCCGTCAGATTGCCGACTTATTATTGCATAAAATGAAACCTACTATAAAACAGAAATAAAATGAAAATAGGAAAATTTACAAGCTTTGACAACGCTGAAATCTTTTACCGGGAATGGAATTATAGCCCGTCACAGAAAACCATTGTCATACTGCACCGTGGACACGAACACTCCGGACGTTTGGAGGAATTTGCTACCGATCCGAGATTTATATCTTATAATATTTTTGGTTTTGATATGAGAGGGCTAGGACATACCCAAGAACCCGTATCGAAGAACTTTATGGATTATGTACGGGACTTAGATGTTTTTGTAAAGTTTCTGCATCAGCAATACGGCATTATGGAAGAAGATATTTTTGTTGTAGCCAACAGTATAGCCGGAGTTATTGTATCGGCGTGGTGCCACGACTTTGCACCTCGCATTGCGGGAATGGCACTTCTTGCGCCAGCTTTTGCCATTAAATTGTATGTACCGTTTGCTAAAGAATGTATCGGGTTGGCTACTAGAATATTTAAAAACTTGGAGGTACCCAGCTATGTTAAATCAAAAGTGCTGACACATGATATAGAACAACAGAAAGCTTATGATTCTGATCCGTTAATCACCAGACAAATAAACGGATGTTATCTTGTAGATCTGCTTGATGCAGGAAAGCGAATAGTGGAAGATGCTTTTGCAATTACGACTCCGACGCTGATTTTATCGGCAGGTGATGATTATGTGGTTAAGGATACTATGCAGAAACGCTTCTTTATTAATATAAGTTCCGAAAAGAAACAGTTTGTGAAATTAGCGGGTTTTTATCATGGACTGCTATTTGATATTAATCGGGATATAGTTTACAATCACATATCAGAATTTATGAAATATAGCTTTCTTTCCGAACAACCGGTGGTAAACAGTGTTCCTGATAAGTTTACAGTTGACGAATATAATACTATGTTATTGAGAATGTTGCCGAAGTCTGAATATATCGCTTATATGATTCAAAAAATTATGTTACAGCGTATAGGATTTATAAGTAAGGGGATGAAATTAGGACTTCAATATGGATTTGATTCCGGTATATCATTGGATTATATATATCGTAACAAGCCTCAGGGATGTTTGGGGATTGGCAAATTTATAGATAAGGGCTATCTGAATGCGATAGGGTGGCGCGGCATACGGATACGAAAGCAGAACCTTATCGCAACCATTGAAGAGCGCATTATGGAATTAAAGAACCATAATGAATCCATTAAAATACTGGATATTGCAGGTGGTACGGGGAATTATCTTTTTGATATTAAACGTAAACATCCGGATGTCGAAATTGTGGTAAACGATTTTCTGGAATCTAATATTGAGTTCGGTCAGAAAATATTAAAACAAACAGGTTTCCGGAATATGCGTTTTACTAATTATGATTGTTTTGACGGTGATACTTATTCAAAACTAAATTTTAATCCTAACATTATAATTATTTCTGGGGTTTTTGAACTTTTTGGTGATAATGAATTGATTAGTAAAGCTATCCGTGGAGTGGTTTCTATTTCACAACCTGGGGCTGGCATAATCTATACCGGACAGCCTTGGCATCCGCAATTAAAAATGATTGCTTATGTATTGAACAGTCATCAGAAGAAAGATTGGGTTATGCGCCGTCGTTCACAGCGAGAATTGGATAAGATCTTTTTGTATCATGGGATTTCGAAACAAGCTATGAAGATTGATAATTTTGGCATTTTCACGGTAAGTTGGGGAAAAGTGGCAGACAGACAATAAGAATCTCTTTCGGTTAATGTTAATAGTAGTATGGAACTGAGGGATATGGTTGTTTGAGATAAATATATTATCTTCGTGTGATTTAAAGATAAATATAAGCAATGTAAATATGAAAACAAATAAGGCTGAGATATATAAAAATGCATTTCGATTGTTCTTGCGGGATAATTATGAGAAGGTGACAGTTGTAAAGCTGGAGAAAGCTATCGGTTTGTCATGTCGGGGGATTTATCATCATACGAAGGATAAATTGGGATTGTTTAAGGCTGTTGTAGATACATATATCTTTAAACCGCACAATGTGGAAAACAAGTTTGTCTATGTGGAAAATATTTCATTACAGGAATTTCTGCAAGCCTACATCGAAGGGGTGGAAAGGACCATGGACTATCTAAGCAACGAGTTGGGGGTAGATAGAAAGGAATGTGCCAAATGTTATTTTCAGTTCTTGTTTCAGGCATACAAATATTATCCCGGATTTGTAGAGAAGATGGATGAAGTTTTTGAGAAAGACCAACAGATGTGGCGAAAGGTAATTGACCAGGCGATAGCTTCAGGAGAAATCAGAAAGGATATTGCTCCTGAAGAGATTATTGATATGTTCAGGATGGCACATCTGGGACTGTCATATGTATTGGCTTTCACTACTGGACTTGATATCGAACGGCTGAAACGACAATTTAATGCTGTATATAAACTGCTGAAATGAGTCTTTTGAACAAATTTGAATATTATTCAATCTGTTCTTTGATATATAAAGCACCTTTCGAGGTGCTTTTTTCATATCTGTATGAAAATAAATACACTCCTCACTATGTCTCTATGAAACTTTGTACTGTATTGGGAGAAACTTCGACTAGTTTACGGTATTTGTCTGAATACATATCCTATTGCAGGAATCGACATTTGGGCGAAGAAACGGAATAAGTTAAAGTTAGCTTGTGCATAGCCCTTGTCACCGCCACATAAAGCATACTTCTATCAATGCCGGAATGATAGTTCTTATCATCAGCTTGCGGAATGATTACTTCGTCAAATTCCAGTCCTTTTGCCATGTGGGCGGAAGTGACGATAATTCCTTTCACATAAGCGGAACTTTGATTTGACAATAGTGAAATGTCGTTGGTATAAGTCCGGAGTCTCTGAGCAAGTTCTTTTGCTTGGGATTCGGTTTTGCAAATGATTCCTAATGATGTGTTGTTGGATTTTCTGAAAGAATTTATTAAGTCTGAGATACCGAGAACTTCCTCTTCAACATTTGGGAATTGAAAAACCTTTGGTTGTTCCCCATGTCGTGAAATAGGTTCTAATTCACAATTCGGTTGAATATTCTGTGCAAAGCCGGTAATCTCAAAAGTAGAACGATAGCTTTTGCAAAGCTTCATTATTTCCCCTGTTGTAAATGCTTTTTTTATCATATTTGCGGTAGATGAACCATAAGGATTCACGGATTGGGAAGCGTCTCCTAGTATTGTTTTCCGGCAGGGATATAGTTTCTGAATCACCTTGTATTGTATGGGAGAATAGTCTTGCATTTCGTCTATTAGAAGGTGTTTGACATAAAATAGGGCATTGTTTCCATTTAGTGCGATATGCAAATAAGCTAAAGCAGCTAAATCTGCATATTCCAATGTACGATTCTTGCGCATTTTGAACATTTCAGGCTTTCCTGTCCATTCGAAAAAATCTTTGTAGATTTGCAGGTCATTGTTTCCTGCAAACATATTCTTAATTTCTTTCTTTAGCAGATTCTTTTCAGCAGTGGTGACTGTGAGGTTATATTGGAGTTTCATCATTTCCAGAATATAATCTGTCATAGTCTCAAACCGTTGGCGTATGGGGTAGCGATGGAATCGCTTGAACTGTTCGCTGATAAATCCGGCAGGAATGGTAATGTACTTGGTGAGTTTTATATCTGTCGCTTTGAAATAGTTGTTTTCTATGTGAAGGACGAATTTATCGAGCCGTGATATGAACTCGAAGGAGGCTTTATACTGTATCCGTTCTATGAAATCAGAAGTCGGCTTTTCTAATAATTCCGTCACTTGCTCAAAGAAATTCTGATATTTGTATTTGTTATCGAGGACTGTGGAGAGTATTTGCTCCATACTGGTTTCCGGCACAGTTGTTTCTCCAAGTTCCGGAAGGACATTGGAGATGTAGTCGGCAAACACTTTATTGGGTGAGATAATAAATATGTCTTTTGAGGAAATCTGTCCTCTTTGCGCATAGAGCAGGTAGGCAATGCGATGTAACGCAATGGAAGTTTTTCCCGAACCGGCAACTCCCTGTATGATGAGTACGGGGGCAGCCTCATTACGGATAATCCGGTTCTGCTCGCGCTGAATAGTCATCACGATATTTTTCATCTTATCGTCCGCATTGGAACTGAGTTCTTTTTGCAAGATATCATCGTGGACAGTAACGGAGCTTTCAATCATATATTCCATTTTCCCTTTGCGGATACGGTATTGGCGTTTGAGTGAAATATCTCCATGAACTTCGCCTGCCGGAGAAGAATAGGTCGCTTCGCCCAACTCATAATCATAGAACATACTCGAAATAGGTGCACGCCAATCGTATATCAGGTTTCTCTTGTTGTTGAAATCAAAAAATGTATGTATCCCTATGTAGACAGGCAGGGATTGGCTTCCGTCTTTTCTCTCCTTGAAATCTATTCGTCCGAAATAGGGAATGTCTACTATTTTGCTCAGTCGGTTCCGTTTGTCAATTACATTTTCTCCCCGTGCAAAATGATGTAAGATGCTCTCGCGCATAGAACGGATTTCATGGGGATCGATGTCTTTGTTCGACCATAGATAGTCTTTGTATTCCTGCAAGGTATCTACGTGCTCCTTGACCGACTTGTCCGTACTGTTTATCGTAGCATTAATGATACTGATTACCTGTTTCAAGTATTCTTTTTCCTGCTTTTCTGTTCTGTTGAATATCATATGAAAACCTCTTTTGAGTATTAAAAGTTTATTGAAAGGGCTGGCAAAGTTAGGTCGATTTATCGGGGTATTAAATAGTTATTTATAGCTATATATTGAGCCTTTTTCCTACTTTTGCATATTCACTTTAAAAAAGAAGAAAAATGAATATCCTCGATATTGCAGAACAGAATCAGCAGAAAGCATGGGAGATAGTAGAGAATACTAATGTTATCCCAATATGGGAAAGTATAGGTGCTCGGATTAACTTGGTGGGTTCTTTGCGCACAGGATTGTTGATGAAACACCGGGATATTGATTTCCATATTTATACCCCTACTTTGACTTTGGCAGATAGTTTTCGGGCAATGGAAAAGCTGGCGGAAAATGAATCTGTCAAACGGATAGAATATGTGAATTTGTTACATACCGTTGAGGCATGTATCGAGTGGCATGCCTGGTATCAGGATACGGATAGTGAACTTTGGCAGATTGATATGATTCATATCCAGGAAGGTTCCCGATATGATGGATATTTTGAGAGAGTGGCCGAGCGGATTTCCAATGTCCTGACGGACGAGACAAGAGAAAGTATTTTGAGATTGAAATACGAGACTCCTGATTCGGAGAAAATTATAGGGATAGAATATTATCAGGCGGTTATTCGGGATGGTGTGCGAAGCTATCCGGAATTTGAGGAATGGAGAAAGCGACACCCGATGACGGGGGTGGTGGAATGGATGCCTTAGACGGACTGATAGCTTCGGAAAAGGCGTGTGAGTTAATCAACCTAGCAGTCCGGTTTCCTGTCCCAAGTGAATAGCTTCGATAGAATTCTGTACACCTAGTTTACGTAACAGGTTTTGCCGATGGATATTGACTGTGTGAATACTGATACATAGCTTGTCTGCAATCTCTTTACTTAACAGTCCTTTTTGAATAAGCCGTAATATCTCTATTTCCCGATGAGTGAGGTTAGTAGAAGGTATGGACAAAGAGGATGGAGAAAAGAACTCTCCGTTCTTCAGATTCAGAACAGTGCAGTCTACTGTTTCGGAATGTTTCTGGTCGGGTGAAATGTCCATGTTGCCTATAACAAGCCATGCTTTGCCGTTACGGTCTTGCTCCAAAACTTGATGCCGGCTGGTGACACGTATATATTGTTGCCTGGCATTAAGTATGCGGAAACTGTAAATGTTGGAATATTCATTCCGCTGTTCGAGGGGCAGACTGTAAATAAATTGACTTAACGTGACCTGTAATGCTGCCAGTTGCGCACGGTCGTCCGGATGAATACGTGATTCCAGATAATCACCCTGTTTTTCCAGAGTTTCTATTTTGTGGCTGTCATATCCCAGTAAATCAACGAAATTCGAGGAAGCATACGTGTAACTGCATTTGTAGACATCGACAACGAATGTGCAGCTATGACTGATTTTAGAAAGCCGGTGAAGCATGGACTTATCCCGTTCCCACGCGGTGTAATCAATATCGTTGGCGGACAAGCATTGCTTTGCCCACATTTCTTCCCGGGTGGTATGAGTTGTTTTCATATAGGATAGTGAAGCGGTAAATTAGGGTTAATTGCTTAGAGTGCGGCAAAAATAGAGATATTTCTAATACATTAGGTGCTAATAAATGATAATTATCGTCTTTCTTCCGAAAAAGAATGAATATAAACGTATTTTTCTGATTTATTACATTATCTTTGCTCCCAGAGTTTGAGTTACGAATCATTATCGTATAGTTCTCCTTTTAAT
>PPYF01241971.1_pt1 | contig 28304 bp, 19 predicted proteins | sample 1559871 | NCBI WGS metagenome assembly PPYF01 (sample SAMN08240021, study PRJNA423297) | Human gut metagenome, whole genome shotgun sequencing project.
ACGGAGAGTTTGCCGGGTATAGCCAGGTGTCCCACTCCACCTCGGAGTTCGACATCTCCTCCCTGCTCACCGCCGGGGACAACACCCTGGCCGTGCTGGTGCTCCAGTGGTGCGACGGCACCTATCTGGAGGACCAGGACAAGCTGCGCATGAGCGGCATCTTCCGGGACGTGTACCTGCTGGCCCGGCCCGAAAACCATGTGCGGGATTTCTTCGTGAAAGAGGATTTCTCCCAGGACTTCTCCCACGGGACCATCACCGTGGAACTGGAGCTCTCTGGGGAGTGCGCCGTCAGCGCCCTGCTGCAGGCCCCTAACGGGGACACGGTGGGCACCGCCTCCTCCACAGGGGAGCCCCTGGTCTTTGAACTGGACGATCCCATACTGTGGAACGCGGAGCACCCGGCCCAGTACACCCTGACCCTCTCCACGGAAGACGAGGTCATCCCCCAAAAGGTGGGCCTGCGAAAGATCGAGGTGCGGGACGGGGTGGTCTTCCTCAACGGCGTGGCCATCAAGTTCCGGGGGGTAAACCGCCACGACAGTGACCCGGTCACCGGCTACACCATCAGCCGGGAGCAGGCGGCAAAGGACCTGTGCCTGATGAAGCGCCACAACATCAACGCCGTGCGCACCAGCCACTATCCCAACGCCCCCTGGTTTTTGCAGCTGTGCTCGGAGTACGGCCTGTACGCCATTGCCGAGGCAGACATCGAGAGCCACGGCATGGCGGAAAAGCTGGGCTACCATGTGGAGGAGAACTACCCCGACGCCGCCGACGACCCCCAGTTCAAGAAGGCCATTCTGGACCGGGTGCAGCGCAGCGTCATCCGGGACAAGAACAACGCCGCAGTGGTCATCTGGTCCCTGGGCAACGAGAGCGGCTGGGGCGAGAACTTTGAGAACGCCGGCCGCTGGGTGAAGGGGTACGACCCCTCCCGCCTGCTGCACTATGAAGGCTTTTTGGCCTACCACAAGGACCGCACGCCGGATTTCTCCATGCTGGACCTGTACAGCCGGATGTACGCCTCCACCCAGGCCGTGGACAGCTACTTCAACGGCGGGGAGCTGGACGAGAACCTTCATGGCCGGCGGATGCCCTTCATCCAGTGCGAGTACATCCACGCCATGGGCAACGGCCCCGGGGACGCGGAGGACTACCAGCAGCGCATCATGCAGTACCCCGGCTTCTGCGGCGGCTTTGTGTGGGAGTGGTGCGACCACGCCGTCTACGGCGGAACCACCCCGGACAACCGGCCCATCTACCGCTACGGCGGGGACTTTGGGGAGTTCCCCCACGACGGCAACTTCTGCATGGACGGCCTGGTCTACCCCGACCGCACCCCTCACACCGGCCTGCTGGAGTACAAGAATGTCATCCGGCCCATCCGGGCCCAGCGGCTGGAGGGCAGCACCTTCCGGCTGCACAACTATCTGGACTTTACCAACGCCCAGGACTGCGTCGCCCTCTCCTATGAGGTGATGCAGGACGGGGAGGTGCTCTTCGGGGGCAACCTGGAGATGCCCTCCATCGCCCCCCATCAGGAGGCGGACATCGCCCTGCCGGAACTGCCGGAGGGCGGCATTGCCACCGTGACCTTCTTCTACACCGCCAAAAAGGCCAGCCCCTTCTATCCCGCGGGCCACGCCCTGGGCTTTGACGAGCTCATCCTCTCCGAGGAACCCTTCTTCCTGGACGCCCCTGTGGAGGAAGGCGCCCTTCAGGTGGAGGCGGGCCCCCGGCAGGTGGTCTTTACCGGGGAGAACTTCCGCTATGTGTTCGACAACCGGACGGGCCTGTTCTCCCAGATGGTCTACAAGAACCGGGAGCTGCTTTCCCGGCCCATGGAGTGGAACACCTACCGGGCCCCCACAGACAACGACCGCTCTGTGGACTTTTCATGGAAGCAGGCGGGCTATCACCGGCCCACCGTGCGGGTCTATTCCGTGGAGCAGGAGGGCGGCGCCCTTACCTGCCATTTGGGCATCTGTGCCCTTTATATTGGCCGGTTCCTGGATGTGAAAGCCGTGTGGACGGTTTCCCCCGACGGCCGGGTGGACGTGTCCCTCCACGGGGAGCGGGACACCCGCTTCCCTTGGATGCCCCGGTTTGGCGTGCGCCTGTTCCTGCCCCGGGAGTTCGGGGAGGCGGAATACTTCGCCTACGGCCCCTATGAGAGCTATGTGGACAAGCACCGGGCCTCCCGGCTGGGCGTCTACGCCCAAAGCGTGGAATCCATGCACGAGAATTACCTCAAGCCCCAGGAAAATTCCTCTCACTGCGGCTGCCGGTATGTGACCCTCTCCGACGGCGCCTTTGCCCTTTCCGCTGCGGCGGAGCAGCCCTTCTCCTTCAACGTCTCTCCCTACACCCAGGAGGAGCTGGCCGGCAAGGCCCACAGCTATGAGCTGGAGCCCTGCGGCTGCACCGTGCTGTGCGTGGATTACAAAATGAGCGGCGTGGGCTCCAATTCCTGCGGGCCTTCCCTACTGCCTCAATACCGCCTGGAGGAAGGCCGGTTTGATTTTGCCTTCTCCCTGCTGATGGAATGAGGAGGCCCCTCTATGGACATATCCGTACAGGTGGTGTGGAGCTTTGCCCTGGCGCTGTTCCTCACGCTGGTGCTGCCCATCCTCCTGCTGCTGTTCCTGTGCCTGTTCAAAAAAATCTCCCCCTTGCCCATGGCCCTGGGGCTGCTCTCTTTCTTCATCTCCCAAATCCTTCTGCGCATCCCCCTGCTTCAACTCTGCGCAGGGCAGGGGTGGTATCAGGCGCTGGCCCAGTCCTCTCCCCTGGTGCTGGGCCTGGGGCTGGCCTTCACCGCCGGCCTGTTTGAGGAATCTGCCCGGCTGGGAGGCGCAGCGCTGCTGGGGCCCCGTAAGCCGGCCTTTCCCAGCGGGCCGCCCCGCCCCGGCCACCGCACCTGGAAAGGCGCCCTCTCCTTCGGGCTGGGCCATGCCTTCTGCGAACTGATTTTGCTGGCGGGCATGACCCATGTGAACAACCTGCTGTTCTGCGTCCTGCTGGGTATGGGTGAGGAGACCCTTTCCGGCCTGCTCCCAGCCGGCCAGCTGGACACCCTGACCGCCCAGTTCGCCGCAGTGACGCCCCTGGGAATCGCCGCCGGCCTGCTGGAACGGTTCTCCGCCGTGCTGTTCCACCTGTTCGCCACCTCCCTGGTGTTTCTGGCTGTGGCCAGGCGGAAATGGCTGCTGTTCCCAGCGGCCATCCTGTGCCACACCCTTTTTAACTGCGTTGCCCTGCTGGGCCTGGGCCTTTGGCCCACGGAGCTCCTCCTCTTCGCCCTGGCGCTGGCATGCGCCGCGCTCTTCTGGCGGAGCAGGCGGTGGTTTCCCCAGAGCAAGGCCGCATAGACCCACAAAAAAAGGGCCGTCCCTTCGGGGACGGTCCTTTTTGCGCCCGTTTGGGCGGGGCTATTTTTCAAAGGGCTGGCCGTTCAGCAGCCGCCCTCTCCCAACAGCGCGTTGTAGATGCTGTCCACCCGGCCGTTTTTCAGGTACACCCTGGGCACCCGCTTGGAGAGGCCGCACACCACCTCATAGTTGATGCTGCCTTCCAGGGCAGCCAGCTCGTCGGCGGTGATCTCCTCTTCCCCATCCCGGCCGATGAGGGTGACCAGGTCGCCCACTTTCACCTGCGGCAGGGCGGTCACGTCCGCCATCAGCTGGTCCATGCACACCCGGCCCAGGATGGGGCAGCGCTTCCCGCCAATGAGCACCTGGGCCCCTTTGGCGGAGAGGATGCGGGGATAGCCGTCGGCATAGCCCACGGGCACAGTGGCCACCCGCATCTCCTTTTCCGCGGTGAATTTCCGGCCATAGCTGATGGTGGCCCCGGCAGTACGGTCTTCACATGGGAAACCACAGACTTCAGGGAGAGCACCGGCGTCAGCTCCGGGCGGTTCCGCAGGGCGCCGGAGGGGTACAGCCCATAGATGACGATGCCCGCCCGCACCATATCCAGGTGGGAGAGGGGATAGTCGAACACGGCGGCGGAGTTAGCGCAGTGGCGCACCTCAAAAGAGACATCCTCTCGCAGCAGGGACTCGATCATCTCCTTAAAGCAGCCGAACTGCCGCATGGTAAAGGCGTCCCCTGCTTTTCCCTCATCAGAGACGGCAAAGTGGGTGAAAATCCCCTCTGGGTACAGCCCCGGCAGAGTGCAGGCGGCCTTCACCTCCTGCACGGTGGCCTCGTCCCGGCTGATGTCCTGGTAATAAAAGCCCAGGCGGCTCATACCCGTGTCGATCTTCACATGGATCTTCACCGTGACCCCGGCTTCCACCGCGCAGTGGGAGAGTTCCTTCGCGTAGTCCAGGCTGTACACGCACTGGGAAATGGCGTGCTTTGCAAGGGAAGCCGCCTCCTCCGGCGGGGTATAGCCCAGCACCAGCATGGGCTGGGAAATGCCCCCCAGCCGCAGCTGCAGGGCCTCTTCCAGATTGGAGACAGCAAACCAGTCCGCCCCCAGGGCCTCAAATTCCTGGGCCATGCGCACCGCCCCGTGGCCGTAGGCGTCCGCTTTCACCACGCAGCACACTTTGGCATTCGGATTGGCCGCCTGCCGCACAGCGGCAAAATCCCGGGCCAGGGCGTCCAGGTCGATTTCCGCCCAGGTTCTTCTCAGTATTTCTTTCATATAAAGTCACCTCCTGGGCGATATCAATACAAAGGGCCATTCACACAAAAGGTCGTCCCGCCAGCTCAAAAGGCCGCCGGCCCCCGCAAAGACGCAAGCTGCCGGGCCCTCTCCACGGCGGCGCACAAAAACTCCTCTGGGGATAAGGCCTCATAGCCCCAGTTCATGGGCTCCAGAGAGGTAGCCCCCCGATACCCGGTCTGGGCAACCGCCTCCATTGTGGCAGACCAATCCAGTTCCCCATCGAAAGGAAGGCTGTGCTGCCGCCGCTCTCCTCCATTATCATGGAGATGCAAAGCCATCAGCCGGGAGCCATACCGCCCCAGCAAGTCTTCCCCGGGAGCATAGTTGCGGTGATGGCAGCTGTCATAGCAAAAGCCCACCCGGGAAGACCCTGTACTTTCCAGCACAAAAGCCAGGTTAGCCACGTCATCCAGGTTTTCCGCCGCCAGATTCACCCCCAGCCGCTCCGCCCGGTCTGCCAATTTCTCCACACGGCAGGCAGCCAGTGGAGTTGGCTTGTAGCTATCATCCGGCAAGTGCAGCACCAGCGTCGGAATTTGAAACGTGGCGCAATCTTCCAAACACTGGAGGTAACAATCCAACACCGCCTGGCCTGCCAAGGTATCCATCCAAAGGTCTTGCTGGCCGCCCACGGGGGCGTGGACATTTTCCACATAAAGACCCGCTTCCCGTGCGTAACCCACGCAGGCGCGATAATTCCCGGGGCCATATTCCCCACGGCCAAATTCATCGCTCCAAAAAAGCATCACCCCGTCAAACCCGGCACGGTGTATCATCTGATAGCGCTCCCGCAGAGGCACATCATAGCCAAACCAATCATAAATAGAAAGCACGCTGATTTCTCCTCCCTTTCGCGACTTTTTCCTCTTCGAGGAGGAAGCCACCCGGAAACTTCCTGCTGGCCGTTCGGGCCTGGGCCTATGCGCTGCGCGCCGTGCGGCCTGCGGCCCTGCTCCTTCTCCCCCGGCTGCGCCGTTAAGGCCGTGGGACTCCGTCCCACACCCTGCCACCTTTGAAAAGGTGGACGAAACTTTTACGCCGCTGCGCGGGTATTATTTAAAGTACTTCACACCGCTCTCGAACAGCAGCTGGTCCTTCTCGCCGGGGACGTTCTTGTACAAATCCTTGCCCTTGCGCTCGGAGTGACCCATCTTGCCCAGCACCCGGCCGTCGGGGCTGGTGATGCCCTCGATGGCGCACACAGAGCCGTTGGGGTTCCATTGGATGTCGCCGCTGACCGTGCCGTCCAGGTCCACATACTGAGTGGCCACCTGCCCGTTCTCAATGAGCTTCCGCAGCGCCTTGTCGTCGGCCACGAACCGGCCCTCGCCGTGGGACACGGGCACGGTGAAGACGTCGCCGGCGTTCACGCCCGCCATCCAGGGGGACTTGACGCTGGTGACCCGGGTGTACACCATGCGGCTGACGTGGCGGCCCAAGGTGTTGAAGGTCAAGGTGGGGTCGTCCTCCTTGGGCTCGGTGATCTTGCCGTAGGGCACCAGGCCCAGCTTGATCAAAGCCTGGAAGCCGTTGCAGATGCCCAGCATCAGGCCGTCCCGGGTTTCCAGCAAATCGGTGACAGCCTGGGCGATGCGGGGGTTGCGGAAGGTGGTGGCGATGAACTTGCCGCTGCCTTCGGGCTCGTCGCCGCCGGAGAAGCCGCCGGGCAGCATGACAATCTGGGCCCGGCGGATGGCTTTCTCCATCCGTTCGATGGTCTCCTCAATGTCGGAGACGGACAGGTTCTTCACCACCAGGATCTCGGTCTCAGCGCCGGCCTTCTCAAAGGCCCGGGCGGAGTCCACCTCGCAGTTGGTGCCGGGGAAGGCGGGGATGAACACCCGGGGCCGGGCCACCTTGATGGCCGGGGCCTTGTTCTCCCGCTTCTCCCACAGGGGCACGTCCTGAGAGACGGGCACGGGATGGGCGTTGTTGGGGAAAATCTTCTCCAAAGTGCCCATCCAGGCGGCGCACAGCTCCTCCAGGGAGATGCGCTCGCCACCCAGCTTCACATCCTCCTTGCTGGAGGTGCGGCCCAAAATCACAGGGGACAGGGCGGCGTCGGTGGAGAGGTCCGCCTCGCTGGAGAGCTCCACCACCAAAGCGCCCTCCTGGGGGGCGTACAGGGTCTCTTTAGACAGGCCCTCCGCAAAGCGGAAGCCGGTCTTGCTGCCGAAGCACATCCGCAGCACAGCGGCAGCGGCGCCGCCCTCCCGGACCACGCCGGCGGAGATGATGTCCCCACACTCGATATGCAGCAGCACAGCCCGGTAGTACGCCTTCAGGGCCTCCCAGTTGGGCATGCCGTTTTCGTCCTCGGGGATGGGCAGCAGCGCGAAGGTGGAGCCGGGCTTCTTGGCGCAGGCGAAAATGGTCGAGCTTGCCTTGGTCATGGTGACGGCGAAGCTCACCAGGGTGGGGGGCACGTCCAGCTGCTCAAAGGAGCCGGACATGCTGTCCTTGCCGCCGATGGAGGGCAGCCCCATGCCCAGCTGGGCTTCCAGGGCGCCCAGCAGCGCGGCGGCGGGCTTGCCCCAGCGGGAGGGCACATCGTGAAGCCGCTCGAAGTACTCCTGGAAGGTGAGCCGGGCCTTCAAGGGGTCCGCGCCCACGGCGGCCAGCTTGGAGAGGCTCTCCACCACGGCGTAGGCGGCGCCCTCAAAGGGGGAGTACCGGGCCACGCCGGGGATGTAGCCGTAGCTCATGGCGGTGGCGTCGTCGGTCTCGCCATGGAGCAGGGGAACCTTGGCCACCATTGCCTCCTCGGGGGTCAGCTGGTACTCGCCGGAGAAGGGCATCAGCACCGTGCCCGCGCCAATGCTGGAGTCGAACCGCTCGGACAGTCCCTTCTGGCAGCAGACTTCCAGCCGGGCCATGTTGGCCTTCAGGGCCTCTGTGCCCTCTTTGCCGGCCAGGCAGGCGGGCACGCTCTTGCGGTAGCTCTCGCCCTGGGGCGCGGCGATCTGGGCCTCGGCGTTCTGGGTGACGCCGTTGGTATCCAAAAAGGCCCGGGACAGGTTGACAATCTCATCGCCCCGCCACTCCATGCGCAGGCGAGGCTCCTCGGTCACCACGGCCACCACGGTGGCATCCAGATTCTCCTCCCGGGCCTTGCGCTGGAACTCCTCCACATCCTGGGGCGCCAGCACCACGGCCATGCGCTCCTGGCTTTCGGAGATGGCCAGCTCGGTGCCGTCCAGGCCCTCATATTTCTTAGGCACCTGGTTCAGGTCGATCTGAAGGCCGGGGGCCAGCTCGCCGATGGCCACGCACACGCCGCCCGCGCCAAAGTCGTTGCAGCGCTTGATGAGGGTGGAGACGCTGGGGTCCCGGAACAGGCGCTGGAGCTTCCGCTCGGTGGGGGGGTTGCCCTTCTGCACCTCGGCGCCGCAGACCTCCACGCTCTTTTCCGTGTGGGCCTTGCTGGAGCCGGTGGCCCCGCCGATGCCGTCCCGGCCGGTGGCCCCGCCCAGCAGCACGATCACATCCCCAGGGACGGGCTCCTCCCGGCGGACATTGGCCTTGGGAGAGGCGCCGATGACCGCGCCGATCTCCATGCGCTTGGCAACGTAGCCGGGGTCGTACAGCTCGGTGACCTGTCCGGTGGCCAGGCCGATCTGGTTGCCGTAGGAGGAATACCCCGCGGCAGCCCCCGTGGTGATCTTCCGGCTGGGCAGCTTGCCGTGGAGGGTCTTTTCAAAGGGGACGGTGGGGTCGCCGCTGCCGGTGACCCGCATGGCCTGGTACACATAGGCCCGGCCGGAGAGGGGGTCCCGGATGGCGCCGCCCAGGCAGGTGGCAGCCCCGCCGAAGGGCTCGATCTCCGTGGGGTGGTTGTGGGTCTCGTTCTTGAACTGGATGAGCCAGGTCTCGGTCTTGCCGTCGATGGTGACGGGGGCCTCGATGGAGCAGGCGTTGATCTCATCGCTCACATCCAGGTCGGGCACCAGGCCCTTTTTCCGCAGGTACTTGCCGCCGATGGTGGCCATGTCCATCAGGGACACGGGCTTGTCCTTGCCCTGGTACAGTTCCTCCCGCAGGGAGAGGTAATCCCGCAGGGCCTTTTCCACGGCCTGGCTGAGGGCGCCCTTCTCCACGTCGATTTTGTTCAGGCGGGTGAGGAAGGTGGTGTGGCGGCAGTGGTCGCTCCAATAGGTGTCGATAACCCGCAGCTCGGTGACGGTGGGGTCCCGGTGCTCCTCATCTCGGAAATAATCCCGGCAGAACTCCAGGTCAGAGAGGGTCATGGCAAAGCCCATGGAGTCGAAGTACTCCTTCATCTGGGCCCCGTCCCAGCTGGTAAAGCCGGTGACACGGGCCACGTCCGCGGGGACCTCGGCCTGCAGCTCCAGGCTTTCTGGCTTTTCCTGAGAGGCCTCCCGGCTCTCCACCGGGTTGATGAGATACCCTTTGACCTTCTCAAACTCCTGGTCCGAAATCCGGCCCTTCAAGCCGATGACCTTGGCGGTGAGCACGGCGGGGCGCTCCCCCTGGGTCAGCAGCTGCACACACTGGGCGGCAGAGTCCGCCCGCTGGTCATACTGGCCGGGAAGATACTCCATGGCGAACACCTTGTATTCCGCCGGAAGCCGGAACTCCTCCCCATAGACCGCATCCATGGTGGGCTCGGAGAGGATGGTGCGGGCCGCAGCGGCGAACTGCTCCTCACTCAAGCCAGAGACATCGTACCGGTTGAGGATACGCACCTCCTCCAGCCCCTGAACGCCCAGGTTGCCCTTTAAATCAGCCAGCATGTGCTGGGCCTCGATGTTAAAGCCCTGTTTTTTCTCAACAAATACCCGTGTGACCATGTATTCCACCTTTCCGGCCCCCACAGCCAGGGGACCTCAGAACTTTTCCCACGCGCCGGCCCTCCTGCCAGAGCGGCAGCGGAACGCCGGGACACTCGTTTGGGACGGCGCAAAAAACTGGCCGCCTTGTCCACTTCATTGTAACACAAGGGGCCAGTTTAATAAAGCTCTAATTCCAAGTTTTCTCGTTCTTGCGCTTTTGCACAATTCCCCGGGAAGATGTGAAACATCTCTGCCACGGGAAGTTTGTCACAGCTTTCTGTTTTTCCGCAGTTTACGCAGCTCCTGGGGAGAAACGCTGCCCATATCGCCAATGGAGAGGGCCACGCTGTGCTTGATGGGCTTCCACTCGATGTTGCCGAACACCGCCACCAGCATGGCGATGCCAAAGGAGAACACAAAGAAGGGGAAGGTGAAGGAATAGGCGATCTTCTTCCCACGGGAACAGCGGATGCGCCTGCCCTCCGTCAGCAAAGTCACCGCGCCCAGAAGATACATGGTGGCGTAGGAGTTCACCACCGACACCAGCACCGAGGCGAAGAAAATGTCCATCTGGCTGCGGGCAGAGGTGATGCCCACAACAAACATCGCCGCGTTGAGCACAAGGCTGATGACGGTCAGCACCACCGCAGGGATGGTGCACATCAGCATGTCGAAGCAAGCGAAGCTTCCGTCGCAGAGCATGGTCTTGACCATGCTGCCGCCCCGCTTGGCCACCACCTGCAGATAACCCTTTACCCACCGGGACCGCTGGATGATGGACTGCTTGAAGCTCTGGGGCTGCTCGTCGTAGACCATGGCGTCGTGGCAATAGGCAATCCGGATGCCCCGGGCCACCAGGTCGGCGGTGAACTCCAGGTCTTCTGTAAGGAGGAAATATTCCCAGCCCCCCAGCTCATCCAGCAGGTCCTGGGCGAAGAGGAAGCCCGTGCCGGACACGGCGCAGCTGGTGCCCAGGTAGTCTCGGGGGCGGTTCAGGTACTCGGACTCCCGCAAAAACCAGATGCCATAGCCCGCGGTGATCCAGTTGTCCCCAAAGTTTTTGGTGTTGCGGTAGCCGGTTACGGCCCGGTTCCCGTTGGAGAACACCTTGTTCATCTCCGTGACGTAGTGGGGGTCCAGCAGGTTGTCCGCGTCGAAGACGAAGTAGCCGTCGTAGCGCTCCTGGGGGAAGTCCTCCCGAATGTGCTCCAGCAGGAAAGCCAGGGCGTAGCCCTTGCCCACCTGCATCTTGTTCTGCCGCTCAAACACCCGCGCGCCATGCTCTCTGGCAATGGAGGCTGTGCCGTCGGTGCAGTTGTCCGCCACCACATAAATGTCCAACAGGTCCTGGGGATAGTCCTGCTGCCGGATGCTCTCCAGCAGCTGGGCGATGACGGCGCTCTCGTTGCGGGCGGCGATGAGCACCGCGTACCGGCACAGTTTGCGCGCCGTGAAGGTCCGCCGCTTGCGCAGCAGCCGCGCGCCCAGAAACACCGCCTGATAGCAGTAGCATGCCGCGAACAAAGCCGCCAGAAGAAAATTGATTGCAGATAAGGCTTCCATAAAAATCTCCTTTCCCCCGCACCCTCTGAAGAGGTCGGGAAGAACGCCTGTATGCCATGGAGCCTTCTGCTCCATTTGACGCAAGCCTGTGACAGGTGCCCGGAGAGTGCTGCCCTTTCAGCATATCGCAGGGTGTTCAACACTTTTTCAACCGGGCGTCCTCTTCCCCTTTATTTTAGCACACCTAAAGCATATTGTGAACAAATTAAGTACAACGCGATGATTTTCTTAAGATTTTATTAACACGCCCCTTTTTTCAAAAAAATTTTGGCAAAATTTGATTTTGGGCTTGCATTTTCTCCCAGAATCGTGTAAACTAATCAAGCACCAAAAAATTGGGCGCTTAGCTCAGCTGGCTAGAGCACCTGCTTGACGTGCAGGGGGTCAGCGGTTCAAGTCCGTTAGCGCCCACCATGTTTACTGGTACAAAATGAAACCAGGCCGAAAAAACCCCGGAATTCCGGGGTTTTTTTCATGTTTTCAGTGCCAAAAAAGGCCCGTCACGGCGTGACGTTTTTGAATGAAACCACCCCCATCTGGCGGGACTCAAACCCTCGTAAACACATCAAATAACCGAATAAGTACTAGGCAGAAGCCGGAATCGAAAATTTTTTCGACTCCGGCTTTTTTATTTTCAACCAAAGAAAGGGGAAAGAAATTGAATCAAGAATATTTGCAGGGTCTGTCAAGCGATATGGACTCTCCGGAGGACGCCGTCTTTTTCGAAGCTACCCCACATAATATCGCGGCTTTTCTCGCCGCTCACCGCGGGGCAGATATGACCGCTATCGGTACTGTGAACGAAAAGACATTTCTCACCGCCCGAATGGGGCTGATTGAAACTTGTCCTGACCAGGAATACCTGGCTTCAAAAATCATCCCAGCTTACGCGCCCTGCCTGATGGACCCGGACAAAACCATGGAGCTTGAAACCGTGTCGAAAGAGGTTGCACAATCCGCTCCCTGTCCCCAACCCGATTGGAATTATCTGCGGTGGGACGGGTACAGCGATGAAAAGTATCAAGCAATTCAAAGTGGAGATGGTCTGCTGAAGCTTCCCTGGGATGGTAAAACCATCTTCCTGGACTGCCAGGTGCGGTCTTACTACAACAACGGAAACTTGGCGCTGCTTCTGCAAGATTGGAATAACGGAGAACCGGAACCCTGGGGAGATTTAACAGTCAACCTGGGAACGTCCCTGGATCAAGACTGCGCATTTGTGGATGTGAATCATCTGGGCCAGGAAATTCTTCCCTGGCTAGAAGAAGAGGGCCTGGCAACACCCACGGGCCGCACCCAGCAGAGCGGATTTGTAGCCTATCCTGAATATCGGTTCAATGGGGAGAAATTAGCCAAACTTGATTCAGAAGGGTATCAAAGCTATGTTTCCCTTCGTGACAGTTTTCACGATCATAGCTCGGGAATGTCCATGACATGACCACCAGCAAATTAGAGCGGAATCTGACGAAAAACAGATCCCGCTCTTTTTTATTTCAGCGGAAAGGAGAACACTATATGCCCCTCTTCACAGCAAACCGAATCGACCAAGCCTTCGAACGGTTTATGAAGCACCAACCTAACTTTAAACCAAATGCTCTTGAAGCCGATCGCATCCAAGCAGAGTTGGACGCAGAAACGAAACAGAAAGGAAGAACCCCCATGATCTACCGAGATGAGCGCCACCAGCACACCTTTGAAAAAGAACGGTCCATTCGCCCTGAATCGGTTTCACGGAAGTTCCTGGCCGCCCTGTACCTGCTGACAGCAGACGGAGGGTTGTGGAACCAAGTTTGGGATCAAGTTACCATCCGCAAAATCTACATCGACGAGATGCACCCGAAAAACCTCAACGGCACCAGCTATGTGTTTTTCTCCGCCGCGCGGGACATCCTCACCGGCTCCCGGAATATCCAACTCATGGAGATCGCGGACCCGGCGCTGCTGTCCATGGGAGCCTACATGGTCCTCTGCACTGCCCTGGCCATCCGAGCCTACGGTGTGGAAAAAGCCGTTCGGATTCAATTTAACAAGGAATGGGAGTGATCTACTTGCTGTATCAGAGAAAACTCGTGGAAAGCATGAAGGAACAATACCCGCCCGGCACCCGGGTGGAAGTGATCTCCCTCTGCAACGACCAAGCTGCGCCTGGACGCCTGTCGCGCTTTCGTGCGCTTCGCTTACTCCCATTTCCGGGAAACGCTGGCAAGGCGTCCGCGGTTTTCGGCTTGGTACAAACCGCGACCACCCAACTGCCCTCACTCACTTTCGAGCGAGTGGAACGAGCGGCCCCGCGACTTGCCGGTGGCGCAGCCACTTCCGGGTTCTGCCTGACCAGACGGAAATGCCCTCCATGACTATGACTTGAAAGTCCAAGCAGAAAAAAGGAAAAGAAAAGGAGGAATGACCTATCCAATCCATTATCCCCTGGGTGGGTGGAAAGCAAGCATTGTGTTCCACCATCCTCCAGCGGTTCCCGCCGGGATTTCGCAACATGATCTACGTGGAGGTGTTCGGGGGCGGGGGCTCTGTGCTGCTCAATAAGGAACGCTCCGTGAGAGAGATTCTCAACGACAAAAACGGGAACCTCATCAATCTGTTCCGTGTGGTGCGAGACCACCCCAATGAACTGAAAGACCGTCTGCTCTATGTTGTCCACAGCCGGGAGGATTTTCAAATTGCCCAAAGACGGCTGGCCCAATTTCCCGCTGCCGACCCCATCCAACGGGCGGCGGACTTTTACCAAGTCATCCGACAGAGCTACGCTGGCAACGGCAAGCAGTTCTGCTCTGTGGCCCGGAGTATGTGGGCAGGATTCCCCGTCATCGACCGTGTATGTGGCAGGGTCCAGGGAGTCACCTTGGAAAACGAGGATTTCGAAACCATCATCACCCGGTATGACTCCCCCACCACTGTTTTCTACATTGACCCGCCCTATTTCTTTACAGAGGGCTACTACCCCGGCCACCTTTTCCTGCGAAAAGATCACGTTCGGCTTGCGAACCTGTTGTTTGGGGTGGAGGGCCTGTGGCTGCTGTCCTACAACCTGTGTCCCGAAGTGCTGGAACTGTACCAGCAGCCCGGCATCTTCATCGAGCAGGTGGAGCGGATCAACAACATGGCCCAGCGGTACGAGAGCGGGGCCATGTACCAGGAAGTACTCATCTCCAACTACGACACCTCAAAACGCACCCCGGAGCAGCTGTACCTGTTTGCCCCGGAAAAACAAACAGAAAGGAAGATTTTATGGAACGGTCTGTATTGAGGATTTTAGGCAAACGAGGCAGGACCACCATTCCCCGGCCCATCCGGACAGAACTGGACTTTGCCCCAGGCGACGTGCTGCTGTTTGAGTCTGACCCGCCCGACCGGGTAATCATTACCCGGTTGGAGGTAGTGGAACCGGAGGAAGCAGAGGAACCCGAGCTCACCGGCGACATCTTCACCCAGGAATTCCATAAGTTGAGCTACAGCCAGCAGTACCGGCTTTTGACAGCGCTGCTGGCTGAGTTTTACGGCGCTGACAACTGAAGGAGGAAACATGGCTACCAAAAAGCAAACCATTGACACGGAAAATAATGAGGAACTTCGCACTGCCCCAGCGGCGGAGGAAAGTCAAGACCCCGCTTCTTGGGTGCCCCCCTTTACGGTGCGGGTATACCCCTTGAGCAATCCCAAAACAAAGCTGCTGGCAACGGCAAGCATCAACATTGCGGACAGTTTCGCGGTAAAAGGGTTTCGGATCTACGACTCCAAAAACGGGCTGTTCGTCAAAGACCCGGAGCGCCGCTACGTCAAAAACGGCACAGAATTGACGGACTCGGTGTTCTTTCCCGTCACCAAAGAAGCCAGGGATATCCTCCGTAGCCAGATCCTCAGCTCCTATGAACTGGTCATGGAGCAGCAGGAACGGCAGCATCCCCAGCAGAAAAACGAGTCGGAGGAACTGATGGAGGATGACATCCCTTTTGACACCGCCTATCAAAGCGCTCCTCTTCCCACGGATGAGGATGCCCCCGTCATGACCATGTGACCCGCTCCCCATGGAGCAGAAAGGAAAACCATGATACGCACAAAGAAAATACTCGCATTGTTTCTGGCAGTGGTGCTGATGTTCAGCGCGCTGCCTTTTTCTGTTTCCGCCGATGAGGTGGAAATAGTGGAAATGGACACTCCCATCCTGTTTGCCCAGGACCCGTTCAATACGGTCAAGTCGGAAGTGGAGGGTGGCACCAACTACATGACTAGTGTAGGCGTCACCCGAGAAAGCATTGTACGGGAACTGGAAGCCCACGAGCATGACAGTTACTACCTGGGCACCAAGTATGTGGGAGGCGATGCCCAGTCGCCAAACGGGGATACCTCCTACAACAGCGGAACCGTGGGGATGAACTGCGGCGGCTTCGTTTCCTACGTCCTTCGCAAGGCCGGACTTGACGCTGATCTGGTCATGGAAATTATGCAGGAGATCCCCGGAACCACCAACTGGTTTGGATCCGGTAAGCCTTATGACATTCTTGCCGGTGCATCTAATTACCTTAACCTGATCAAAAACTACAACATTAGTGCGTATGCGTTCCGCACGAAGCAAGAGCTCCTATCCTCTGGTCTAGCGGAGAAAGGTGATATCATCCTCATGTGGTGGAGCGACAATCCCGGCGCGGATGGCGCGGACAACCACATTGGTTTCTTTTGGGGCGAGGCCAGCGATGACGATGTCATGTGGCACAGCGGCACCGAACCCAGCTCGGGCAACCAGATTTCCGCCATCACACCCAAAACACCGGGTAGCTTCTATATCCTCATCAAAATCGAGCCCCTGCAGCCCAAAGAGTATGAGGTAACGTTGACTAAGACTTCCGCCGATGTGAGCATCACCCAGGGCAACTCAGCATACAGCCTAGCAGGAGCCACCTACAACGTGTACAAGGGAACCTGTGGAACCGGGAGTGTGGTGGCAACCTTTACCACGGATGCCGCTGGCCATGCCACTCTGTCCACCCCGCTGGAGGACGGCACCTATTCCGTCAAGGAAGCAACCCCGCCCAAAGGGTACAAGCTGGACACCAAGGTATACACCTTCACCATAGACGGCAGCGACACCTCTCTGTCGGTGGAGGACGAGCCTGGGACCCTGACCCTTCGCCTGCAGAAGAAGGATTCCCAGACCGGCAGCACTCCCCAGGGCAACGCTAGCCTGGCGGGAGCTGTCTACCAGGTCAGCTACCAAAAGGGCGGCCAGACCGTCACAGAGGAACTGACTTCAGACGCCTCCGGCAATCTTGGCACCCTGGAGGGCCTGCCCCTGGGGACGGTGACGGTCAAGGAACTCACCGCCCCGGAAGGTTACCGGCTGGACACCCAGGTTCACACTTACACCGTGGATGGAAGCCAGCTCACCGGGGATGTGTACGAGCTGGAGGTCACGGACCTGGCGGAGGAAGTCCAGCGGGGCGCCCTCACCATACAGAAGAAGGACAGCCAAACCGGTACGACCCCGCAAGGCGACGCCTCTCTGGAAGGAATCACCTTTGAGATCGTTAACGAAAGCCAAAACCCTGTGGTAGTGAACGGCTCCACTGCCGCTCCCGGCCAGGTGGCCATGACCATCACCACCAACGCCAGTGGTGTGGCCACCACCGGGGAGAACGCTCTCCCCTACGGCGACTACACCCTGCGGGAGAAGTCCACAAATGAAAGTATGCTGAAAACCTTCACGGAAGAAATTTCCGTCACCATCTCTGAGGATGGCCAGCTTCTCACCTATGAGGCTGAAAATGATGTAGTCCGGGGCGGCATTGACCTGGAAAAGCAGGACAGCCAGATGGGGACTACTCCCCAGGGCAACTCCTCCTTTGCCAACATCGACTTTGAGATCATCAACCGAAGCGCCAATCCCGTGGTGGTGGACGGCCAAACCTACGCCGTGGGTGACGTGGTCATGATCATTACCACGGACGAAAAAGGCCATGCCAGTACCGGAAACGACGCGCTTCCTTATGGCACTTACGAGGTGCGGGAATCGGCAACCAACGAAAGTATGCTGCTGACCTGGACAGGCGAAATCGTTCAGGTGCGGCAAAATGGCCACTCTGTTGCCATTACTGCTGTGAACGATGTGGAACGGGGCGGCCTGAGCGTGGAAAAGCAGGATACCATCACCGGTTCCACGCCGCAAGGTGACGCCAACTTCCAGGGAATCACCTTTGAAATCATCAACAATTCCCGCAACCCCGTCATGGTGGAGGGCCAGAAATATCAGCCCGGCGAGGTTGTAAAAACTCTAGTGACCGACAGCGAGGGCAAAGCCAGCACTGCTGATGACCTGCTGCCCTACGGCGAGTACATCCTGCATGAATCCGCCACCAACGAATCCATGTTGCTCACCGCGCCAGACCAGACGGTCTTGGTGGAGGATGACGGCATCATCTATGAGTTTGTTATGGCGGACGAAGTTGTGCGAGGCGGCGTTCTCATTGAAAAGAGGGATCTGGAGTCCGGCCTGCTCACCCCCTTGGGCGGAGCCAGCTTGGACGGCACTCTTTTTGAGATCACCAACAAGAGCATCAACGCTGTGTATGTGAACGGCGCTCTCTACCAGCCCGGCGAGGTATGCGCCACCATCGAGGTGGTGGACGGTATCGCCCAGACGGATGCCCGCGCTCTACCCTACGGAACCTACCAGATGGTGGAGAGCAAACCCGGCGAAGGGTACCTTCACACCGACCAGATCGTCCGGTCGTTCCAGATCCGCAAGGATGGAGAGATCATCGAGTACCGGGACGGCGATGCTGCCTACAACCAGGTAATTCGTGGCGACCTGCAGTTTGTCAAGGTTGGTGAGGGCGGCGAGTCCAATATGCACCGGTTCGCCAATGTGGCCTTCAAGCTCACCAGCCAGACCACGGGAGAAACTCACATGGTGGTGACCGATGAAAACGGCGAGGTGCGTACTACCACCGAGTGGAACCCCCACTCCCAGAACACCAACGGCAACGATGGTGTGGAGGACGAAAGTGCTTGGGATGACCACAACGGCACCTGGTTTGGTCTGACCACCGAAGGCTGGATGGTGGATACCCAGGACGAGCTGTGTGCCCTTCCTTACGACACCTACACCCTAGAGGAACTGCCCTGCGCAGGCAACGCCGGTTACGAGCTGGTGAAAGTTCCTAACATCACTATCAGTCGAAACAACACTACCATCTACCTGGGCACCATCGACGACCAGTTTGAAGGGGTACCGGAGATCGGCACTACTGCCACGGTAGATGGCGAGCACACAGCGGAACCTACTGGAGAAGTCACCATCGTGGACACTGTGACCTACAAGAACCTGAAGGTGGGCCAAACCTACAAACTGAGCGGTGTCCTTATGGACAAGGCAACCGGGGAACCGCTGTTGGTGGGTGAGCAGCAAATCACAGCTGAGTTGGAGTTCACCCCTGATTCACCCGATGGCACCGTGGAATTGACCTACACCTTTGACGCATCTGCGTTGGCAGGCACCTCTGTGGTTGTTTTTGAGGACCTCTATCAAGGTGAGAATGTGGTTGCCTCCCATGCGGACCTGGAGGACGAGGGCCAGACCGTCACATTTGGGCAGCCTGAGATTGGGACAACCGCAACCATCAACGGCGAAAAGACTGCTCAGCCAGCGGAACAAATCACCATCACTGACACAGTGGAATATTCCGGCTTAACCATTGGCCAGGAGTATAAGCTGGTTGGCGTACTCATGGATAAATCTACCGGTGAACCCCTGTTAATTGGAGAGGAACAGGTAACTTCTGAGGCCACCTTCACTCCCGCCGAAACCAATGGGACCATTGACGTGCTCTTTACTTTCGACGCCACTGGGCTGGAAGGAAAGGACCTGGTGGTCTTTGAGAAGCTCTTCCAGGGCGAAACTGAGATCGCCAGCCATGAGGACTTGGAAGATGAGGGCCAGACGGTCACCTTTGTTGAAACTCCGGAGATCGGCACCACTGCCACTGTAGATGGCCAGCACACTGCCGACCCCATCGGGGAGATCACCATTGTGGACGTGGTGGAGTACACCGGACTTAACCCCGGCCAGACCTACACTGTTTCCGGAATCCTTATGGATAAGGGGACTGGTGAAGCCCTTCTGGTGGACGGCGTGGAGATCACTGCCGAAACAGAATTTGTGGCAGAGGAAAGCAGCGGCACCGTAGAACTGACCTATACTCTGGATGCCAGTACCTTGGCAGGTACCACCATCGTGGTCTTTGAAACGCTGTATTCCGATGGAATCGAAGTGGCAGCTCATGCAGACATCAACGACGAGGCTCAGACCATCACAATCAATCCCAAGGGCGGGCTGTTGATCCAAAAGACTTCTGAGGACGGCGTTTTGGAGGGCTTCACCTTCCTGGTGGAGGGTGAAAACTATTCGGAAACCTTCACTACGGATGGAGCCGGAAAGATCTACATCCAGGACATGGCCCCCGGCGAGTACACCGTGACAGAGCAGGAGAGCGATCTCACTGTCCGGTACGAGATCCCCGCCGGGCAGACAATCACTGTCACCGCTGATGAGGCCACAACTGTAGAGTTCTACAACCAGCTGCTCCGGGGCAAGATCACCGGCCACAAGACCGGGGCTGAGCAGGCTCCCCTGGAGGGGGTCACCTTTGGGCTTTTCGATGCGGAAACCACCGAGTTTACCGAAGAAACTGCTCTGGCTACCTCTATCACTGATGAATCAGGGGAGTTTACCTTTGAAGCTCCCTATGGTGACTACCAGGTAGCTGAACTGGAAACTGTCCCCGGCTACGTCACCATGAAGGAATCCATCGCGGTGGAAGTGAACAAAACTGACGTGGATCTGGAGGATATTGCAAACTCCCAGACAGTGGTACATTTCTCTAAAGTGGATAAGGAAACCGGAGAGGAACTTCCCGGCGCTGTGCTGGAACTCTACTCCCCGGACGGCTCCCTTCTGGATACTTGGGAAACCACAGACATCCCTCATGTCATCCCCGGCTTACCCGTGGGCGAGGGGTATGTCCTGCGGGAAGTCTCCGCCCCAGACGGGTATGAGATTTCCAAAGATATCACCTTTGAAGTGACGGACACCACGGAAATTCAGACCATCACCATGGAAGATGAACCCACGCTAGAGGAACCGGACACTCCGGACGAGCCGGAAGAACCCACCCCGGAGATTCCCCAGACAGGAGAAAGCCCGGCAGTGTTCTGGATCGGAGGTCTCCTCATCCTGGCTCTGCTGGGGCTGTGTGTCACCATCCCCCTGCTGCGGCACTGCAGCAAGCAATAAGTAAGATGACGATGGGCCGTGGAAACACGGCCCTCTCTTTTTTATGAAAGGACTCAATTCCATGAATTTCTTTGAGAAAGAACTGCGTGATCTCTTCGGCAGCAGCTCTACACTCCGGGACGCCCACTATTGCGGGCGAACCTGCCTGGCCAAACTGGACGAGGATCTCCGGGTAAAGCTGCAATTTACCACCACTGGCTATGCGGACCACTATGACGCCATCAAACTGGCTGTCATCAACCGGACCGATGGGGTGGTGGACCAGCAGCTCTTCCGATTCTCCGACATCATCAACCAGCAGCACAGTCCCGGAATGATGTCGGTTACCCCTCAAATTTGGGACGATAACGGCAAGCCTGAGTGGTACCGTCCCATTTCCCAGGAGCAGCGTTCCCAAATCGCTAACACCATTCTGGACTATGTGGGAATGTATCAAGGGGAAACCCCAGAGAACGACTTTTCCATGAAACTGTAAAGGAGGCTTTGTTTTGAACAGAAAGAAGAAAATCCTGGCAGGAGCGTTTACCGCAGCCCTGCTGATGTCTTTGCTGACCATTCCCGCCTTCGCCACTTCCGGGGACGTGGCCGGAGCGGTGGAGCAGACCTGGACCAGCGCCCAAGGGCAGATCAAGACCGTGGTCAACAACGTGGTATTCCCTGTGCTGGACGTGATTCTGGCGGTACTGTTTTTCGTCAAGGTCGGAGCAAGCTACTTTGATTGTGCGCCCGCAGAGGTTGCGTAAGGATTCTGGGAGCAGCGTCCCAGCGGGCAAAAGCTCAGCAGCCCGTCGTCAACCGGCTCACCGGAGAGGGAAACCTCGCAAGGGAACATAGCACACCGGTAAACCCGTAAGTTGGGCAGTTGTCAGCCCACGACTGTAACGGGGAGACGAAACGGATGATACGAGGACAAAAGCCATACTGCCTGAAGCGCAGTCCCAGGGGCTTATATAGGAGCCGTGGCGGAAGACAGCTATCGCCGCGCCGCGCAGCTGCAATGCATTAGTCAAGCATATGCAGGGGAGCTTCTGCGCGGCCCAGCCCTGTAAGGGGAGAACGGACGGAAACGCTGTCCGACAATCATCCAAGCTATCTTTACACAACGAAACGGGGATTGCCTAACCCGAAACGCCGGAACACCGGCTATGCGTAATTCCCAGTTTGGGAGAGAAACCTCAAGGTGTAAAAAGCCAAGAGGGATGACGCTGAATATTCGGTATGGCAACGGAGCCGCCATAGTAGTCCGAGCGTGGTAACGCCGCGTACATGGCGAAGGGCGGCAGCTTGTTATCTTAACATTGAGAAAGGAAGGTGTGTGAGACACCATGAGAAATCCAATCAACGTGTTGAGCAGTTACCAGAAACACAGTAGCGACCGGTCATATACCTTTGAGCGGGTGTATCGGAATCTGTACAACAGGGAGTTATTCCTCCTTGCCTACCAGAACATCTACGCCGCTCCGGGAAATATGACCCCAGGCAGCGATGGAAAGACCATCGACGCAATGAGCCTGTCACGTATTGATAAGCTCATTGCCAGCCTGAAAGACGAGAGTTATCAGCCGCAACCATCCAGAAGAACATACATCCCCAAAAAGAACGGGAAAATGCGCCCTCTGGGTATTCCCTCCTTTGATGACAAGCTGGTGCAGGAGTGTGTCCGGCTGTTGTTGGAGGCCATCTATGAGGGCAGGTTTTCCAATCAGTCCCACGGGTTCCGCCCCGGCAGAAGCTGCCACACGGCCCTGAGCCAAATCCAGACCTGTTTTTCCGGGGTGAAGTGGTTTGTAGAGGGAGACATCAAAGGCTTCTTCGACAATATCGACCACAACATCATGGTGGAAATCCTGGCGGAGCGCATCCATGACCAGAAATTCCTTCGCTTAATACGGAAATTCCTGCGGGCAGGCTACTTGGAAGATTGGACGTTCCACAACACCTACAGCGGAACACCCCAAGGGGGCATCATCAGTCCCATTCTTGCCAACATCTACCTGGACAAGTTGGATTGGTACATGGAACAGCTGAAAGCCCAGTTTGACCGGGGCAAAAAGCGAAAGACCACATTCCTGGCCAATTACTACGCTCGGAATACTACCAGGCTCCGCAAAGAACTGGGGGAAACCCAAAACCCGGAAGAGCGGGAACGCATTGCCCAGGAACTTCGCAGGATGGAATTGGAACGCCAGACCGTCCCCTATTTTGAGCCATTCGACCCAAATTACCGTAGGCTCCAGTACGTCCGTTACGCCGACGATTTCCTCATCGGCGTGATCGGGAGCAAAGAGGATGCCTTGGAAATCAAGGGGAAAGTGAAGGAGTTCACCGGAAGCGTCCTCCATTTGGAATTGTCAGAGGAAAAGACGCTGATTACCCATTCCGCAAAACGGGCACGGTTCTTAGGGTACGACATCTCTGTCCGGCGTTCCAACGCCACCAAGAGGAACAAGCTGGGCCATCTGCGCCGCCATCTCAACGGCACGGTCTGCCTGGAACTCCCCATGAAAGTCATGCGAAAAAAGCTGTTGGACTATGGGGCAATGACCATAGAGCGCACCGTGTACGGCAAGGAAAACTGGAAGGCGAAAGCCCGGTACTTCCTCAAGGACAACGATGACCTGGAAATTCTCGACCAGTATAACAGCGAAATCCGGGGATTCCGCAATTATTACCGCATTGCCAATAACTCGGCAGCTGCGGGTTCTTTTGGGTACATCATGCAATACAGTATGTTCAAAACCTTTGCCACCAAGTACCGCACCAGTATGCGAAAAGCGATTGGAAAGTTGCGGATTGGCAAAAACTTTGGCGTGCGCTTTACTGACATCAAGGGGAGAAACAAGACCCGTCTGTTTTACCACGATGGGTTCGCCCGGCAGCCAGCTTTGCGAAATGGGGCTGTGGACAACATTCCCAACACGGTGAAGCACTCCGCTAAAACCAGTTTGATGAAACGGCTGTCCGCAGGGCAATGTGAGCTCTGCGGCAAAACGGATTGTGAGATAGAAATCCACCATGTCCGAAAACTCAAGGATTTGAAAGGAAAAAGCTACTGGGAGCGCTTTATGATTGCAAGAAACCGCAAGACTTTGGCGCTCTGTACAGATTGCCATCGCAATCTGCACGCTGGAAAACTGGATTGACAAGTGGAGAGCCGTATGCGCTGAGAGGTGCAAGTACGGTTCGGGGGCGAGCGTTTGGAAACCTGTCGGAGAAATTCGGTAAGGCGCCGGGCGCTTAGCCTACATAGAAAACACGGTCAATTCGAATTTGCCGCCCCTGCCATTTTGTTTGCTTGTCTGCTGTTTACCTTGACTGCCCCCCTGTACATTTGGGGTGTAGTAGGAATGTGAGGAAAGCAGGATGAACGAAGAAATCAACGCACAAAAGTGGGGCAACCTCGCCAAAATGTGTGACCCTGCCGATCTCATGGGCAGTCGGGGACCTCCCTGGTCAATATTCCACTCTCTCCATCTAACTTTTGAAATATATTAGGAAAGGAGTGATCCCTATGTTCAGCTGGCTGGAGGGCCTTATCAGCAGCATCGCTTCCTCCATCGGATCGGTGTTCGAGGGTATTGGAGAAACCATCGTCAACGCTATATGGGATAGTCTGATGAAGTGGCTGTTCAATGCTTTTTACGATTCCGTTGCCGATGTGTTCACTCAAATGGGCGACATGGGCGCGGAGATCTTCGACCTCTCCTGGATCGAGTCCACCGTCCGGTTGTTTTTCCTCTTCGGCTGGGTGCTGTTTGGTGTGGGTGTGATCGTGGCAGCCTTTGACTTAGCCATTGAATACCAAAACGGAAGGGCCACCATAAAGTCCACCATGCTCAATGTGTTAAAAGGCTTTTTTGCTGCCAACCTGGTCACCGTGGTGCCGGTAGAACTTTACAAGTTCTGTATCAGCCTGCAAAACGTGTTCCTCAAAGACCTGGCCGCCGATTTTGTAGGCACCAGGGAGTTCAACTTGGGCGAAGTTGCCTTGATGGTGTTGGCGGCAAAGTTCGGTCCGCCCACTGTAGGGCCTTCTTTTGGACTGCTCAATCTGCTGACCTTGGTGGCCTTGGCCTATTGTGTGCTGAAGGTGTTTTTCGCCAACATCAAGCGGGGCGGCATTCTGCTCATCCAGATGGCAGTTGGTTCGCTCTATTTGTTCAGCGTCCCCCGGGGCTACACAGATGGCTTTTCCCAGTGGTGCAAGCAGATCTTCGCCCTGTGCCTGACGGCGTTTCTCCAAACAGTGCTCCTCTTCCTAGGCTTGCTCACCTTCCAGGACAATATGCTCCTGGGGCTGGGCGTCATGCTGGCCGCCGGGGAGGTGCCGAGGATTGCCCAGCAGTTTGGCCTGGACAGCTCTGTAAAAGTTAACATGATGAGTGTCGTCCACGCCACTTCCACCGCGGTCAACATGACTCGGAATATTGCCAGAAGCCTGTAGGTGGTGCAAAGCGCCACCTACCCGAGTTTGGCTTAAAAATGAGGTGCTTATGAAAACTTATTTCTATCCCCAAAACCTAAAAGCCACCGCCAACCTGTGGCTGTGGGGCCTGCGGGATTTTGCCATTCTTTGTGTGGGGCTGCTGGTGTCCTTCGCAGCCCTCACCCAGTTAGGACTCCTGCTGCCCCTGGCACTGTCGGCAGCTTGGGCTTTTCTCACCATCCGCATGGATGATCTGACGATCTTGGACTTCATCCGATTCGCCGCCAAGTTCACCATTTCCACCCAGCAGGAATACTGCTGGGTGGAGCCGTAAAAGGAGGCTCCCTTGAATCGACACAGAAAAAGGAAACGCGGGAGAAAATCCGTGCAGAACCTGCTGGGCCTCCAGGGATTTACCACCTACGGTCTGAAAACCACCGGAGGGGAGCTGGTCTTTTTTTCCATCCAGCCCACCAATATCTCTGTGCTGTCTCCTGCCAATATCGAGATCAAAATACAGAAGCTCCTTGTAGTCTTGACCTCCCAGCCTTGGCTGGAGGTGATCTGCATGGACTCTGCCCAGCGCTTTGACGATAACCAGCAATTTATGGAGCAGCGTATCCGCCAGGAAACCAACCACAAAGTGCGGGATGCTTTGGAACAGGACCGGGAGTTTCTGGATTCCATTCAGCTGGAGATGTCCACGGCCCGGCAGTTCGTGGTAATTCTGCGGTTTAAAAATGAAAAGGAAAGTCAAGTGTTCGGCGGCATCAACCAAGCGCGAAAATCATTCAGCGATGAGGGATTTGAGGTTCGGCTTATGGGAAAGCCGGAAATCAAACGGATGCTTGCCTTGTATTTTGAGTCCTCTATGAACGGGGACCTGATCCCCGACATCGAGGGTTCCGAAAACTTTGACCTATCCAAATTGTGAGGTGCAATCCTATGAAGAAAACCATTTTAGTCTTAATTACTTTCGTTCTGGTCCTGATCGTGGCGGGCTGCGGCTTCTGGCTTACCCACTATTTCATTGACGCCAAGGAGCAGCGTACAGCCTTTGAGAATCTCTCCCAGGAGTATGTGCTGGAAAAGATGCCTGTCCCAGAGCTCATTACCTCTTCTGAAAATAGCTCTTCCCCTGAAAATCCCAGTGAGTCTGCCGAGGCCGTTTCCCTAACCACTGCCCCGCCCCGCCACGATCTGTCGGCTTTGGCGGCTGAAAACCCGGACTGCGTGGGCTGGATCACTATCCCGGACACAGGCGTCGACTATCCGGTCATGTACACACCAGACGACCCGGAGCGCTACCTCCGCCGGGACTTTTCCGACGCCTCCGCCAGCCATGGGACGCCTTTCCTGGACGGAAGGAATCTTGCTCAGGCGGAAGGGCAAAACCTCATCCTCTACGGCCACAACATGATGGACGGCTCGATGTTCAAGCCGCTCATCTCCTACCTGGAACCCAGCTTCCGGGAAACCCACCAGGAGATCTACTTGGAGCTGTCCGAAAAACAGTACCGCTACAAAGTGCTGGCGGTGGTGGAAACCAGCACGACATCCCCCTTCTACACCTTTACCAGCCTGGCAGACCCCACCGCGGCTTCCGACTTTCGCGCCACTCTATTAAAGGAAACCAACCTGGATGTGGTCCACCAGGCAGACGGATACCTCACCCTCTCCACCTGCAACAATGGAGGGGGCGACAGCCGGGTGCTGGTCATCGCCGCCCTTGCCGGGGAGGTGACCTCTTAATGGGTTTTTACAGCAGAAAAAAAGAGAAAAAGCAGGAGCGCCTGGAGCGGATCTCCCTAAAAAACTTTTTTGACCGCACCCTTCCCGGTGTCCTGAAGTTTTACAACGACCATTACATCTGCGGGGACAGCTATCGCTGCGTGTGGGCCATAAAAGAATACCCTCCCTCTACCGAAGAACAGGCGATCCTCTCCCGGATGGCGGACCGCTCCAACGTCACAGTGCGGATTTACAACCGGCTGGTGGATGCTGTGGAACAGCACAAGATCATTCAAAACGCTCAGCGGCGAAACCTGTTAAAGGCAGGCGGAAATGATGTGCAGGAAACCGTGGAGGCGGAGAGCAACCTGAAGGACATGATACAGCTTCTGGAAAGCCCGGATATGAAGGGAAGCCCGCTTCTGCACACCGCTGTTTTTCTCGAGCTGAAAGCCACGGACCCGGAACGGCTGCGGGAACTGCAGTCCGATGTGGAGATGGAGCTGACCCGCGCCAAAATCAACGTAGACAAGTTGACCTTGCGGCAGCTGGACGGATTCCTTTCTGTAACGCCCTTCGGAAACAACAGGTTTGGAAGCCTGTACGAGCGGGTGCTGCCCGCCAGTTCTGTGGCAAACCTGTATCCGTTCAATTACTCCGGCAAGACCGATCCCCATGGCTTCTACCTGGGCCGGGACAAGTTTGGCACCAACATTCTCACTGACTTTGACCGCCGATCCGAGGATAAGACCAACGCCAATATCCTGATTCTGGGCAATTCCGGCCAGGGCAAGTCCTATCTCTTAAAAGGGCTTCTCTCGAACCTCCGGGAATCGGGAAAATCCATTATTGTCCTGGACCCGGAGGGAGAATACCAGGAACTCTGTTACGCTTTGGGAGGCTGTTACCTGGACTACCTTTCCGGAAAGTATGTCATCAATCCTCTGCAACCCATGAGCTGGTCAGAAGAAACCGAAAATGAGGACGATGAGCGCACACCCGAAGCCTTTAAGAAAACCACCATGCTCTCCCGTCACATTTCCTATCTGAAAGACTTTTTCCGATCCTACAAGGATTTTTCCACCCCCCAGCTTGACACTATCGAGCTGATGCTCCAAAAACTCTACCGCCGGTTTGACATGGACGATTACACGGACTTCTCTCAGGTGGCAGCGGACAAATTCCCCACCATGTCAGACTTCTATGATCTGCTGGAAGAAGAATTTGATCTATACGATCCCAAGCGCAAAAACCTGTTCACAGAGGAAACCATCCAGGACGTATGCCTTGGCCTTCATTCCATGTGCAAGGGGGCGGAGTCGAAATACTTCAACGGCCACACCAATATCCGGGACGACAAGTTCTTAGTGTTCGGGGTCAAGGGGATCATGGAGCTCAATCGGAACCTCCGGGACGCTCTGCTGTTCTCCATCCTCTCCTACATGACCAACGCCCTGCTGGGCGCGGGCAATTACGTGGGAGCTTTGGATGAGCTGTACCTCTTTTTGACAAACCTTACCGCCATCGAGTACATCCGCAACCTGATGAAACGGGACCGGAAGAAGGAGTCCCTGCTGGTGCTGGCCAGCCAGAACATTGAGGACTTTCTCCAGCCGGGGGTGAAGGAGCTGACAAAGCCCCTGTTCTCCATTCCCGTCCACCAATTCCTGTTCAACCCCGGCCAGCTGGAACCCAAGTCGTTCTGCGACACCCTCCAGCTGGAGGACGCGGAATTCCAGCTGATCCGCTACCCGGAACGGGGCACCTGCCTGTACCGCTGCGGCAATGAGCGGTATCTTCTCCAGGT
>PPYF01027326.1_pt1 | contig 28300 bp, 24 predicted proteins | sample 1559871 | NCBI WGS metagenome assembly PPYF01 (sample SAMN08240021, study PRJNA423297) | Human gut metagenome, whole genome shotgun sequencing project.
CACACAAAAAACTAAAAATGAATTTCAGTCGGCTCGTAACCGACTGAAACAGAACCTCACGTAAAGTGAATGGCTTACCCATCTCGAAGGACACCCGAACTTCCATCTGCATTACGCTGGCATTATCTGTCAATCCAGTTTTCAATAGATAGTTTTGAGAGCCTTTCAAGGTGTTTAAGGTTGTCGGTTACCAAGGTCATGCCGTTTGCTAAGGCGGTACAGCCTATCAGCATGTCAAAGTCGTCGATCATCTTTCCCTCTTTCCTCAAACGAGACTTTTCCAAGGCATATTCCATCAAACTACTGCCGATCGGGATAATCTCGATATCTTTACAAAAGTTGCGGGTGAGCTTGACATTTTTCTCATCGCCACTCCATACGGCACCAAAAAGCAATTCTGCGACAGTTATCTCTGAGATACAGCAATTTTTAATCCCGACTTCTTCAATCTTTTTCCTGATGTCGAATTTACCACGCATTAGAAATACACAAATGCAGGTGTCAAGCAGGTATCGATGATTCTTCATCAGTCAAAAGATATTGGTTCCTTGCAAGTTCTCACACTCTTAATACCCCCGATGATTTCTTCAGCAGATTCATTGCCGTGCCATGCTCCGCAATATTTTGACAGAAAGCTTTCTGTCTTTTCTTTATCTGAATGTATACTCTCCCTTCCGTTTGAAATCAAAGACTGAGACAATAGCGTAATCAGACGGAGTTTAACTTCGTCTGCCGCATTCTTGATAATATTCCAATAAGCGTCTGTCTCTACGCTATATGTTTTGATTCTGCTCATCGTAAAGTTTTTTACAAAAATAACAAGATTTCTCTTCTAAAACAAATAATTGCCAATAAATACACGATATTAACATTAACTCTATATGAAAACAGCATTGATTACCGGCATCACCGGTCAGGACGGCAGCTTCCTTGCCGAACTTCTTCTTGAGAAAGATTATGACGTTCATGGCACTATACGCCGCTCTTCAGTGGATTTCCGCGAACGTATCGCCCACCTCGAGGGGCACCCCAACTTCCATCTGCATTACGCCGATCTCGGCGACTCCATGAGCATCATGCAGGTCGTGGCCAAAGTACGCCCCGATGAGATCTACAACCTGGCCGCACAGAGCCACGTGCAGGTGAGCTTCGACTCACCGGAGTTCACAGCCGACGTCGACGCCACGGGCGTGCTACGCATCCTCGAGGCCGTGCGTCTCTGCGGTCTTGTCCAGTCATGCCGCATATATCAGGCTTCCACTTCCGAACTTTACGGAAAGGTGGAGGAGGTTCCCCAGAACGAGAAGACCCCATTCCATCCCTACAGCCCCTACGCCGTGGCGAAGCTCTACGGCTTCTGGATTGTGAAGGAGTACCGCGACGCCTACAATATGTATTGCTGCTCCGGCATACTCTTCAACCATGAGAGCGAGCGCCGTGGGGAGACTTTCGTGACGCGCAAGATAACGCTCGCGGCAGCCCGTATCGCCCAGGGAAAGCAGGAGAAGCTCTATCTCGGCAACCTCTCGAGTCTCCGTGACTGGGGATATGCCAAGGATTATGTGGAGTGCATGTGGCTCATACTCCAGCAGCCGAAGCCGCAGGATTACGTGATTGCCACGGGCGAGCAGCACTCCGTGCGCGAGTTCTGCCTCTTAGCTTTCAAACGCGCCGGGATCGACCTCGTATTCGAGGGTGAGGGTGAGAACGAGAAGGGTATCGACAAGGCTACCGGCAAGGTGGTGATCGAGGTGTCGCCCGACTTCTACCGTCCCACGGACGTCGTAAACCTCTGGGGTGACCCCTCAAAAGCTCGCGAGGAACTCGGCTGGGATCCGACGAAGAAGACCTCCTTCGAGCAGCTCGTCAACCTGATGGTCGATGCCGACATGGCCAAGGTAGCCATGGAGCGCGCCGGCGAGCAGGTGAAGATGAACCTCGCAGAATACCTCGAGAAAGGAATCGTGAAATGAGCCGGAGGCTCATTTCAAAGAGTGAAGGGTGAAGAGTGAAGGAAGTAAACTACAAAGAGAGAAGTTATAGAGCAATAAAAGAGTCAAAAGTGAAGTTATAAAAGCATGGTCAAGAACTTGACCCTTCACGACTCTTGACTCTTGACTCTTGACTCTTCACTCTTAACTCTTCGACATCGTGCAAACTTTTGTCCAGACACTCGATCTCGTGGACACGCCGGAAGCCATTGAGGCATATTGCCGGATCCACGATGAAATATGGCCCGAGATATCGGAAGGTATCCGTTCTGTCGGTATCGGCAGGATGGATATCTATCTTTCAGGCAACAGAGCCGTTATGGTGATGGAGATGGCGGACGGCATCGACTTCGACGAAGCCATGTCACGCCTCGCCATGCTCCCCCGCCAGCAGGAATGGGAAGAATTCGTCGGCAGATACCAGCAGTGCGACCCCGGAAGCACCTCCGCCGGCAAATGGAAGCGCATGACCCCCATCTTCACCCTCCCTTAATCCTTCCCCCTCCCCTTGACTCTTTCCTTCATACTTAAAACTTAAAACTTCACCCTTCACTCTTCACCCTTCACTCTTCACTCTTCACCCTTCACCCTTCACTCTTGACTCTTCCTTAATACTTAATCCTTCAAACTTAATACTTAAAAAATGCGCTCCCTCCGCATGCCTTTCCTCCTTGTCTCCCTGCTGTTCCTGCTGTGGGGCATGGCCAACAACATGAACGACACGCTGCTCGCAGCGTTCAAGCGTATCATGTCGATGAGCGACCTGCAGACATCACTTGTGCAGTTCGCCTTCTATGGAGCCTACTTCTGCTTCGCCCTCCCCGCCGCGATGTTCATCAGCCAGCATTCCTACAAGGCCGGCATCCTGCTCGGCCTCGCCCTCTATGCGGCTGGAACCATGCTCTTCTATCCTGCGGGACAGGCGGCCTCATACGGATTCTTCCTCTTCGCCATATATGTAATGGCCGGAGGCTGCGCAGTACTCGAGACAACCGCCAACCCCTATATCCTCTCGATGGGACCGCAGGAGACAGCCACGAGGCGCCTGAACATTGCCCAGACCCTTAACCCTGTCGGAGCTATATGCGGCATACTGCTGAGCCGCCATTTCATCCTCTCGGAACTTAATGCCGCCGACGCCGCACAGCGTGCCGGCATGGGAGCGGAAGCCCTCGCGGAGGTACAGGCGCATGAACTGGACGCTGTATCCGGCACCTACATGATCATTGGCGTCATCCTGCTTGTCCTTCTCGCAGTCATTGCCCTCGTGAAGATGCCATCTGACCGTGACTCAGGGAAGTTCGACACCGCTGCCACTTTCCGAAAGCTATGGAGCAACCGGAGATGGCGCTACGGGGTCGTGGCGCAGTTCTTCTACGTCGGAGTACAGACTGGCGTATGGTCGTTCACCATACGTCTCGCCATGGACAGGCTCGGCATACTCGAGAAAGATGCCTCCATGATATTCCTATATTCCATCGTGGCTTTCACCCTCTTCCGGTTCCTCTTCACATGGCTCATGGGATTCATACGTCCGGTAAAACTACTTACTGTTGCCTCTGTAGGGGCCATTGTGTGCACGCTTGCAGTGATTTTCGGCGAGGGATGGGCCTCGATATGGGCCCTCGTAGCCGTCTCGGCATGCATGTCGCTGATGTTCCCAACCATCTATGGCATCGCCCTCGACGGGATTACGGGCGACAACGCCAAACTGGCGGCTTCCGGACTCATCATGGCAATTCTCGGCGGTGCGATTATTACACCATTGCAGGCAGTGATGTCAGACGCGTTCGGAATAGGCAATTCCTTCTGGGTACCTGTGATCTGCTTCCTGGTGGTACTCGTATATTCGATAGGGGTTGGGAAAAGGAATCATGCCCGGGATTTTGTAGTTCGGTAAAATAGTCCTATATTGGTCAGCGGACTTTCCGCAAAGAAACTAACGATGAGTAAGAAAGTATTCGTCTCCGGATGCTACGACATGCTCCATTCGGGCCACGTGGCGTTTTTCAAGGAGGCATCGAAATATGGCGACCTGTATGTCGGCATAGGTTCCGACAGCACCATCGAGGAGCTCAAGCACCGCAAGACGGTCTATTCCGAGAAGGAGCGCCTATACATGGTGAAAGCCATACGTTACGTCACGGACGCCTTCATCAATTCCGGAAGCGGCATGCTTGATTTCCTTGAAACCATGGATGCCGTGAAGCCCGACGTGTTCGTGGTAAACTCCGACGGAGGCAGCGATGAGAAGCGGCATCTCTGCAGGGAGCGCGGCATAGAGTATGTGGAGCTGACACGGGTGCCCGACGCAGGTCTGGAGGCCCGCTCCACCACCTCCCTGCGCCGCGACGTCAAGTCGCATCTGCCTTACCGCGTTGACATCGCCGGCACGTGGATCGACCAGCCGTACGTGTCACAGTATGACGACGGATGGGCAATAACCGCCTCCATCGAGCCCACGCGGGAGTTCATGGAGCGGGGAGGCATGTCGACCTCCACGCGCAACGCCGCCATGAAGATCTGGCCCTACGAACTCCCGGCTTATAACGAGGAGATGCTTGCCAGGCTGCTCTTCTGCTTCGAGAATGATCCCGAGAACAAGGGACACGTCTCGGGAGCGCAGGATGCCATCGGCATCTGCATGTCAGGACTTACGCGCCACCATTACGACGGCCACTACTGGCCCGACCGGATAGAGTCGTGCCACGACGAGGAGACGCTCTCATGGCTTGAAAACCATATCGTGCTCCTGCCGATGTTCCCGCGCCGTCCCGGATGCTCGGTGGTAGAGAGGAAGGACATAACGCCGGAGAAGGTCAGGGCATTGACCTCGGCCGCCGACCGATGCTGGGACGCCATCATGCGGCGTGACCTCGGTGACTTCGCCGCGGCATTCCGCGACTCCTTCGACGCGCAGGTGGTCATGTTCCCGTCAATGATGCAGCCGGGTGTGGCGGAATACATCGACTCCATCCGCGACAAGGCTTTGGCCTGGAAGATGCTCGGCGCCGGAGGCGGAGGCCACCTCGCCCTCGTCCTCCCCGACAACGCCCTCCTAAGCCCCGGCATGATCCCGATAAAGATCCGACGAAGCTTTTAAAGAGTCAAGAGGGAAGAGTCAAGAGTGAAGTGATTGACCTTTCCCTCTTAATACTTAATTACTTAATACTTCATACTTAACACATTGCGCCTTCGCGCATGAATAATGGAACATAATTCAAAAATATATGTCGCCGGCCACCGAGGTATGGTGGGCTCGGCAATAGTCCGCGAGCTTCAGCGCCAGGGCTACACAAACATCATCACACGCACGCACAAGGAACTTGACCTGATCAACCAGCAGGCAGTCAACGATTTCTTCGCCGCCGAGCGCCCGGAGTATGTCTTCCTCGCCGCCGCCAAGGTCGGTGGAATCATAGCCAACCAGAACCATCTGGCTGATTTCATGTATGACAACATGATGCTGGAGATGAACGTCATCAACGCCGCATGGCGCAACGGCTGCAAAAAACTCGAGTTCCTCGGCTCCTCGTGCATCTACCCGCGCCTCGCCCCACAGCCGATGCCCGAGTCATGCCTGCTGACATCCTCGCTCGAGCAGACCAACGAGGCATATGCCCTGGCGAAAATCAGCGGACTGAAATACTGCGAGTACCTCAACCGCCAGTATGGCACGGACTACATCTCCGTGATGCCCACCAACCTCTACGGACCCAACGACAACTATCACCCCGAGCACTCCCACGTGCTACCGGCTCTCATCCGCCGATTCCACGAGGCGAAGGAGCAAGGACTGGAGGAGGTGACGTGCTGGGGCGACGGAAGTCCTCTGCGCGAGTTCCTATACGTCGATGACCTCGCCAACCTCTGCGTCTTCCTGATGAACAACTACTCCGGTAACGAGACCGTCAACGCCGGTACCGGCAAGGAGCTGACAATAAAGGAACTCACCGAACTCACGGCGGAGATAATCGGCTACAAGGGACGCATCCTCTGGGATACGACACGCCCCAACGGCACCCCCCGCAAGCTTCTCGACGTTTCGAAAGTGACGGCCCTGGGCTGGACATACCGCACCGAGCTCCGCGACGGCATCCGCCTCGCCTACAACGACTTCCTCCACAATCCCATGCGTGCTGAACGCTGATACATCTACACCTCCCTAATAAAATGACAACGTCCGGGTTCTGCCTCAGAATCCGGACGTTGTCATTAATACAGTCATACAAGTGTAAGTTTTAACTGAAGTATACCTTTTTTTATTCTCCGAAGGTGAGGCGTAGGCCGAGATTGAGGTTGAAGTTGAGCGGTTTCTCTTTATAGATTGTCTGGAGGCCGGTGCTGTCGTCGAAGTAATAGCTTACGCCCGGCTCAGCGAAAATCGCCAAGGGTTGCAGGATGCGGCATTGCACGCCGACAGCGGCATTGACCGACCATTGCACGGGATGGTCGGCAAGCCTTACAGATTCGGAACTCCTTCTCTCGCGGTCTACGAAATAATCCTTGTGGAGACGTGAGGATACGCATTTCTCGACCAGAACTCCGCCGGAGGCATAGACGTCGACCATCTGCCACGAAAGCATGCGATATTTGAGATTGACGGGTATGCCGACGTAATGAAGCTTCTGCTCACCTGTGAAAAAATGATCTTGGGTGCCCTCGCGTATGTCGGATGTCAGGTTGGCATACGATATGCCGCTCTCTATGGCGAGGCGGTCGGTCAGCCCGTAGGTGAAAGAGATGCCGGCCCTTATCGGCATACGGTGTTTTATGTCGGTCTTTACTTCATTCTCCCGGCTGTTCACCGGAAGCCCCATCAATGCGTTGTCCTGCCAGTAGGCCTTGTCAGTCCCGAGGCTCGCGGCGAACAGATTGCGGGTGGTGTAACCGTCGGATACGGATCCGGAGATGCCGGAACTATAAGCGGAGAGGGAGAAACGTCCGTTTCCCGTGGCCTTCACATCCGCGTCGGCTGTGAACCGGCGTCCTGAAGAGGTCGGTCTGTAGTCAGGATGCGCGGGCATTAGCGTTATGGTGTCTTTTTTGTCGTTTGCCGCTGTGTCATATATGTCTGCGGCTCTTTCAGGTAGAGAGTCGGAAGCCGCCGGCGATGCCTGAAGGGGAGGGGTGTCATTGTGTCCGTGTGCCGGGATGAGATTGGAGGCACTGCGGGGAGCGCCTGATGAGAGCGCTGCAATTCCTCCAGGTATGGCGGTTTGCGGAGATGCCGTGGGTTGGGAATCCATGTAGCCTGAGCCGTCTGTAGGCAGGCTCTTTCGCCCCGATACCGCCTGATGCTGTCTGCCGGAACCTGTCCGGCTGTCGGCGGCAAACCTGTCGGATACGGGTAGCGAGGGGGACAGGCCGACGAGCCAGTATCCGGCGGTCATCACGAGCGCGAGCATGGCCGCGGCAGCGATGCCCCGCTTCACCCAGATCGATATGCGCCGTCGGCGTGCGGGAATCGGCGCGCCGGTCTGCCTGGTCATCCCGGCTTCTATGCCGGCCCAGAGTCCGTCGGGCTCCTCTATCTCATAGTCAGCCATACGGTCATGTATCTTGTTAAGCCAATCTTCGTTCATATCGACGTGGGAATTAAATTGTTGTATTGTCTGATCCTCGCGGCGAGCATGGCTTTCGCCCTGTGCAGCTGCGAGGCGGATGAACTCTCCTTTATATTGAGCATTGCCGCTATCTCCTTGTGGCTTTTCTGCTCGATGACGTAAAGGTTGAAGACAGTGCGGTAGCCATCGGGAAGATCGCGGATGAGCCGGAAGATCACTGAGGAGGGGATGGCATCGATGTCGGGCTCCTCCTCAGGAAGGTCATGCTCTTCGCCTGAGATCGCGACGCATTTCATGCGGTCGGCGTGGTGAAGGAATCTGAGCGATTCGTTGACCGCCACCCGGGTGAGCCATCCTTTGAGCGATGCTTTCCCGCGGTATTCAAACGACCGGATGCCGGAGAAGATCCTGATGAAACTCTCCTGCACCACGTCTTTGACATCATCATCGTTGGGGATATAACGGGAGCATACGGCTGCGAGATAGCGGACGTAAGTGGAATACATCTTTCTCATAGCCGCAGCATCTCCTTGCTTCACAAGGACGATGAGCCTCTCCTCTATGTCGCTCTCTGTCGTAGCCGTCATCTGTTCTGTCCTGATGGCCGGGGGAGGGGAACGGAAATCCTGTAGGAAATCCGTTCCCCTCCCGGCCAAAAGAAGTTAGTGGAAACGAGGTCAGGTTGTCTTCAGCCAGTGAAGTCTGGCCGATATCTTGCCATCACATGATTGTAACGTGGAAATCATGTGGAATCTTGTCTTCAGTCCACGCGGCCGGAGTATGTTATGGCTCCGATGGCGGATGTCGCCGCGGCCGGCCTCATGTCGAGCTTGAATTTTACAGATTTCTCGCCCGTGAACGACATCCATCTGAGATTGAACTCCATAGGCTCGGAGTCTCCCTCCGACAGCCCGTTGAGATTGAATGCCACCAGCGCGTCGCCCCATTCGCCATAGGTGTCGCCTTGGGCGTCATGGCGCAGCACGAGTTCGTAAGGGTCGGAGGGGTTGGTGCCGGTGACGAGGTTTATGATGTGTTTCATCCCTGGAGAGCCCCAGAGAGTGCGCACACGCAGGGTCAGATAACCGTCTTCGGCTATGGTCACCCAGTCATTGACAATCTCGATGGGATCTTTCCCGAAGGTCTTGTCGTCGAGATCGCCGAGGCTTTCCACAGGCAGCTTGGTGCGGATGCTGTCGATCCAGTTTACCTCCACTTTGCGCAGCTTGTCGCTCTGGTCGGGCGAGGATATCTCCGAATAGTTGACGAGAGCCCTTACCTCCTTATCTCCGAATGGAGAGGAGGTCATGTTGGCCGGAATAAGCTGTGTGTCTTTATCGAGCTGCATGAGGAAGCTGCCGTCTGATTCCGGGAGCACCGTCACAATGGCTGTGGGGCGCAGGAGGTCGTAGTTGTAGTCGTCATCGTCTGAACACGAGGGGAGCGCGAGCATTGCTCCGCAGCAGAGGGTGGACAACAGGAGATGTAGTTTGTTCATATCGTCAGATCTATGTTTTTGGTTTTGTTCTATCATTAGAATATGACGATAGCGGAATCCTTGCATGCCTGCTGAAAAATTTTTTTTGATCCTGGGTCCGGGTGGGATCAGATCAGAATCTTGTGGCGCTGGTAATATTCGCGGAATTCCTTGGGAGAGCGGTTTTTCTTTTTCTTGAAGATGCGGTTGAAATTGCTGACGTTGTTGAAGCCGCATTCGTAGCATATCTCAGCTATGGAGGTCGTGCTGTCGACGAGCATGCGCGATGCCGCGCCGATGCGGATGTCGATTATATAATCTGACACCGAGCGCCCGGTGCGCAGCTTGAAGAAGCGGGAGAACGACGTGGGTGTCATGCCTACGAGGTCTGCGAGATCCGCGAGGCGTACCTCCTCCTTATAATGCCTGTCGATATATTCCTGCGCTTTCGTCACCCGGCGGCTGTCGCTGCTCACCCGTGCTTTGGCGAACGAGGAACTTGACAGCTGGCGGTAGTCGTGGCTTACTGCCAGTTCGTGGAGGATCTGCAGGAATTCTATGAGCTGGTAGAACCCCGACTCAGCCTTAAGCAGCTTCTCTATCCTCGAGTAGATATGCATTATGGCCTTCTGCGAGAAGGCTATCCCTTTGCCGCTCTCATCGAGCATCCGGGAGATGTCGGCCATCTGTGTCTTGTGGAGCAGGGCCTCCCCGAAAAGATCGGAGGAGAACTGTATGGTGATCTCGCGGATACGGCTGGATGTGCAGTCGTGCTGTTCCCAGGCATGTTCTATGCCGTGGCCCACAAGGCACAGGTCGAAATCCTCGAGTTCCTCGATCGAATCGCCGACGACGCGGGCAGCCCCCTTGCATCCCTCCACGAAATTCAGCTCATATTCAGCGTGATGGTGGATGGGGTAGTTGAAGGCATCCTTTGTGCGGTCTACCAGATAGAAGCAGTCTTTTTCCGACAGTGGTGTGATCTCGGTGATTATTTTGTTCATGGCCGATTGAAGGTTGATGGTGAGTGGCGGGAAGCCGGTCGGCTCCGCTCTTTTATGCATAACGTTTTTATATGGCTTTTCGTGTTTTTTGACACTATTTTATCCAATATTTGACTATACTTCACAGTTACTTTTATATTAGGACGCGGTGCATTAACTTTGTGCTGCAAAAATAAATCAACTCACACTGACAGATTCATGAAAACCCAGATCAATCTCTCTTCGAAAAAGACTGCCATTGCTGCTTCCCTTGCGCTTTGTGCCTTGGCGTGTGCCCCGGAGCCGGCATACGCGGAAAAGATCCATGTGTCGACTCCTGCCACCTCCCTCGTGCTCGACGGCGAGAAAGGAAGTGGCCTCAGTTTCCTTTACTACGGCTCTGCCCTCAGTCCCGCCGAGATAGAGGCTCTCGACAACACCGGGGCCGCGCAGCGCTCGGCATTCCCTTTCTACGGCAACTTTCCCGAGCATGAATCGGCGATGGCCGTGACCCATTCCGACGGCGACATGATAATGGACATGGCCGTGGAGGATATATCGCGCACGAAGAGCGGCGACGCCGAGATCACGACCGTCACCATGCGCGACAAGTTCCATCCCCTCACAGTGAAGCTCAACTACAAGACATATCCCGACGCTGACGTGATCGAGACATGGACAGAGACCATCAACGGCGAGAAGGGTAACGTGACCCTCCGCCAATACAATTCAGGTTATCTGCCGATACGCCGAGGCGATGTCTGGCTGTCGTCGCTCTACGGTTCGTGGGCCAACGAGGCCAATGTGGAGACTGAGCCACTTACCCACGGCATGAAGGTGATAAAGAATAAAGACGGAGGCCGCAACTCCCACACGGCCCACGGCGAGGTGATGGTCTCGCTCGACGGCAAACCCCGTGAGAACGAGGGGCGTGTGATAGGCGCCGCACTCGCATACACCGGTAATTACAAGTTGCGGATCGACACCGATGAAAGCGACTGTCATCAGCTTTTCGCCGGCATCAATGAGGAGAACTCCGCCTACAACCTGAAGAAAGGGGAGTCTTTCACAACTCCCGTGCTTGCCCTTACATATTCCGACGAGGGCCTTAGCGGCGCAAGCCGTAATTTCCATAAGTGGGGCCGCGAACATGTGATACACAATGGCAAGGAGCTCCGCAAGATCCTCCTCAACAGCTGGGAAGGGGTATACTTCGACATCAATGAGGAGGGAATGGCCAACATGATGAAAGATATCGCCGGCATGGGGGGAGAGCTCTTCGTGATGGACGACGGATGGTTTGGCGGAAAGTATCCCCGCAACAACGACTCCACCTCTCTCGGCGACTGGACAGTAGACACCCGCAAGCTTCCTAACGGCATCAACGGGTTGCTTGACGAGGCAGAGAAGAACGGCATCAAGTTTGGGATATGGATTGAGCCTGAGATGACCAACACTAAGTCGGAATTCTATGAGAAGCATCCCGAACTTGTCATCACCTCTCCCGGCCACGAGCCGATGCTTGGACGCGGTGGCACACAGGTGGTGCTCGACCTTTCCAATCCCAAGGTGCAGGACATCATGTTTAACATGGTCGACACACTGCTGACAAAGTATCCCCGCATAGACTACATCAAGTGGGACGCCAATGCGCCGATCATGAACCACGGCTCGCAGTATCTCACGAAAGACAACCAGAGCCACCTATACGTGGATTATCACAAAGGTTTCGCCAAGGTGATGGACCGTATCCGCGCCAAATATCCTGATGTCACCATACAGGCATGCGCATCCGGGGGCGGACGTGCCAACTACGGTTTCCTTCCCTGGTTCGACGAGTTCTGGGTGAGCGACAACACGGATGCCCTGCAGAGGGTATATATGCAGTGGGGCACAAGCTACTTCTTCCCTCCTGTGGTGATGGGATCTCACATCAGCGCCGTGCCCAACCATCAGACTTTCCGCAAGACCTCCCTCAAATATCGTATCGACGTGGCTATGAGCGGTCGCCTCGGCATGGAGATCCAGCCGAAGAACATGACTGAGGAGGAGATTGCACAGTGCCGTAAGGCAATCGCCGAGTATAAGGAGATCCGCCCGGTGGTGCAGCAGGGAGATATGTACCGCCTGCTCTCACCATTCGACAAGAAAGGGGCCGCTTCCATGATGATGGTGGCTCTGGACAAGAATGAGGCAGTCTTCTACTGGTGGAAGACAGAGACATTCCACGGGCAGCAACTTCCCCGCATAGGTATGGCGGGCCTTGATCCTGACAAGAACTATGTAGTCACCGAGCTCGGCCGCATAGACAATGAGCCACTTCCCTACGAGGGTAAGGCTTTCACCGGGAAGTTCCTCATGGAGCATGGACTGGAGATGCCTCTTGACCATAATGTAGACTATCACAAACGCAATGACTATGCATCGCGGGTGCTTCGCCTGCAGGCTAAGTGAGATATTGCAGTGAACTCGTGATTCAGGGAGATCCCGTATCTCCTGATTTGTTATGCCATATGATCCGGGCCCACACCTTTTTTATGGAAGTGTGGGCCCGGATCGCATGAAATTATATTATTCCAACCTCAGTTTTGCATATTTAACAGAATTTTTGTAAGTTTGCACATTGGAATATAGTAATTCTTTAGATTGATAAAGAACCTTTCATTATGAATAAACTGAAACTGAAGCTGTTGGCTTGTGCTTTGGTTGCCGGGTGCCAGTTGTCGGCGGCACAGGATCCTGTAGGCGGATTTCAGGAATTCCGCAAGGGCCTTCTTGACAATTTCCAGCAATTCAAGGCAAGAATTCTCGAGCATTATGCAGATTTCCTCGAGGGGGAATGGCATGCATACGAACCTCTTGAACCACTGAAGCGCGGAGAGAGGCCCAAACCGGATTCGATACCGACTGTCGGCACGCAGAAGCCGGTGGAAGAGAAGGATCTGGCGGCTCCCAACTTCAACAAGACAAGGATGAGCAGGGTTGTGGCTTCCAAGACGTTGAAAAAGAATACTAACGCCATATTCAATCCATCAGCCAAGGGGATAAATGTGGTGGTCAAGGATCTTCCGGCCCCCGTGCGCAACGACCGTCGTTCATCCACATCCAGGAAAACAGGCAACGATAATGTCGTCGTCGCCGATTCTGTCGTTCCCAATCCTGTGGAGGAGGATGGTATCGCGGAAGAGGTCACGACCGATTCCGTGGCGCTCCCTGTCGTGGAGATCGATGAAAGTGAGGTGACGGTTCCTCCGCGCTTTGATTTCATGCCGTCGTCTGAGCCGAGGGAAGGGAAGGAACCGGTAGTGTTCTATGGGATGGAAATCCTGGTGCCGGCGATGGATTTCACTATTATGGACAGTATCCCCGACTATAGATATGCCGGACGTCAATGGAGGCATCTCGCGGCACAGAAGGTCGATGAGACCGTGTTGCCGGTGCTGAAAGGAGTGACCGACCAACTAGGACTCAACGATTATCTTACTTACGAGTTCATGATGGCCTACGCACGGTCAAAATTCCCTGCTGCGAATGCCTTGTCGCAGGTTACTTTGACGCATTATTTGCTGGTGAATTTAGGCCTTGACACACGTATCGCATTGCTTGACCAGCAGATCCCGCTGATACTGATGCATACGGACCAGACAATCTATGATGTCCCCCTGTTGAAGCTCGATGACGTGATGTATGCGGTGTTTTATCCTGTCGGAGAAAAAAAGAAAGGGGCGATATACACGTGCAATCTTCCGTCAGACGCGTCGGAATTCGCCGATTCATTTGATTTCAGAGTCTCAGGATTGAATTTGCCGGAAAGGATGCGGCGCTATGACTTTAACGCCGGAAAGATCCATCTTCAGGGCATGTTTAATGAGAATGTTATTCCGGTGCTTTACCGCTATCCTCAGATGAATCCCGGAGATTATGCTGCCAGCGATGTGCTCCCCGAGGTAAAATATGACGTGGCGCGTCAGGTGCGCGAGCAACTCGCGGGAATGCCTGTGAATGAGGCCGTGAATGAATTGCTGACTTTTGTGCAGAATCATTTCGACTATGCCACGGATCAGGAACTGCACGGATTCGAAAAGCCTTACTTCTTTGTGGAGAGTCTTTATTATCCCACCAGCGATTGCGAAGATCGGGCGATATTCTACACATATCTTCTTTGGAACGCGCTCGGGGTGGAGAATCATTTGCTCCAGTATCCCCAGCATGAAAGCGCGGCGGTGTGCCTCCCTGAGGAAGTATACGGTACGAGCTATCTCTTCAATGGAAAAAGATATTTTATCTCTGATCCGACCTACATAGGCGCAACTACCGGAATGTGCATGCCGGCGTGTGTCAATGTCGTTCCGGATATCGATTATGCGTATCCTCTCGACTGATATGCTACGCTTCTGCTACATGCTGCTTATGCTCCCGTCATGATTCCTGGTGTTGTCATGGAATAACCGTATTAGGGATATCCCTAATTTTTATCGAATATGGATGTGTATTTAATGAATTTTAACAATACGTCTACTTATATTAGGTGAAAATTTCCTAATTTTGAACTTTCGTAGGACTTGCACAACGAGTTGCTATGAAAAATTCATGAGGAGAAGTGTCGTAATTGCTTCTGCGGCACAAAGACAACGATATAGAGAAAACAACATTAATAATTAATTCAAACGAAAGATGAAAAAGATTTTGACATTGCTTCTGGCGATCTGCTTTTTTGCTCCTGTCTATGCGCAGAACTATGACAAGATGACAGAGAAAGCTCAGAAAAAAGAGGTGAAACAGAAGATGAAAGACTACAAGAAGGCCGGATATACAATCATGGGCAGTCGCACCATGGAAGTGGCCTTGACACGTCATTATTCCAAACTTAACAAACTGGGCGACGACGGTATCGTGTTCGACGGAATCTCCACCCGTACTAAGTCGAAAAACATCGGCGAACAGATGGCAATCAACAACGCCACTATCAAATACGCCCAGAAAGCCGGCAGTACCATCAAAGGCCGCGTGGTGAGCGACGGATTTGCCAACAGCACTGAAGCTGAGGGTGAGTTCGACAAATTTTATCAGGCTTACGAGCGTCTCGTGGAGCAGAAAGTGAAGAACGCTCTCGTACCCAGCTATTCAGTGATAAAGGATAACGGCGACGGCACATATGAGATCCAGGCTTTCTTCATTGTCGACGAAAGCATCGCACGCGTAGCGCGCCAGGCCGCTCTTGAGGCCGCGATCAAAGACACCAGCCTCGCTCAGAAATATGCTGAGAAGGTGCGTGAATTCGCCAACGACAGAATTGAGGAATGATACCGGCTGCCACCTCGCGCAAGGTTTAACAGGGTGCGGCGGCAGTTGTTGCTCCCTGTTTATTCAGACATTCGCGTGGAGGTCATGGCAAATGATTGTCATGACCTCTCCGCTTGAATATCGCATTGCTCCGGGGAGGCATACCCCTTATAAACAAACTACCCACATCAATGATATTCAATGCAAAATCAGTGGCTGCGGCGTTGATATTCGCCCAGGCGCTCATGGGCGGTGCCGCTTTCGCCCAGGATAACAGCGGCAAAGCCGATGACGCTTCCGTAAAGCGTCGCACAGACTACAGGTTCAAGCAGACAAAGACCCCTATACGTCTGGCTCCTTATAACACTGTGGTATATTCCCAGTCGCCCGTGACTGTCTCCACAATGCGCGGCGACGTGCTTTTCTCCACCAAAAAGCAGATCACCAATCTGATGGTCAATCCTTCGGGTGTGAACTTCGGAGTGGTTGAGACCGACAAGAAAGGTAAGCGTCAGGCAAGCTTCTTCAGCACGTCGGAGGCATCGAAGAAAATATCGCAGTTTGATGCCAAGAAATATGGTGAGCCTGTCTCGATTGTATACACGTCTGATGCCCGCAAGGTTATTGTTGCCACAGTCACCGGACTCTATGTGTTTGAGCCAAGAAAGATGGAGCTCCTCGACAAAATAGAGATACCGTTCACTCCTGATGCGATGGCAATAAGCGGTAATTCATATTATCTTGCCATTTCACAGGGAGAGCGTGTGGCTGTGCTCAACTTTGAGAAAAAGGAGGTTCGCCGCGACTGGAATTACGGAGTGAAGGTGACCGACATGACTTTCAACAATGACAATTCCGAATTCGCCGTGCTCACTTCCGACGGTCTGCTGACCATCTACGACACGCGTACGTTCAATATTAAGAACGACCTTGACAATCTTGGGGAAGGACTTGCCTGCGCTTTCAACAGCGACGGAAAATACATGGCTGTGGCCACCTCTGCTTCCACTATCGAGCTTGTCAACCTTGTGCGTCCTGACGACCGCAACACAATTCCTGTCGAAACCGGCAACGTCGGCGATTTGACGTTCATCAAAGACTCCGAGGGCAACTCCATTCTTGTCTTCACTACGGAGCTTGCAGTAGGTGCGCGCCGCATGACGGATCTGGAGCCTCACTTCACTCAGCTTGTCTCCCAGGAGGTTGACCGTTTGATGGAGGAATGGCAGAAGATGATGCCGGGCGAGTCGATGGAGGAATATCGTCTTCGTGTGAATGATGAGACCCGCGCGCGTCAGCGCCGCCTTTTCGAGGATGAGATATCGACACAGCTCGCCGGCGACCTTCTTGCCGGACAGACAATGACGCTCGGAAGTTACGACCGCGCCAACCAGGTGCTCGCCCTCGATTTCTCATCGATGCCTACTATCTATCTTCCTGTGCCCGAGGCTGACGTGACCAATTTCCGCGACGCCGGCGATCTGCTCCTCTCCGACGTGCAGTATGGTGTGCTTCCCGACGATACATTCGAGATAGTATACGCCAAGGTCTTCAATAAGGCCGACGGCAAGACATATGAATATAACAACCACGACCGTGTGGCAATGAATTTCATGGAGGGGGATGCCAATGTGGTAAGCCTCGAGATTCTTCAGCAACAGCAGATGGAGGAGCTTAAGCTTCAGGAGCTGCGTGAGAAGATCGTGGAGGAGGCACGCAACACAAGCGTGATCTCCAACCATACGAATATCGCTGTCAATTCCAAGATCGTGCCCGACTATGACGCCGACGGCAAGAAGATACTCAACTATGAGGTCAACTTCACTTATGAGGTCGATCCTGAGTTCTCGGCCGCTGAGGATTTCCCTCCGGGCAAGTATGTGGTCGATGAGTCGGGTGCGGCAAGCTCCATGCTCAAGATAGTCAAGGAGGCGTTTGAAGGCGACTTCTCTCAGTATCTCAAACCCGGCAAGAAACTGAAAGTCGTGATTTCCGGCACCGCCGACGCTACCCCGATCATACGTACTATCCCTTACAACGGCATGTATGGCGACTTCGTAGACGAGCCGATCTATGAGAACGGCGAGCTCACCGCCATCACTGTCACCAAGGCCGACGGCGTGAAGGAGAACCGCCAGCTCGCTTTCCTGCGCGCTGAGGGTGTGAAAGATTATCTGCAGAAGAATGTGGAGAAGCTCAAAGACATGGATGCCGACTATACATTCAAGGTAGACGTGTCGGAAGGGAAGGGCAGCGAATTCCGCCGAATCACTGCCAATTTCACAATAATGGATGTCTTCGAGTAAGACACAGGATTTTATATGCCGAATATCCCGGGCCGGCTCAAGATAGCGGCCCGGGATATGCCGGATATAAGGCTCTTGAATGACAGAACCCGTCTCGTCAAGGTTGCGGACTCTATCAAACTATCATATATAACATTTATGACCAGTATATTAAGGAATATAAATCAAATCAGAAGTCTGGCCGTCGCCAGGAAAGGAATCCTTGCGATGACTCTGGCCTCGCTTGCCGGAGGGGGTGCGGTCTTCGCACTCCCCTCCGTCCTGTCGGCTCCCCAGGATGTGCAGGCAGTGCCTGCCGGAGGGCAGTCTGATCCATTGGCCGAGGCAGCCGAGCTATATAAGGAGGTGAAGAAACTCCAGTTTGACGGTGCCGAGGATTCGGTTGTGGATCAAGCTGTCTACAAGGCGTTTGAGAAAGCATATGCCGCCTTGTCGACAGATACGCTCGGTGATGCCGGTGCTGATCAGTGTCGAGGCATGCTCCTTGATCTCAACAATGCGCTTGCCCGTGCGGCCATCCATGCCTCCGTAGGCAACAACAATACGGAGATGACGAAATTTGCCAAGGCATATGTCGACACCCAGCTGATGCCGCAGATGGCCACAGCTGAGTTCAACAGAGATCCGCAGCTTTATCCGTCGCTGGTGTATGTGGCTGCCTCCGGCTCATATAATGCCAGGCAGATTGACGATGCCTTACGTTATTTCGAGGAATATCTGCGCACCGGAGAACAGAAACAGCGCGAGTCTGTGGCTCTGTTCTATGGCCAGTCTCTTCTCCAGACAAAACAGCCGCAGCGCGGACTGGAAGCTCTGGTGCAGGCTTCCAACGATTATCCGGCCAATCTCCAGATCCTGACGATCGCCATGCAGATGATCCTTGACACTGACCGACGTGATCTTCTGCCCCCACTGCTTGAAAGGGCGCTGACATTCAAACCCAACGATGAGAAGCTCCTTAATCTGCAGGCACAGGTCTATGAGTCGAAGGCACAATACCGTCCGGCTCTCGATATCTACATGCGTCTGCAGGAGGCCCACCCGAATAGCCTCAATATCAGCGAAGACATTGCGCGCTGCTATTATAACCTCGGAACGGGCTATTATAATGAGAGCATTCAGGCCGTCAACGAGAAAGACGCTTCAAAGGCGCGTCGCCAGAGCAACGCCTATTTCTCCAGCGCTGCGGAATCGTATGAGCAGCTTTCGGCCAATGATCCCAACAATGTGAAATATCTTAAGGCGATGGGCACGGCTTATGCCTGCCTCGGCAATAAATCGAAGGTCGATGCCATAAATGTGCGCCTTTCCGCACTGGGTGAGACTCCGATGGCCATGAATACCATGCCAGTCACTATAGGCGACGGCAAGAGTACGCAGGGTGGAGGTGCCACTCCGCGCAACATACCTTCCTACCAGCAGTATTCACAGGAATTCGTGTCGCAGGAGATGGTGAAATGGGCTAAACGCGGAGAGTTTGAGAAAGTGGAGGATTATACGCGCCGTATGTCGGCCGACAATATCCTCCGCGAGCAGAAGCGTCTTTCGGCCATTACCGCCGATAAATATCTCAATGAGTATGGCGGACACCTGCAGCTCTCCGAGCTTAAGCTTCAGCCGTATGACGTCGAGAATGAGACTTATGCCATCAACTCGGATTTCGGACCTGTCTATATAAAGGTGCCTTTAAAGAATAAGGAAGCGGAAGTGTTCAAGTCAACATGGGAACAAGTGCAGATCCGCAACGCGAAGTTCTTCGTGAAGGATGACGCGATAGCCATCTCGACGATTACCTTCCAGACCCCCGCAGGCAAGGAATATACCTATAATGCATCCGCCGCCCTGGCTTATGAGCCCCCTGTGGTGACCATCGACCCGCGTCTCCTCGCCGGCAATACCGGCACGCCCAAGCCTGCGGTGAGGCCGTCAGGCAACTCTACGCAGGGGGGGAGCTACATAACGATGGAGAGCGATGTCGATAAGGAAATCCCGTCGAACAAGACCAACAACACCAATACGATAGCCCTGATTATCGCCAATGAGAACTATGGCAACGTAACCAAGGTGGAGTCGGCTCGCCATGACGGCGATGTATTCGCGCGCTATTGCCGTGAGACTCTCGGCATCCCGGAGAATCAGGTGCTGCAGTATAACGATGCGACCCTTGGCAAGACCCTCTCGGCTATGAACCAGCTCAAGAACGTCGTCTCCGCCATGGGCCCGACCACGGATGTGATCGTGTATTACGCAGGCCACGGTGTGCCGGATGAGAACAGCAAGGAGGCTTTCATGCTTCCCACCGACGCTGATCCGATGGTGACGGCATCAGCCTATCCTCTTTCGAAGTTCTACCAGGATCTCAGCGACATGGGCGCTTCCAATGTGATGGTCTTCATGGATGCATGCTTCAGCGGCTCAAACCGTGGCGATGGCATGCTTGCCGCGGCCCGTGGCGTGGTGCTTAGGGCGCAGGCTGCCGCTCCGAAAGGCAATATGTTCGTGCTCAGTGCTGCCGATGGCAACGAGACGGCCCTTCCCTGGCAGGAGAAGAATCACGGACTCTTCACATATTTCCTTCTCAAGAAGCTTAAGGACACTAAAGGCAACGCCTCCCTACAGGAACTTGCCGACTATGTGAAGGCTGAAGTCAGCAAGACAGCCTCACTCACCCTCAAGAAGCCGCAAACTCCTACTATGACAGTCTCCGGAGCGCTCGCTGGCCAGCTCTCGAGTAAAAAACTCAGGAAATGACCATGAGCGTGATCAGAAGGATAATGTGCATGGCAGTCTGCGCGTTTTTACTCGTGCAGACTGCCACGGCCGCTCCTGACGTCAAAAAAGTGAGCGGCACTTATACATATTACGGCGATAAGAATGACTCCCCGGCCATGGCCAAGCGCAAGGCTCTTGAAGGGGCGCGTCTTGACGCCATCTCCCGGGAATTCGGCACGATTGTCAGCCAGGATGTGCTCCAGGCTGACCGGATCGATTCCAAAGGGGAGAATAATAAGTTCTTTTCCCTCTCCTCTACGGAGGTGAAGGGGGAATGGATAGCTGACGACGGCGACCCGGCCTATGTCGTGTCGCTCGGCAATGACGACTGCCTTATCGTGAGCTGCCGTGTGTCGGGATCCGCTAAATCGATCAGCAACGACGCTATCGATTTCCAGGCCCTGGCCCTGCGCAACGGAAGCACCAAGGGCAATGCCTCGACCGAGTATTATGCGAAAGACAATCTGTATCTGTATTTCACAACTCCGGTCGAAGGATATCTGCAGGTCTATCTGATGTATGAAAACGGCGATGTGCTCAAACTTCTTCCCTACATCAACGATCCGAAACAGGAGGTGAGGGTGAAGAAGGATTACGACTATATCTTTTTCGATGAGAACCGTCCCTCCTCTTTCGGGCCGGTAGATCCGATGGGCATCTCGACAGACGGTGAGATAGAGTTCAACAAGATGTATGTAGTGTTTTCTCCGAATGCTTTCGCACGTCCGGTGATGAAGACAGACAAATATGGGGCGCTCCCATATCTGAGCGAGGAGGACTTCTCGAAATGGCTTGTCAAGAACCGTCGCAATGATCCCAAGATGGGAGTCAAGCAGATAAACCTGAAATTATTTCCGAATACACTCTGATTTATGAAATGATTATGAAGAAGACATTCTTGATCGGAGCTTCTCTGCTGGTGGCTGGATCGGCGTTGGGACAGACCACGGCGGAGACAAAGAAAGAGACTGCATCGGGTGGCCCCGGGTCGGCGTTTGAGGAATTCCGGCAGAAAATCCACAGCGATTTCCAGGATTTCCGCCACACTATACTCGAGCATTATGCCGATTTCCTTGAAGGTACCTGGCATGAGTATGAGCCTCTGGAACCGATGAAACGCTCCGAGCAGCCGAAACCTGTAAAAATCCCTGACGTGACACTCGACAAGCCGTCGACGAAACCTGTGAGGCTTCCGAAGCCGGTGCTCGCGCGTATTCCCGGACAGGGAGACACTAAGCTTCCCTCGCTCCAGGACGAGCTGGGCGGAAAGCTTCCGGGACAGACGGCTCCCGTGACATCTCCCGACCTTTCAGGCGAGATCACCCTTCCTCCGAGTCCTTTCGATCCTCCGAAGGCGGAAATCCCGCCTGAGGCAAGGCATGAGGTGCCTCTTTCACTCGGGGTGCGCCCCCAGCTCGGAGTGCCCGTGCTCGGACAGGTGCCAGTGATCCCTATTCCGTTGCCGGAAGAGGAGACCGCGCAGACACCGGAGCCTGTTGAGACTCCTCAGCCGGCGCCGGAAGCATCCGCTGATAAGGATATCGTGAAATTCTACGGCATGGAACTTCTTGTGCCGAAAGTGGATTTCAGGATCAGCGACAGCCTGGAGAAAGTGTCGGATTTCGCACGCCATTGGAAAGCTCTCGAGGAGCAGGATGTCGCCACGAAAGTGATCGATGCCCTGGCCCCCGAGATCGGGAAGATGGGGCTCAACGATTATCTCGCATATGAGTTCATATGCGCCTATATGGATTCTAAATTTCCTCAGGCCGGTATCTCCCCGAAACTTTCTGCCGTGCACTATCTCCTTGCCAATCTCGGATTCAATGCCCGCATAGCTGTGGCTACGAAGACAGGCGATCCAATAATTCTTATTCCCGCAGACCAGAAACTATATGGAGTGACATATATGCAGATCGGGGGTGAGAATTTCTATGTGCTCGGCAATCGTTTCGCCAAGATCGCGGGCTCACCGCTCGCCACGTGTGATCTTCCTAAGGTCGCTTCACAAGGGAAGCGCTTCGACATGAAGGTCAGGAGCCTGAACCTTCCGGTCAAAGAGCGTCGGTTTGATGTGAAATATGGCAACCTCAACCTTACGGGCACCGTTAATGAGAATCTCATGCCGATGCTTTACCGCTATCCCCAGATGGATACGGGCGACTATGCCCAGAGTGTGCTCGACGAAGGACTGCGCCAGGATCTGGTGCGTCAGGTCAAGGAACAGCTTGGAGGGAAAGGGGCTCTGGCGGCTACCGATGAACTGCTGAGGTTTGTACAGGAGGGATTCGAATATGCCACTGACGATGATTTCCATGGTTTTGAGAAGCCTTATTTCCTCGAGGAAAACCTTTTCTACCCTAAGAATGACTGCGAGGACAGGGCTATTTTCTACACATATCTCCTGTGGAATGCCCTCGGTGTGGAAAACCAGCTCCTGGCTTTCCCCGGCCATGAGAGTGCGTCGGTATGTCTGCCTGGAGAGAATATTTCCGGCACGAGCTACGAGCACGACGGCAAACGTTACTATATTTCCGACCCGACCTACATAGGATCGAAGACCGGGATGTGTATGCGCCGTTATGAGAAGACTCCTCCGACGGTTGATATGAGTTATCCGGATAAATGACGATTGAAGACACCCCGGCCTGGTTTCAATATCCGTGCCGGGGTGTTTTTTTAGGGTATTGCGGCAAATTCTGCCCGAAATTTTGTTTTTATGTCATGAGTAGAATCCTGAAAGTCATTTTAGCTTCGTTCCTGGTCTGTCTGACATGCGGGGCGAAACCGACCCACCGCGTTGTGGGCTATGTCACGTCGTGGTCGCAGGGTATGCCGGAGACGGATATCCTGACTACAATCAATTATGCCTTCGCGCATGTCAACGATACTTTTGACGGTATCCGCATTGACAATCCTTCGCGTCTCGACAGCATAGCGTCGCTCAAGAGATCAGCCCCCGGGCTTGAGGTGCTCCTTTCCGTAGGGGGATGGGGCAGCGGTGGCTTCAGCGAGATGGCGTCCGACTCGCTGAAGAGAAAGTCTTTTGCTGAGGCATGCCGCAATCTGGTCGACCGACTTGGCCTCGACGGAATAGATATCGACTGGGAATATCCCGGAAGTTCCGCGGCCGGCATATCATCGTCGAGAGCAGACAAAAATAATTTCTCACTCCTTATGCGCGATCTGCGCCAGGCTCTCGGAGAAGACAATCTGTTGACAATGGCTGCGCCTGCCACAGTGGGGTTTTATGAATTCCGTGATGTGATCCCTTATGTTGATTTCATTAACGTGATGGCTTATGACCTTAACCGTCCCCCTTATCACCATTCATCTCTTTTCCGGAGCCGTCTCAGCGGCGACATGACAGCCGACGAGGGGATACGTGCGCATCTGGCCGCCGGCATCCCTTCAGGTAAGCTGATTCTCGGCGTGCCGTTCTATGGACATGGTAAAAAGGGCGTCTTCCCGGATTTTGTGGATTTTTCCGACATAAGGCCTGAAAAGAAGATGAAAGAGGAATATGATAAGATTGCCTGCGTGCCTTATATCGTCGATAAAGAGGGGAAGTTGGTCATGACTTTTGAAAACGAACGTTCCATAGCCCGTAAATGCCGCTATGTGCTGGAGAATGGGCTGGGGGGTATTATGTTCTGGGAATATGGTGGTGACGCTCCTGATCACAGTCTTCTGCGCGCGATAGGAAAGCATCTTATGACTCCCGCTTCTGAGGAGAGGCATTGACTCATGCCTTTCTTACTACCCCGCTCCATGCCACAGATGGTATGCGCGCGTATTTCCGCCAAGCCTTGAGCCAGAGTAGCGGGAGTGCCACCCCGGCAATTGAATATGCTATCCAGAAGAGGTCGGCGTGGTTGTTGTGGTGTATCACCATATGGCATCCGATCTGGGCGAAGTCAAGGTCATACCACCATATTTTCAAGAGGCTGACCGCTTTAAATGCTATTATGTGGAACACAAAGACATACAATGTGTTTTCACCGATGAATATGAGGGTGTCGCGCAGGCGATGCCCTTTATTGTCGATGAACTGTGCCACATAGCGCACTGTCAGGAAGCCGATTGCTCCTGTGATCGGCAATGTGAGCACGTCAATCATCTTACCATGATTGTTCATGCCGGAGAGATGCAGCCATGCCGCGCCGCAGAGAAGGGACAGAAATACCATAAACATTGGGAGGTTGACCTTTATTCTCTCTTCATATCTATGGAACAGGAATCCGAGCGCGAAGAAAAACAATCCCCATATCTCACGCATGCCTCCGTTGGGTATGTAACGTAGCTTGAGATTGAACCCGATGCGCAAGGCCGTGAAGGCGAGGGCCGTGGCGCATATGATCAAGGCTATTTTCTCCGGATGCAGATGGAATCGTCTGTCGATAAGCAGGAAAAACACAAGGAAGAGGAGGCTTGCCACGAGAAGTCCGCGGAAGAACCAGAAGGCTCCGGCCATGAATTCATCGTAGCCGTTCATTGAGGTGAAGATCATTATCAGGCGGTCGATGAAATTGCGGAGATCATATGGATGGGTCACGCCTCCGGTCCAGTTGCCGTATTGCTCGTTGAGTATGCCGAAATGGAAGAAAACATTGTGGAGCGACAGGAAAAGGAGACTCCATTTCACGAAAGGCACATAGAGCCCCCTGAAACGCTTTGTGCAGAAAGTCCACGGATCATCGGCGTATCGTGTGTTGAAGAAATAGCCTGCTGTGATGAAGAAGAGAGGCATGTGGAAGGTGTAGATGAAGTTTGTGAGGAGTTCGGGAGCTTCCGCATGCCCTACAACCATCAGAATGATGGCGATGCCTTTGGAGATGGATATTACGTTGTTTCTCATATCGGGGAATCGGGAAAGATGAAAAATAGGGCTGCGATCGGTTGGTTTGCTGCTCCTCCGATGTTGTGGCAAAGCGGGAAGAAATCGTATCGCAGACATATGGAATTTGAATTATATTTATGACTCTTACAGATCGACTGTGATGCAAAAATACTAAAAAGTTTGCATGTCAGAAAAAAAAATTGTAACTTTGCATCGCAAAAGAGCGGTAGCGGCGCGAAGCCGTAGCTGTTCGGATGCCAGGAGAGATGGCAGAGTGGTCGATTGCGGCGGTCTTGAAAACCGTTGAGGGTCACACCTCCGGGGGTTCGAATCCCTCTTTTGTCCGACCTCACGGGCGTCGCATCAGGTGATATATTGGGTTACACCCACCCTGTGTATCATGATTCCGGGAAGAGCTTCTATGTCGATTTCAAGGCTTTCGACCCTGTCACCGGCAAACTCCGCCGAAAGAAATACCATTTAGACAATATTAAATCAAAACGGCAGCGAAAACAACATGCTGATGTATTGATCAATACATTGCTCACTAAGCTGCGCGCCGGGTGGAATCCGTGGGCCAACGTGTCAGATTTCCGAGGATACACCAAGCTTGAAGATGTCTTTGAACGGTATTTTTTTATCTCGAAAACGACACAAATTGACGCTTTCATTTACTAACTTTGTGGCATGAATCAGAATATGGGACGGTTAATCCGCTATATACTCATCATCCAGAAGCTCTCCGGAAAAAGGAAATATATTCCGGCTGATGAACTGATTTCGTATCTCAATCTCCAGATGGAACTTCGGGGGTACGAAGTCGGGCTTAGCATCCGCACTCTCCAAAGAGATATTGCAGAGATTGGAAGTATGTTTGAGATTGAGATAAAAAATCGTCGCGGAGATGGTTACTTTATTGTCGAGAGAAACGAAAATGCGGATCTTCACTATGAAGAATTGCTTCTTAATTTTGATTTATTGACTTCTCTCAATAATTCGGCAGAGGCTTCCGGATTTATTATTCCTGAGCATCACCGCCCCAAGGGAGTGGTAAGTATTCCTGTTCTTATCCATGCAATCAAAAATTCTGAAGTCATTAAATTTGACTATAAGTTGGTGCGCAAAAAGAATATGATAATTTCCAAGACTGTCAATCCGTATTTCCTCAAAGAATCGTTAGGATTATGGTATCTTGTGGCTATTGATGATATGGGAAAGCTTCGCAATTTTGCGGTGGATAGGATAAGCAATCCAGAAACTCTTAATTCAAAGTTTAGGAAAGATGAAAATCTCAATCCGAACGACCTGTTTAAGAATAGTTATGGAATATGGGATGATGACAATATTCCGATTGAGGAAGTCGAATTGTCTTATTCCCCACTTGACGGATACTTTATCAAAGCCACACCGCTTCATTCTTCTCAAGAAATTATCATTGATAATGATGAAGAGTTTCGTATCAAATTAAATATCCGCATTACAAATGATTTTGTGATGGCGCTCTTGGCACGAAGTAATTCGTTGACGGTCATCAAACCTTTGTCACTACGCGAGAGAATTAACGACATATATCAACAGGCATTAAAGCGTAATGAGGTATGAGAAGTCTTGGTTCACTATTCAATGACGCACTTTACCCGGGGACAAGAGTTTACCATGATGCTAATGGTAGATTTAAAGGTACAAGCACGGATATTACCCCTTGGTATCTTCTCATTGGCCGCCTTTGGGGTATTACATTATGGCTTTATATCATTCTTTTGCCATTGTTGGCACCTGTGTATTTCGCTTTTGCGCACTGGTACTGTAGAAGATATGATGCTGAGAATATGGAGGAAGATCCAAAAGGTTGGCCCCAGGAGAAGAAGCAGATTTTGAAAAATCATAGCAATATTCTTATCGGCTGGATAATGTTCATGCTTTTGGGATGGTTCACCAACTGGGGACAACCTGACTATTCTAAAGAGCCGGACAGGCCTTCTATTGAATATACATCTAAATGGGGTACGTCTGATTATCTTGACCCATATAAACAGTATAATGAAGCCCATAATATTAAATAATCATGTCGGAAGAAAAAGGTAAAAGATTCTTTTCTCAGGATGAAATTAGAGAAATTATCGGACTGATCAAACTGAAAGAATGGGCTGATAAGGTGTCTCAAAAAAGCATACGCCAGAAAATCAGAAACAAAGGCTTACAATGGGAGGAACTTGTCGGCAAAGGCACTCTAAAGTTAACCTTGGATAATCTCAAAAGAATTATCGAAATAGGAACCATCAAAGTAGAAGGAATAAATATCGGTATGGCTCCTGCAAAAGAAAATGTCGTCACTAAAGAAACCTCAAAGGTGGAGAATGATGATACCACTGTTTCCAAATACCATTCAAGTCAGCCAATTATTGCCAAAGGTCGCAAAGCATCTGACGAGAGCTATGTAATAGACTTGTGTGATGAAATCCTCGGCTTCAAGGCTCTTCGCCAGCACCACTTCGATTTTCTGAGAGGCGATGCCGGGACAATGCTTCCTGTCGACGCATACTATCCAGAATTGAAAATGGTCGTGGAATACTATGAAAGTCAACATACTCAGGCAACACCTTTCTTCGACAATAAGCAAACCGTCAGCGGAATTTCACGTGGTGAACAACGCAGAATTTATGACCAACGCCGAAAAGAAGTGCTTCCGGAACATGGCATCAAGCTTATAATCATTTCCTATACCGATTTCGGCACGTCTAAGCACCTGAAGCGAAACCACGCCCATGATTTGAGAGTCATCAAAGATATCCTTATGAAATCGGGGTGCAATTTTTAAAATGCACTCCAGAAGTTAGAAAAAACTTTTGGAGTGCAGTTCACTTACTCATGCTCTCAATCAACCCATACAATATTGGAATAACAAATGACAATGCCAAAACTAAAAGCCCCAAAGCTTACATTCGATCAGGCAATAGTAATGTTGCCTCAGGTGTTTCAGCCTGTTGAACGTGCATCATATCATAGGCTGGATTTATTCCTTTATGGAATTGAGGTCACGGAACAGTTTTACATATTGTGGCCACATATAGGCTATGCCAT
>PPYF01544687.1_pt1 | contig 28299 bp, 30 predicted proteins | sample 1559871 | NCBI WGS metagenome assembly PPYF01 (sample SAMN08240021, study PRJNA423297) | Human gut metagenome, whole genome shotgun sequencing project.
ATTGGCTATACAATTCCCGCTATTAGGGCTTGTTAGGGACTTGCACCCATTAGAATAAACTCATGCCGAGCATACACGCCTTTATTTGCGGGCCTTTTGCAAAGCCCGCAAATTTCATTTTTAATTTTCTTTCACTAAAAAAATCATCACTCCAAACTAATTGTCATCGGAAGCAAGTTCTCGTAATCCGTCCTACCAGACTTCACAGCCTTGAGTAAAGCCTTGAAGTATTGCCTGAACGAAACTCCGACTTGCTTGCAAGTCTGGATAAAAGTATTGTACATTGCCGACCTCAATGCCCCCTGCACACTACCGAAGAACAACGAGCCCTTGCGTTGTAAGGTCTGAGGCCGTAGCGCTCGTTCTGCAGCCATGTTGTCTATGGAATACTCACCATCGTTTCGATAGGCGAAGACTTGTTTCCAAAACTTGTGGAGGTACTTCAGTGCTTGCTGCATCAGCTTTGGCAACTCAGCCATCTTGTTCGCCATCAAGTTGAACATCTCATTCTGAAGCTGGTCTATAATGCCTTGGGTATACTCGTCGTTGCGCATCCTTTTGATTGTTTCGGCATCATAATCTTTCTCTACATAGAAGTCCTCACGCTAATAAAGTTTCCGAACCAGGCTCATGGGGAAAGAGGCTTCTTTGCACCCCATACGCTCCGCACGCTCTAGCTTGGAACGAACGTGGGCAAGGCAACACAAATGTTCAATGTCTATCAAGTCATCGTCGAGATACATGTAGCAAATATAACCGTCACTCTGAAGAGACTTCAACTTGGCATCGCCCAAGAAGTCCTTCAACACAGCACGATTTCGACCGCCACTCTTCCGATTGCCATACTTGTCTACCGTATCCTCATAGAAGAAAATCACAATGTTGGCCTTTCGGTTCACCAAACACCACATATAGGTCTTACGGTGCCCGAAGTGGGTCTGAAAGCGCTCCCATGTCTCATCTACGTTTACATTGGAGCCTGGAGCCAAGGCTAGCTCCTTCAATGCCGGAAGCACCAGTTTCAATATTTGATAGCCCTTGTCAGCATAGTTGGCCAGATTTTGCCGATGAGTTCTCAATCCCATCTCGGACAGCCTGTTTTTTACCTCACGATAAGCAGGACAAGCCATGTCATACATATTCGATATTTCTTCCGTCAAGAAGTCTGATGTAACATGGGTACCGGGCACTATCTCGTCATACAGACAGCCGTCCTCATCTTTCTCTTGAGGCATAAAATACGTTTCCGTGTGACCATCAGGATAAGTCAAAACCACTTCCTCGAACCAATGCTCTTCCACCCTTGTTATTGTATGGAGTATCTTTTTCGGATTCTTCTTAATACGATAAGTCACACCTTCTGGCAAGCGACTCAAATCGCACTTATGGATAATTGGCGTACCAACGGTATGCTTGTTATAAGTACGACCTTTACGAGAAGGGCCGTGATATATTGTATTAGGAGAATATGGAGTTTCGGGAGTGCCATTATCAGAACCTTTGCCTTCCGAAGAGCCATTAGGCTCTTCAGGTTGCGAGTTCTCTGACTCCTCCGACTTCGCATCATCAGTGTTCGACCCTGAAGACGCATCCCCCTTACGGTTTTCTTCTGGCAAAGAAGCATCCGTCCCATCGAAATCATCCCTGCCATCATTGGCTCCCACCTCTTCCGCGGAACGACCAGACTGCTGGCTTTTACTTCCACTGTAAAGATCAGAACGAAGGAGAGCTATCTCATCCTCCAAATCCTTACGCTCCTTGGCATGCTTCTTTCGTTCAGCTTCCAACTGATGATTTTTCTCGTTGGCATCAGCCAACAGGACCTCAGCTGTTTCCAACCTTCTCTTCGTATCGGCAAGCTCTTGTTTGGTTTCTTGTAATTGCTGAAGCACAACATCCAACTTTTGAGAATGAGTGACACCTAAGGCCATATTTTCATTATTGTATACTTGTTGTTGAAGACGAGACAAACGAACCTCATCCGTCAACTCTTTTATATTGGCAGTAAGGTGGCTTATCTCTTCATCCTTGGACTGAACTTGCGAATACAAGAATTTACAAAAGTTATGTAGTTCTTCTCCTGTCATTCCTTGGGACGGATCATAGTCAGCAGAAATCCGAGACTCCTGCTGAATTTGGTCGAGACAGTTCTGTGCCTCCATGTCTATGCCCAACTCGTCCAGTTCCATAACCTTTGTATTGTAGTGCAAAGATACTGAAAATATTCGAATTATACAAATTTACAAGACGCATAACTATCTGACTATTAGTTAATTATACTTAACGAATAACTATATTCTAATCTGCTTTATCACAGGTGATTTCAAAACAACCATCACCGTCTTCCAATCCATTTTATAGGTAGGAATACCATCTCGAAGCACAACTTTCTTAAATCGATATTCATTACTGAAAGTTCGTTCGTGAAGCTCATAAGCATGATGCTTATATTGAAACAACCTTATTGTTCGTCGGTCACGAGACACATAGATATAGATGTCACCATTGAGAGGGTCACGATGATATGTATTACGTATGATCTCTGAGAGACGAGGACCCTTGTACCTCATATCATGTAGCATGGGTAAGTAGTAGAAGCTGTCAAGACCTGAGACTCTTAGCATAATCCCTCCAATCTAGACACAAAGTCCTTCATACCGTCATAATCAAGCCCACCCTTCTTGATAAACAATCCATCCATCGTTTGGACGGTAATAAGTATGCCACCCTTCGACTTCTTTGTCTTAGGATTGGATACTGGCTGAGATGCGCATTCAACACCATCCGTCTCGTCTTCTGTAGGCGCTCCCTCTATCTCAATAGGAATAACAGTGTCCTTGGCATGCTTCTTGAACCACGCATAGAATTGCTTGTATGGAACACCTTGCTTTATGCAATAGGAATTAATTGAAATTCCATGTGGCTCCCCTTCCGTCTTGTAGCGGAACCAGAATGTCTGAAAGTCTTTGTCGCTGTACATTTTACTAAAGTCTAAAAATACTGGCGCCAAAGTTACATCATCTTTGCCAAATCAACAAATACGTTTTTGGACGCTTACGCTCATGCCAATGGGGAGTACACCTTGATTTGACTAAAATTTTAATTCATGTTTATCATCCCTCGTCTTCCCAAAACTCAGGAAGAAGAGTATAAAGTTTATCATTGGGCGTCGTCTTTATATTTTTCAGCACATAAGAGCCAACGCTCCGGTTTTTTACCCAGTACCTTGCAGGCACCAAACAATGAGTACATCATCGCTGCCCGCCTGCAGGCATCCAAGTCTCGGCAGAACAAATAAGACTTCTTGCCCATCACCATGTCACGGATCAACCTTTCAGTATCCGTGTTGTCTATCGGCATCTCGGGGATAGACAGGTAATGGGTCAACTCATCATAGTTGCGAAGCAGGTAATTCAGTGCCCTGAAGATTAGGCTGGCCTTTGGCACGTCGAGAATCGTATTCGCCGCCCTGCCCGAAGCTCCGCTATGCTTTTGTTCACACGGGCTTCGATATCCTGCGCTATGCTGTCAGCAGCCTTCACTACCTCCGCCTCACGACTATCAGGCCCCTGCTCACGGGCATCCATAGCCTTTCTTCGCTCCTCGAGCCCAGCCTCCACCTCGAGTCTGATACGTTCTTCGGCAGCAGCCCTGCGAGCCACCTCATCATCAATCAAGCCTTGACGGGTGATGCGTTCCACCTGCAGGTCATGCTCGGCACGCGCTACCCGATCATTGGAATCGGACAACTGAGCTACGACATTGACATACTTCTTTGCCAAAGACGCACCTTTCCCTGCATTTTGCTGCTCCTCGAACATATCGTTCACCTTATTTTTGACCATACACAACCTCCTCGTTCACGATTCCCTGGAGACCTTGAAACAGCTTGCGCATATCGACTGGATCCATGCACAAGTAATACTTCAGATCATCCGTCAGCTGACAAACTCTAGCCATAAGCCTACACGGTTATGCCAATATAAGCCCGAAGCTGCTCGACGCTGGTGTCAGCAGGAAGGATAAGCGTCACGCCATTGGGATAGACCAGTTTTAGATAAGGACTGCGGGAGGGGCGACCATTCGCAGCCACACGCATCTCTTTCGCCTCACTGTCACCGATCACAACCTCGGCGAACTTTGGCTTGCTGTTGTTGAATGCTTTCTTGCCTTGTACCATAATTTGAACATTTTAAAATCACGGTGCAAAGGTGCAAAACTTTTTCTAGGCGCACAATACGGCTTTCACCGAATACTTACGTAATAATCGCCTTCGGCGTTATAGACGAAATCAAATGAGTCTTTGTTCATATTCGTAGCTTTATTATTTATTCCTATTGTTTTTTCTTTGCTATTTCCATCAAGACATTACATTCTGGCAACATATGTGTTTCATTTGAGTTTCACTCATTACTACCTATACGCTTTATAGTATTATTGATTTCGTCTTTTTTGAAAGTATATTCGCTAAGCCCCCAATTTTTCCACAACAGAGCTACAGGACATAGATCTGGCTTTTTACATCTTTCCCAAGGTTTACTAAGACAAATGTCAATTGTAGGATTTATACCATTAGAGTTTTTACACCATGGATATAATTCGCAAACTATCTTTCCATCATGTAGTATGTTATATAGTTGCTAAACAGCTTTCAATAATTCGACATTGAAGCCATTATATCCATCAGGTTTTATACTGAAATATTCTTGACGCATATCTCTCATTAGTGGAGTCCCAACATTCTTAACTATATCTGCAAACAGACTATTTGTACGTGCTTGTCCCATACTACATAATTCAATGAGAAAGTGAGGAGTTTTTGTTCGCAAGTATATAGCATAATCCATAACCTTATCTATCCATTTATGATATGCCTCATGTAGTTCAGGTTGATTGGGTACGTAGAAATAGCTTTTCATCTTTTTTCTTGCTTCTTCTCCTATGATTTTGAAATGAGAGAAGACATCCGTTTTATTGTTTCCTGTACTAATTTTAGCATTAGGTGATTGGTCATACAGATCTTGTGGCTTCTTTGGAACATAATTCTTTGATTTCATATCTTTCAAAATATCATAAAAAACACGAGCTGGATTTGTAAACATTAAAGAACAGTCACATAAAGCTAGTACATTTAGAATATCTCTTCCAAATTCAGGATATTCAAATTCAACAATCTTTTCAGCTGCACAATATGGATAATCGTCAGACTTCTTAAAATCTTTTGTGAGTAAGCGTTCCATTATATACGCCATATTCTCTTTAATTGCGTATGCTCCAAAAGAAAAAATATCACTATCATTTGCAGATACACATATGCCTGTTATCTCTTTTAAGCCCTCTACATTGGGGAGATTTGTAAAATTATCTTTGCTCCATTCTGTTATTTTCAATGATGGAATAGATTCTCCAACATCACCTAACGTCATTATCCGAATTTGATTTTCTACTTCAATATAGTCCTTGTTATCATTATAGACATAAGGTATTATAATGGTATCTCCTTTCTTGTGTTTATTATTAATGTCTGTTACGATACTTTGAATATTTTCTCCAATATAATAGCAATTCGTCAGACAATAAGTTGTCGTTATATCTTGTAAAAAGTGAATATATTCATGGAAAAACAAAGCAAATTCAGCGTTAGCACAAGTGTTTAAGTCAATCATATGATCAACTTTCAATCTCATCTCAAAGAAAGCCGGATAGTATTCTCCTGCATTTCCACTAGGTTGCTTGTATATCATAGATTGTTTGGATTCAGTCTGCCTAATTATTTTTTATAAAACAACAATTATTTCCCCATTTCCCCCATCACCTTCTCCACCTCCTCCAGCGGCACGTTCAGCATGCGCGAGACGTAGAGCGGTGTAATGACCTCCATGCTCCCCGACTGGCGTTCCATACCAATCAGATACTCGATGTTCTTTTTGAGATCACCGAGGCTGTTGGAGAAAGGAGCTGCAGTAGGCGAAGCCTGCTTTTTGCTTTCCGCCTCCTTGGCCCTGAAGGTATCCAATGTCTCGCTACCGTCCTCACCAAACCCTCCGTCCTTCGCCTCGAAGATGACAGAAGGCTCCAAGACCTCTACCGTGTGCCACGCCTCTTGCGGCACCACACAACCGTAGCTACCAGCGGTGGGGTCAAGCAGGATGCGGTCCGTCTCGTTGCCCTCATTGTCATAGACCACCTCCACGATCTTCCCACACAAGAGGAAAACATTCTCCGTGCTCTGCGGATGACGGTGAATTGGCACAACCGTCCCTGGCAACAATGCATTGAGCATACGCTGCGAATGATCCCTCTCAGACGTACGCAAGTCATAATTCTGGCGCAAGCGAGGATTCACTTGAGCCTGTTCAAAAAGATGAGCTAAAAAGTCTTTATTGATTTTCATAATTGATGCAAACGAGTAAACATGAATCTCAACCATGACACTATGCACTTTCGTACCGTCTATGACATTCATGTCTTGAAATTCCTATTTTTGATATTGTTTCAGAGAGCGAAGATAGTCCTCGTGCAAGTGATAATAGCGCTTCATAAATAAGATATACGCTAATGCCAACACTGCCAAAGCCCCTATCATATACACCCAATGGTAAAGTGTGGTATTGGGACAGAGATATACAAACCCAAATGACACCAACATCTGTATGGTCATATATAGCAATGTAACCTGTACATGTCCTAACTTCAACTCATTCGCCATGATCTGATAGGCATGCTTTCTATGAGCCTCCCCCAGATTTTCATGCAGCATGATACGGTGTATTATGGTCAAGCAACCATCCACGCCATATACCAATAAGAATATCAGCCATGTGACATCCTGCGTTTTGATTATCACATTTCCCAACAAGAACAACATGATGAACGCTATACCAATAGACCCCACATCTCCAGCAAAGCATTTCGCCTTGCCTTTCGGCCGAAAATTGAAGATACAAAAAACCAGCGTCGCAATAATTGTAGTAAATACCAATGACTGGTCCACGAATTCGCCATTACTATTAACAGCAAATAATGGAAGCAAAACAGCCAAAGCATACCCTGCCGTTATGCCATTTATTCCATCCATAAAGTTAATTACGTTTGTTGCCCCAACATACACAATGAGTGCGACCAGCACAACCCACCACATGTTCCAATGCAAAATGCCCAGCTGATAGAACGCCATGGCTGCTGCAGCAAACTGCGCCACCAGTCTCACAGAATCGGGCAACGAACGAATATCGTCCACGAAGCTCACACCTGCTATTAGTGTCAAACCTGCCAAGAACCATGGATATTCAAATCCAAAGAATGCACTCCACACCCATGCCCCAATCAGGAAGATGGTGCCACCGCCTCTTAACACTATCGTTGAGTGCGACGACCTCTGGTTTGGCTTGTCAATTATGTTGTACTTGTCCGCAATGCGGAAATACACGAGTTCTGCTACTAAGAGTAGAATGAAGATAAAAATATAAGTTATCATCGTTATTTATTTTATCAAAACATGGCGAATTTTATAAATTACAAATTCTTATGCGTTTACATTGCTATTTAACAATGCCAAGCTGTTTGGCTATATCTTGCATCATTTTTGAGAGAGGTCTTTTGAGGATATCTTCTTCCATGTCATAGTTTGAAAGAATAAATCGATTGAAGTCAGACTTTCTAAAACCTAAACTTTTGAAGCTATCTCTATAGATATCCAAGATGGTTTGATTGTATATCTTTTGTTTCCATATCAACTCCTCAACAATATCCTTATGAGCCTGATATTGAGTTGTGATATGAAACAGAATATTCATATTCTCACCAAGTTGTTCATCTTTCGCCTTAAAAGATATTCTTAGTTTCTCTTTATCATTTGTGGCTAAGAACAAAGCACATGAGCCTTTATCTACAGAAAATTCAAAAGGATTCAAATCTTCAACGTTATGAGTAAAAAGACAAAATGGGAGTATGTCATCTTTATTTGATTTCATCTTGTTGCATTTCGGGCAAGACGGTTGAAGATTGAAGAAAGACGTACAGAGGTAAGGATACTTACTTTTGGGCATCCAATGTTCTATCTCATAATTTATAAAATCATCATTGCCTAATGAATAAGAAAAAGCATACTGAGCGTTGCAATACACACACGTCCTAATACCAAGCTTCTTGACAATATCCTTATATATGGTTTCTTGTACATAATCGTACCGCATTGCATCCACCACTTTCTTGTAAAACTTTATTCCGTCCTTTGGAGAACCGCAATTAATTTCCACTTGAGAAACCTCATCTGCAGAATATATTTTTTCGAACTCACTTATAGTCCTATTAAATGGTGGTTCTAATAGAATCAGCTTTTCCCATTTGTCAATGATCAATTCCACATACTTCTTCTGCTTAGCATCCAATCTCAGATCATTTTTCAACGTGTTTAAATTTTTACGTGGAGAATTGTACTTTCCTTTTCCTTTATCCAATTGTATTTTGTATTTTTCGGCAATCGCTCTAATACTATCATCTATCAAAATACGTCTCATTGCAAACTCTCCTCAATCAAATCCTTTAATCGCTCTTTCAAGATAGGCTCACCCACTAAATCCACCAATTCAAGAGCTTTCTGTTTATCAAACTTATTGTTGTTAACTTCATTAATCATCTTGATGATTTTCTGCTTTGCAAACTCCCCCATAAAACCATTGCTAAGGAAGAAACTTTGGTAAAGGATGTCGTTTACATTGGCAGCAAAAGGATTTTGCATTTCGCTCTTGTCAACTACTTCTCCATTTTCCAAATACAACACATTGCTTTGAGGAATGTCGGACAAAAGAAATGGAGAATGAGTAGTGATGATGATATTGAAACTGCAATATGTATTCAAATGCAATCGGTCTATGGCGTTCAGAAGGTTATAAATAAAAGTCCTTTGATATTCTGGATGAAAACACATCTCCACCTCGTCCAGCACAATGTTCAAATAGCGATAAGCCACACGATTTGTAGGCACCGACTTTATATTCACAACATGATATATAATAGAACTCATCATAAACAAGAATTGTCTTTCACCTGAGCTTAGCTTATAGAAAGGTATCTCTTCCTGCCCGTTTTGTCTTCTCAAATATATCTTAGAGTCAAAAATAGGAGGAGGCAATAATTCCATAGTAGCTTCAAGCGAGGAATCATTCTTCTTCTTCCTCAACCATTTTTTATAATAAGAATAGTCAAAATCTACATTTTGAAAACTCATAGTCTTGAAATTTTTCAGAAAAAGAAGCGTTTGCCTTATTTTGGTTGTTATATGAGACTTATCAACCAAGATTTCCTTTATCAAAATCCTCAACTTTTCTCTATCGACAGCGTCACGCAATTTACCACCTATCATATCCAAGTCCCCCAAAAAAGCATAGCTTGCATAATTTGGATACTTGGATGGAATAGAAAGAGTTTTATAAACCAAATAAATGCAAGCCCATGCAAACAAAGAGCTTACCTCACCCATGTAGATTCCATAATTTTGCAAGACGCACCTCGCAATAGAATACCTGGTTCCATAATTATTCCTAAACATATTCTCAAAAGTCACTAAGTCCTCTTTGCGATAACGTTCAGGCATTTTTAAAAGAATCCGATAGGGATTAAACTCAAACCCAATATGATGAAGACGATACCCGTCTATGAAACTTCGATTTTTCTTCTCAGCCTCTATCATTATACCAGCCAATCTGCTTCTAGTCAAACTTGTTTCCGTCTTCATATCGATAACACCATCATCCCTATATGGGTTTAACACTATAGGCGAAGCATAACCATCGTTCTTATGAAACAAGCTATTTATCCAATTTCCAGAAGAATCACTGCCGATTTTGTTATCAGTCTCAAAATCGCAGGCGTTTTCATCTTGGTAATCAGATGAATTATAGGCTTGCAAAGCATAGTTCATTACGACCGTATAAAAGAAGCATTTCGCCATTTCTCTCCGTTTTAAGGAAGATGGTCTGTAGCAATGCTCAAAGTCATCAAATCGAGAATCCTTCATTAGTTTATGGTCTGATAATAGATATTTCTTTTCTCCAAAAGACAGAGCCACAACATCGTCATAATTATACAAGACACCCTTTTTATCGCCCATCTGATAATGAAGTTCAGCGTAGATACCCGGTATATAATAAATAACATCCGCACTTCTTCGCTTCATCGAATTTCCCACCAAACAAGCGCTAAAATTATTAACCAAACGGAACATGATATCCAACAAAGAAGACTTTCCTGCACCATTCTTTCCTACGATTGCAGAGACATTCACATTATGCGCAAAGAAGTCTTCGCTTATGCCTTGATCATAAAAAGGATACCTACCTGGTTTCAACGTTTTCAACAACTTGGAATTACTCTCTTCATGAATTGTGACAGAAAGTATTTTGAAACCCTCAACTTTATATCTATTTGCCACTCTTGCTACCATTAGTATATCACATAATCATACCACACACTACTATCTTCTTCTATTCGTTTTTTTAAGAAAAAAAACTGAGAGCTAACCATACTCTCAAGGATTCTTTGAAGACCTTAATTTTTAAACACGTTTTCTAGGGTATCAAAACCACGATATCAGTTACTACAGAATCAGCTCTCTTAGGAATAGAACATGCAAGTAATTGCATGACATCAGCTATTAGAATTATAGCACTGCTTATAACATTCCATTGCAAGCAGACCGGTAGACGTTGTTTTCTCATCAAAAAGGCATAGCTACACTCCGTTTAAAAAGACTCCATCATCGTGAAAAAATGACCTTAATGATTCGCCTAACAATTAATGTCATTGGGCAGCCTTTGGACAGTTCGTATTCAAGAAAAAGACAAACAAAGACAGGTTAAAAACCTTTTGCCCTTCTCCAAAAAAAATGTCCAACTTTCCAAAACGGAGCCCAAAGTACTTCGGATGGATAGTACTTTGTGTAATGCGACAGACGTTTAATGTTGCTAAGATATAGAGCAAGAAGACCTCCTTTGTGTGCATTCTGTATACGCTCATCATACTTACCGAAGTTGCCGGCACGCATAATCTCATTGAGCAAAAACTGTCCAGCTTTAATATTAGGAGAACAAAGAAGCATATCATCTTTCATGCCAAAAACCAGCTGCTCCACATACATCACGGCACCTGCAAATCTCTCTAAGCCAAACCTTCGCAATATCTTCATTGCTAACCCCCGCAATTCCGAGTTCTCATTCTTTGACTTACTTGCAGCTTGCAGCACCATATAATAGTCCATTAGCTGCCTCAATCCTATTCCCTCATGGAACACATGTCTGTAGATGTGCAGCAACACATACACCAAATTAAACTCCAATGAAGGACAACAGAAACCAACAGACCTATCCATCTGTTTGAATTGTATCTTCTCCTGCTCTCGAAACCATTTCTTATATTTCAGCCATCTGATGGGAGAATAGGTATAGCTCGGATAGTGATGTACCTCCACGCTCGCGTCAGAAAAAATTTCAACATCAGTATGGTGCACAACACTTCTGCCAACCTTCCATTTTTTCCAATACATAAAAGCTATAACATCCTCTCGGCTTCCTTTTACCCATAGGTCAATGTCGCCACTTTGACGTAGAGAACTATCGCTATAAAGCCGCGCAATGCCTTGCCCTTTTAGCACAACAGAATCGAATCCACCTTCTGCAAACAGCAATGTAACCTCTTTAGCCCGTTTGTTCAGCAGATCATTCTCAATCTGTATGTTGGAAGTTATACCAAGCCATTGCATCTTGAGTTTAATAGGCAGATTCACCATCTGACTTGACTGATACTTATACAGAATTTGAATGCCATGAAAGCACATTCCAATTACCGCATGTTTCTCAGCCAAAGCAAACAGTTTCTCCCATTCAGCAGCTGAAGGGACTGAAGACAGTTTCTCCTTGCTGCCAATGCTTACTTGTATCAGTTCAAAAAACAGTTTCACTAATACCCCCTCTGATACTACCTTTATCCATGTTAACCTACTGCTTTGCAAAGCAAGCAATAGTCTGTTTCAATCCCTCGCGTGCCTGCACGGGGAAATGCTTTATTCCGAGAGCCTTCTTTATCTTCTCATTCGAGCTTACATAATTCTCTGTCAGCTTCTGCATACGCAAAGGATTCAATGGCAAGTGAAGCAAACCTCCTATCTTGGCCACGCCATTCATCAATCCTTGAGGTATATGCCAGATATGAGCCTTCTTGCCAAGAGTGTCACAAATCACTTTTATCAGCTCGTTGGTCGACAAAGCCTCATCATCACCCATGTTATAAATGCCAGAAGGCACATCCTTTGTCAGCACACCATTCACGGCATAGCAGATATTCTCCACCGAGGTGAATGTTCTGCGGTTCTCAAATGCACCAAGAGGCCAAGGTATTCCCTTGCTCACCACACCATACAGCAAGTTAAGGTTGCCCTTGTTGCCAGGGCCATGTATCATGCAAGGACGGAAGATATACACCTCCTTGCCGTTCTTTGGCCTGTTTGTTCCCGGCACCACACTGCTCATTGACTTGCGCGACACACCCTGCTTCTCCAAAGCATCCAAGATATAGTCCTCTGCCTTAATCTTGCTTTCGCCGTAAGGACCCTTAGGAGTTGGCGTTACATCTTCTCTTAAAATCTCTGGCACACACTCCGCAGCAGCCTTGGCAGTAGAGAAGAACACAAACTTCTTTGCAGTAGGCGAAGCCATATACCAATCGAATATCTTTTGTGTCAGTCCTGTGTTCACCTTAAAGTAAACATCCGCTGCACTCTTGTTGCGTGTGTCGTGTGCCTTACCTGCCAAATGTATCACAGCATCAATCTCAGGCATTGCGTCCTCAGTATCCAACGCATCCCAACTAAAGGTGCATTTCACACCTTCTTTCTCTGGTTTTACAATGTCCAATCCATAGATAGTATTCTCTTTAGCGAGATACTTCACCAAGTTTGATCCTACAAAACCGTGGACTCCCGTTATCAGTATTCTCATCTCAAAACTTTTTTACCATGTTTAAAAACTTGTCACAAATATGAGGCCAAGTATAATTCTGTTCAACAATTTCCTGGGCTATTTTTCCTTGCCCAGAATACTTTTCATATTCGTCCTCTATTGTCTTCATATTGCATGCAAGCTGCCCTACGTTTTTCACAACACTCCAAAGGCCTATATTGTATTTTTCTAGTACTTCCTGAATAGAAGGAATACGTGTTACCACAGGAATTTTTCCATACGACATACCTTCTAACAAAGCAATGGGCAACCCTTCCGATGACGAAACAAGACAATACGCCAAACAATTTTGAAGCAAAGCAGCCTTAGCCTCGCCATATACAACTCCAGGAAAAATGATATTCTTGCAACCTTTTGCTCGTTCTAAAATCGTTTTTCCATAAGCATTGTCAACATCACCCCCTATCACTAACTGATACTCACCATGGTCATGCTGCTTAAAGGCGTCTATCAATGTTTCTAGATTTTTTATAGGATCAACACGCCCAATAGTTAAGAAAAAAGAGCCAGGCTTAATGCCATTTTTTTTAAAAATATTAGTATTCAACACCTCATTCTCTGGGAGAAAAACACCACACGGTAATATAATGCATTTTTTTTTGTATCGTTCATAGACTTCTTGTGCCTTTGTGTTACTAACAGTGATTACATTAGAAGTTAAAGCCAAAGCCAATTTCATTGCCGCAACCATCATCTGCTTCTTCAAAGGACTATGTTTGGGACTATCCTCTGGCAAACTATGAATTATAGCGCACGTTTTCATTCCGAATAGACGACACACCAAGGAAGGAATCACTGAAAATGTTACAGTCTGGTAAGACACTAAATCTATTTCCTTTCGATGTTTTATTAGGTAAGGAAGAGATTTTATATACAATGCCGGAAGACTTGTTATAGTACTACCATAAGTTTTATATTGTTTGATTGTTACCCCATTATAATCCAACACTTTAGAGCAAGTTCCAAAAGCCAAAACTTTGGATTCAAATCCACGGTGCTTTAATGCCAAAGCAAGATTAAACGTATATGAGTTTATTCCATTGGGGGTTTCGTGCGCACCAATAAATACTGTTCTCATAATCTATTAGTTTTCTTCTTCTATTAATTCGACATACCTCTTTTCAAATATCTCCATTGAATAATTCTCCCTGAGGATTTGATTGCTTTTCGTCCCCATTTTGTTGCGAAGTTCTGAAGAATCCAATAGAATGCTTAAAGATTCCGCAATCCCTCTTGTATCGCCTATGGCATGCAAATATCCATTTTTACCATCTATTACCAAACGTTCATTATCACCAACATTGGTGGCAACTACGGGCAAACTCCAATTCAATGCTTCCATTATGCTATTACTAGTTCCCTCAAAGAGACTTGTTGAGATATAGATATCTGCATTTCGCTCTAACTCCGAAACATTATTGGGCTTAATGAAAATATCCGTCTTGTTTTCTATATTAGATTCTTTCACCCATGCACGAATTTGCCTCTCAAGAACACCATAACCGACAATGCAAAGACGAAAATCATTCCGTGCCAATTTCGCAACACTCTCTATAAGCGTTTTATAATCCTTCTGCGGATCAAAACGTCCTACAGTTATGATTGTCTTAATCTCATGATTTGGACGAATTATCGGTGCTTCTATATTTGGAAAACAATTTGGAATAACAATATTTTTCTTTCTTATAAATCCCAAATTAGCAAAATACTCAGCACCAGAATAGCAATTATAGATAGTACCTGAAGCCCAATAGTTATGTGCAATTTTCTCCATAAGGATCTTGGCTTTTGGCATTCTAGAATTACGAATGCCGTTATAGACTCTAATACCACACATACGTCCCACCAACGAGCCAACAAAGTCAGGCAGTGTTAGGTAGTTCAGGAGCACACCTGTTTCGCTCACTTTAATTATTCTCCTGACCTGTCTTATTTTTGAGAGCATACAACCAACAAGCTTATGAACCTTTACAGTACTTTCAGCAAGGATAGCTACATTGTGCTGGTACTCAGCATAATCTCCATAGAGTATAAGTAAATTGACTTCTGTATATAAGGAAAGTTGGGAAGCAAGCAAAACAGCCTGCTTTTCAGCTCCACCAGAATCAATAGTCGACACAAGAATTGAAACTTTCTTCATTTCCAGTTTAATTTGTATTTTAATGAGCACGCTCCTTTATAAATCGAGCAGGATTTCCAGCCCAACACTGATAAGGAGGGATATCTTTGGTCACAATACTACCCGCACCGACGATTGCACCATCACCGATTGATACAGAATTGCATATTACAGCATTTACACCAATGAACACATTCTTACCTATCGTTACATCTCCAATGCGAAAATGTCTCCCCGCTTGACCAGGTTCAAGGTAATGAGTCAATATTTTAACCCCTGATGTTATGGCTGTATTATCACCTATATGTATATGATCTGGCGCGACGGTATCTATCCCAACACCACCATATATCATAGCACGTCCCTTAATATCCACCCCTCCAAGTTTTAACAATTTAGCCCTATGCTGAGGCAACATGGGCAAACATGTTAGCCCAATCCAAAACTTCCTCCACATACGCTTGGGAGGATATACTTTGAGAAAATACTTTATCGTCATAATATTTTAAAATAATACCACAAATCATTTATAAACCCGAACACATACTATGTGAAATATCTTTGGCATTTCCCTGTATCGAAGAGGTGTTATCACTTTTTTAAGAACTTTTTTTCATCGCTACTGAGTAAGCGACACTTTTTTTCTTTTTCGCTTATACCTTTTGTATGCATATTATATGGTACGTTCCGTTCAAGAAACTCATCTACAAAACAGATAATTCTAGCAGGATTACCTGCAACCACCATCCCATCAGGAACAGATTTAGTAACAATAGAACCTGCAGCTACCATTGCACCTTCGCCTATAGTAACTCCCGGCATTATTTGAGCATGAGCGCCGACATAAGCCCAATCCTTAATCACAACTTTTCCAAATGCATCAAAGTCAGGTATTTTACGTCTTACAACATTACCCCCCCGTGCGTATGAATGGCAACTCCACGGGTAAGCTGCACATTATTACCAATTGTCACAAGATATGGTTCGGAAGGCCATTCCATACTACGATATATCAAACAGTTGCTTCCAAGATTCACTCCAATCAAACGAGCATGTCTAACTGGAGATATAATCTTTATCAACTCCAAATACAAACTCTTTATTCTATTCACGATAGTCTTTTTATAACGTCTATAATTTTTTTGGTTTCATAAAGATAGTTAAATTCTCTCATAGCCACAAGTGCTCCTGCTTTACCTATTTTAGACGCTTCTTCAGGATTTTGAAGAGCCCAAATAAGTTTAGAAGAAAAATCTTTAGGATCACGCTCCTCAGCAATAAGTGCTGTTTCTCCATCTTTTAGGAATAGAGGTATATCACCTACTTTTGTTACTACAACAGGATTTTCTGTCAGAAGATATTCTCCGAGTTTTGTCGGAAATCCGCATTGAGCTTGTAAAGAGTCTGGACGGTCAAGAGCAAGAACTGCAGCATTTTTCAATATTTGCGGCATTTCTGCAGCTGATACAATACCTGTAAATACAACTGATTTTTTTATTCCAAGATTATTTATTAAATTCAAGTTGCCAGAAGCATCATCCTTATCAGGTGTCTTGCCGATAATATATAGTTTTACCTCTGGAAGAACCTTATGTACAATTGCAAAAGACTTAATGAGTTCATCTACTCCATCTTTATTATTAGAAGCAGTGCCGCAATAGGCAATATACTTTTCAGAGGGTTGTTTTTTAAGACCTATAAAACGATTACTGTCAACTGTCATGTTTACTATCTCTATCTTGTCTTTCGATAAGCCGAGAGATGCATAATAATCTTTAAGTGCACTTGAAATAACAAACATTCCATCTACTTTCTTTACTTCACGTTTGTAACGATTGACATTAAAACATTTAAAACTATAAACATCAGGATGTTCTGTTTTCTCATGAACAACTTTCACACCCTTTCTATTTATAACTTTAAAAAATATATTACCAAAATTAGTCAGAAATACGACATCGCCAGGTTTCAGACTTTTTGCAAATTTCCAACCATAATAATCTTCTGCAAGTTTATTGATAATTCGATTAGAAAAAGGTAATTTTCTCCACATATACTTAAAAGTAACATGAGGATACTTATTATCAACCTTACTCATATCTGAGTTAGGCACAAGAAAAACAACTTCTGCCTCAACACCAAGTTCTGAGAAACCCTGTACAAAACTTAGTAATCTATTTGTCGGAGCCGTATTAGGATTGTAAGAATTGCACACAATATATAACTTACCCATGAGTATAATAGTTAGAAACGATTATTAACGAAACAAGAATCTCTTTGCGTAATACTATTATCAAGGCGTCCTATATCCTCAACTAGTTTCTTTGCAACCACATCAAAACTGAGCGTTTTAAGAAACTGATCAATTGAAGACTGAAAATACTCTACCCCTATATCTTTTGCTTTTTTCATTGTAGCTGCGTAAGACTCAACACTTCCCGCTTCATACATAAGACCGATATTATACTTCTCAATATAATATTTATATGGGTTATAGTTAGGACAGATAATCGGACGATGATTAATGAGAGCCTCTGTCATGGTACCATTCGTTATACATGATGGACCTTGCTCGTCGGCAAACACCACAAAATGGGACTCAGAAAAGTGTTTATTAAAATCACCATACTCCAAAAACGCATTTTGCCTAATGATACGTTTGTCATTAGATATAGCAGACTGGATTTTCTTTTCATATTCATCTTGCGCACGCCCTATAAGATTAAGTGTCGCACCATCCATATTTGCCAATCGGAACGCTTCTATTGTGAAAGGAACATGCTTGGATTGACGTAATTGCCCTATTACGAGAAATGAAAGAGTTTTATCCAATGCTTGAAGACATGCCTCAGAATTCTTTTCAACAACTCGTTCTTCGCGAATAATCATTCTGTCGCGTGGAACACCCAATCGTTCATGCTCATCCATGATTATTTGGTTACTAACGAACAAGCGTTGACAAGGGTTATTAATAAACCTTTTACGTTCTTCAAGAACATGTAATCCAAAAAGTGGGGAAGGTATCATTTTCCGAATCGAAAAACGGAATCTTTCACTTCTCAAGCCCCACCAATAACAAGGTTTTAGTATATCGAAAAGAACTGTCGACATACCATTGTGGTATGAACCACAATAGAAGTTGTTAGCCTTGTCTATAATAAAGGACTTAACCTCCTGCATATAACTATGCTGCTGTCTCCGAAACGAAGAGGATTTGATGATTGTCCCAAAAACAGAATGCTTTCTTAGCATCCAGGAATCATCCGGAACGGAAGCCTTAGAAGCCCAATGTAGCACAGGTATACCTTCTATATCACTATCTTTGTCCTCATGATAGATATCAAAAATAGCAACCTTAAAACCTTGGCTTTTAAGCATTTTGGCTATGATTAAAACATCAAGCTTATGATGTTGAGCCAAACGGTAGTTCTCGAAAAGAAGAAAATCAAGCATTTTTTTTAATTGTTTTACCCCTTGAATTCGCAAAGAAATACAACATATAATAAAATGGACTCATCATAATCGTTTGGGTAAAAGCAAGCATCATTAATACCACGAAAGCGACTATTCGTTCGAACTTTCCAATCACATATACTTTAGTACCTCGATACAACAAGAACCATATATATATAGCCACAGGAATACCAAAAAATCTAACTGAATCAGACACACCATTAGGACTAGAAGCCAAATCTCGACCAAAAACAGTACTGAGAAATGGTCCAAACCCCAAGAAAGGAGATTGTTCTATCTGTGTCATATGATACGCAATGGCACCAAATCGAGAATACGTCGCATCACTGCCCATTTCCTCGCCAATTTTATCTGACATAAAATCTAAAGAAAGAATCGTCGGCAAGCAAGCTAGTAGAACTGACGCAACAATAGTTTTCTTCATCAGCGACATATTACCTTTTATTGAATAAGCAAAGAATATCACAACCATCGCAGCTATACCTGTAGTAGACATGGCAGTAATATTTGCCAAAATAAGAATTATACTCTTTTTTGAAAAAACGGTCTCCTTGAAATAAAACAAATTTATAACAATAGCCAAGTTTAAGAAAATTGTAAATCTTCCTGGTTCCCAAAAAGGACCTGGATTTCGTCTAAGATTCATTACAGAGAAGTCTGAATCATATACATTATACAGATAAAGGGTATGCAGGTCTGTTTGCTTACCGTTTGCTATCATATTATCAACACCCAATAGAGGCAAGCCATCTGCTATGGAAAGAAGGGTTCCATAGAATCCAGTATTTGCAGCTATATAAAAAGGCAAACTAATTGCAGCAAACAGCACCATAATATTTACAAAGCAAGGCGCAAAATCTTTTGCAACCAATTTGGCTGCAAAATAGGCGCATGTAGCTATCAAGACTTGATGCATCATAGTCGTGAAACTACCACCACATACCATCATTTGTACAAACACCAATCCATTGAGCAATAGCAACAATCTATAATCAGACGAACTAAGACTTATCCCCCTTTTTTTAAGAAGGCACCCCCCTAAGAAAAAGCCATAAATTGACCAATCATTAAACAAAGCGTATGTTGCTGCCCCTCCAGACCAAAGTATGGCAAAAGCGACAATAAAATAGTTAATTAGATTTCTCATTTTTAATCATTCGAATAACCTTACCAACAACAAACTTTCGCTCAGAAGCAGTAAGTCCTAAAAAGAAACTTATTGTGAGTACACACAATTCTGTAACAAAAGCCTCAACAAAAAAGCAGAAGAGACCCGATTCTAAGCTACGATACAAACAAAAAGGAAGAATGGAACTTATTATAAACAACACATAGCATTTCACTACCACATTTGTAAGAAATTGACGGATGGGAATTCCAATCATCGGTTTTAGCATCACTAACTTTGCCATCATAACAACAAATTCAAAGACCAAAGCTGTTATATAGGCACTCTCAGGAACTCCGCCGAATTTTAACACTAAATAGGTTACAGGCAGACACATAAACGACGTAATGCCAACAACTATTTGATAATTACGGACTTTACCTGAAGCATGCATCGCATAGCTCAAAGGCTGCGATAGCGCGTAACCCAAGCCGGTTAATAGAGATATTTGAACAAATATTACAGTATGCTGCGGCGGTGTAACTAGCCATAAATTAAGAATGAACTCTGCGTTAAATACAATAGGTAGCCCGAGAGCCATCATCATAATAAAAGAATAACGACTTGTGTTAAATACAAGATTTAGCATTTCATCCTTCTCACCTGCCGCATACAACTTTATGATTTGCGGACTTGCTGCTAACTGAAAATTCGAGACAAACGATCTTACTGCGGCATTAATTTGATTTGATATACCTCTTGCAGCATTGACAACCACACCAAAAAAAATGTTCAATACAATATTGACACCTTGGTCTGTTGCTATTCCAGAAGTCGCACCAAACATGTTCCATCCCGCAAAAGACAACATCGGACGTATTTCTTTTTTGTGAATACGCCTATCATTTTTACATTCTGGAATGTTTCTTTTAACGTAAATGCTGTAGATAATCCTTATAGAACAGGCCACAAGAGTATTAAGTACTCCATATAAAATCAATCTATCAAAGTCGCCTAATACAAGAACATAAACTATTGCTAACTTAAGGATGGCCTGTATAATACTTACATATGCAAATGCCTTCATTTTTTCAAAAGCAATCAATGACGCATTATACGGAACACTAACAACTTCGATTAAGAATGTGATTAAAGAAAACTGATAAACTACATTTGCAGCAATATAGCGTTCTGACGGGATGTTCAGTTTATTATTTAGAAACCACAAACCAATAGTTTCAGCTATCAGCAAAATAAGAGCTGCCAGCCCCCAATGAATTAGTACGGCATTGGTAAAAATCGCAATGATATTACCTTTTTCTTTTTTCCCGATTTCATGAGATAAAAATCTTTGTACGGATGCAGCCATAGAAGCACTTATCATAGCAAACATACCCACAAAGCCACCTACTACATTATATATACCATAGTCGCTCACACCCAGCATTGCCAACACTACGCGAGAGGTATATATGCCGACTGCCATAGTGACAAGCATACGAAAATATAGAAATAGCGTATTTTTTGCTACTCTACTTCTGCTATTTAAGCTTTCTGTCATTTCTTTCGATTTCTATAACCAGTCAATTTATTAATAAAATCAAGTGTTGGAAGCCATATATAGTTCCACCATACATGATGTGACCAAGTATCATAGATAAACTTATGACCTCTAACGGGTGTTCTCCAAGTTTTCCCATACCAGAACTCAATTATCTTCTCGGGATTTTTGGGGCATTTGTAAACATCACCAAGGAATTCTATATCTTGATACTCTTTAAAATACTTTTTGGGGGTATCTTCGTTGGCAAGAGCAAAACAGTATAACTTCCACAAACTACATTTACGTATAGGTCTAAGAATATAGACATCTATATAACTATGTGTTCCTAACCTAAAGGAATATGTATTACCATCTAATGCCCTTATCAATTTCAATCCATTTTTATGTAAGTATGGAAGAATATCAAGAAGTTTACTCTCGTCTTCTATAAACACATCTAGATCTTCATCGCCCGGTATCAAATCATGTTCACGAATAGCTCCTAACAACGTGCCAAAAGCTAAATAAAACTCCAGTCCTTTTTCATTAAACAGAGCTTTTACAGTCCGTAATAAAACCTTAGCTTCGTCGTGATTCATAGGTTCACAAACCTCATAGTTTAACGTTTCTTTTTCGTAATAAAAAGGTGTCCCTTTTATAAGTACAAAATCCTTACACATGTCTAACGCTTATTACATTCTATTATCATTTCTTTTGGTGTATCCAGCAATCTTTGCTTTTAACTCACTAGAACTAACACCATCTGTTCTCCCAAGAACAATATGTTCTTTTCCATGTCCTTCACACCACTTGATCGCCCTTCTAAAACCTTCATGAATTTGATCAGGACCTGTGACAAAAACATCAAAATCCACATCTTGTACGATCTTTTCCACATCAGTATATGTAATGACTTCGTCTACATATCGAATAGACTTAATCATATACTTACGATCTTCCGTAGAATTTAATATTTTCGTTTTAGGCTTATACTTTAAAATATAGTCACTTTCTTGTGCTGCAACAATAAGATAATCCCCCAAACCTTTAGCACGTCGAAAAAGTTCCACATGTCCTTTGTGAAGAAGATCATACACCCCGACCGTAAGCACTTTGCGATATTTACGAGGTTTCATGCTAGCAAGCTGAACATTCTGTGGAATGGGAATTCCTACGCTTTCACATCGCTTTTTGAATTGTTCAAAATCTTTTTTTCTATGATTCAAAATCCACAAATAATACCACGTATCCGGCATGTTATCCAGAATGCGCACCTTTAACCTATACAAAAACCTTGCTAGAGTATTTGTGGCATACACAACCGTTTGCTTAGGCGTGGTCCAATCACCATATTGGAAATTCAAGTATTCATCCACCTCAGCTGGCACATTCAATAGGATTCCCTTAAAATCCCACTTGACAGTGTTTTGAATGTATTTTTCGTGGATAAAATCAGAGCTACCCGTATGTCGGACATCGCTACAGACTTTGGTTAACACAAAAACTTTGATATACTCACCATTTCTGACAAGGTAATAACGCCCCCTACGCTCGTATCGTACGAGTTCAAATCCGACATCCAATAAGAGCCAAAGAACATCTTTAAACCGTTCTTCGTCTTCTTTAAGTATATATATATCAAATACAGGCTTCCAGGGCTGGAAATCATCATTTCGCACCACACCTATAAGAGATCCAAATGCAGGCCCCCAATTTATATCAATCTTATCAAGATACACAGATAGGATTTTTAGGTTTTCCAACATTTTCTTCGGATTTAAAACCTTTTTGCCAAAATCAAACAAATGATTCGTATACTCAAGATAGCCTTTAGACGTTTTAATATGTGCCATGATTCTTATTTTACAAGATCTTTCATTGCCTGTATAAACTTATCATTATCACCATGATTGCGTATTGCTATTCGCATGTATTTGTTTGGTTCAATACCTTTCTTTGCGAGACAAGCGCTTGCAAGAATATTGTACTTCTCTAACAACAACGCACACAATTCTATTGGTTTATAAGGCGGCAACACCTCGAGAAAGAAATAGTTAGCCTGTGAGGGCATTACCTTTATAAATGGTATCTTCTTGAGCTCCCGTTCAAAATCTTCACGTGCTTGAATAAATTGTTTGCAAGCGAGCGTATAATCCTCACGATACTTAGGATATATCTGCATGAAGAATTCTGCAAAAGAGTTTATGTTCCAAATACTCACTTGTTTCTTCAACTTAGAAACAAGATTAGTATCTGCACTACAAAGAACACCAAGCCTAAGGCCAGGCACCCCATAACTCTTAGATATTGACTTTATAACGCACATATGAGGATAACTTTCCAGGATTGAATCGCTTAAGAATGTATTAGACGCAAAACCGACAGAAAAATCAACGAAACTCTCATCGAGAATAAACCGGATATCATTGTCCTCACACCAGCTAGCCAATTTATGAACACCATCCATTGAAATAAAATTACCCGAAGGATTGTCTGGATTAATAAGAAGCAAGGTGTCGACTCGATTCGTTCCAAAGAATGTGACAAGATCATCAGCATCATAACGAAAGGTGTCGTTGTGAGGAACGAAGGCTATCACTTGATCGGCAGGTAAACGGTTCGGGTACTCTTCAAAGGTCGGACGAGCCACTCCCACTTTACCTACCTCGCTTTCCATTAAAGCTTTTATTAGTTCGGCAGCACCATTTCCAGGAATAATATATTCCTCTTTTACGTTCCAACACTCGCTCGCAAGTTTACTGTTCACACTCATACCTGCAGGGTATTCGCTAACTAGCGTACGAAAATTATCCTGCATTTCGTTTATAATCTTAGAACGATTAAAATATGGATTGACCAAATAACAATAATCAAGCATTTCAGAATATACCCAAAATCCACCGTAACGGGCATAGTATTGCCTAAGCAACTGTTCGCCCTCTGTCCTTATCTTTTGTGTCATAAATATCTAATATTAAGTAAGTTTTAAGTCACTACTCCTGTATCGGAGTTAATTGAAATCGCTATATCGAGTATTTAGACCTGAGAAGATATCAAATCCATTACCGATTACATACAAATGTTCTACCATTACTGACTAAGGTTCTTGTTCGCCTTACAGTGACCGATCATAAAGTCCGCTAGTTTTGGCTTGCTTTTGTTGAATGCTTTCTTTCCTGGTACCATAACTCGAATAATTGTAAGCGTCCCAAAATGTCGAAGCACCTTTGTGCTTTTACGTCTACTAACCACCATTACCGAACGTTAATTAAACGCAAACTCTTATTCCAAAGCAACATCTGTCCGACGTTTTCTATGTTTCATTCGTATTCTGCTCTAATTGATTCAACATTTTCAATAGAGTTTCAGCTTCGCACCGTACTAACATAGAAATTTCAGGAGCGTTCTTTTTGTATTTAAATAGAGTACCTTTGGGTAAATCCAGTATGCCATATACCACTTCGTTTGAATCAAAACCATAAGTCTCTTTCATTACTTCTAAGAGCAAATCTGCTTCATTCTTTGTGATTTTCTTCGTCTCACTTGAAAAGAATAGTTTTACAATGTGAATTCTTTCCCTGTATGAATAACACAACTCAGCATAAACTTTTACCCGTAAATCCTTGTGCTTCCATTCTTTTTTGGGTAAATTCACTTTTTCAAATGTCTTTTTTCCCCAATATTTTTTCAGGCCTTCTATTCTGCTAAGATAATTACTTTTCCTATCCTCGGCTACACGATCTAAACAATCATCAAGATCATCAGCTTTACCTGAGTTTGCTAGAACATGTTTTATATGCGAGCGCAATAGCCCCCAATAATCCTTCGGTATCTGATACTCAGAGTTAATCTCTTTATCAATAGCCTTTGCTGCATTATATTTATGCATACCTGTTTTTGACAAGTACTTACAAAACTGGCTAAAGGTAACTTTTTTAATGGACATAGATAATACTTGATTTAGCATCAACATCCAGTCTTCATAAACAATTCCTAGATATCGATTATTGTACTAAATAACATTATTGAAAAATCAATATTCGTTATGACTTACGCCACACCATCTTATTGACGATTCCAACGTATGACTGCACAATCTTCACAACCTTGGTTGAGACATTTTCGTCAACATAATCAGGCACTGGAATGCCATGCTGGCCGTCACGACAGAGCTCGACGGCGGTGTCAACGGCTTGGAGCAATGATTTCTCGTCGATACCTGCAATAATGAAGTCACCCTTGTCGATGGCCTCTGGGCGCTCGGTAGAGGTGCGGATGCAGATGGCGGGGAAGGGATGACCTACTGAGGTGAAGAAACTGCTTTCTTCAGGAAGTGTACCAGAATCAGATACCACCGCAAAAGCATTCATCTGGAGGCAGTTGTAGTCGTGAAAACCGAGGGGCTCATGCTGGATGACACGCGGGTCGAGTTGGAAGCCTGAGGCAGCAAGACGATTGCGGGAGCGGGGGTGGCAACTGTAAAGGATGGGCATGTCGTACTTCTCCGCCATCTTGTTGATAGCAGTGAAGAGGGAGAGGAAGTTCTTCTCCGTGTCAATGTTTTCCTCACGATGGGCGGACAGGAGAATGTACTTGCCTTTCTCCAGGCCGAGGCGTTGGTGGACGTCACTGGCCTCAATCTCAGCGAGGTTGTTGTGGAGGACTTCCGCCATGGGGGACCCTGTGACATAGGTGCGCTCCTTGGGTAGGCCGCAGTCGGCGAGGTATCTTCTTGCGTGCTCAGAATAGGCCATGTTCACGTCGGAAATGATATCGACGATACGGCGGTTGGTCTCCTCGGGCAGGCACTCGTCCTTGCAGCGGTTGCCGGCCTCCATGTGGAAAATGGGGATATGGAGTCGCTTTGCTCCGATGACGCTGAGGCAGCTATTGGTGTCGCCAAGGACCAGTACGCCGTCGGGCTTGGTCTGGGCGAAGAGCTTGTAGGAGCAGTTGATGATGTTACCGCAGGTAGCGCCAAGGTCGTCACCGACAGCATCCATATAGACCTCGGGCTCTGCGAGCTTCAGGTCCTTGAAGAAGATACCGTTGAGGTTGTAGTCGTAATTCTGGCCCGTGTGGGCGAGAATCACGTCAAAGTACTTGCGGCACTTGTTGATGACGGCGGCGAGACGGATGATCTCGGGGCGCGTGCCGACAACGATGATCAATTTTAATTTGCCATTATCCTTAAACTTTATATCTGAATAATCAAATTTTGGTTGCTTTTCCATAAAACATGAATTTATTTTTTTCGAACACGGATTGAACAGATAATACAGATTTATACTTCTCAATTCCTTGGGGAATTCAAAACCCAAATATTATTTTTTACGAACACGGATTTTTCGGATAAAACGGATTAGTAGAGCTTACGCTCCCATTCTAATCCATCATAATGTCCGAAATTAAACAGTAATCCAAGTTTATGACCAGTTGCTTTTAGATAATTGTAGATTTGACTTCTATGTGCATCATCTAAATGAGCAACCGCTTTCAACTCTACCATAACGTTGCCATAACAAACAAAGTCCGCCCTATAAGTTTGATGCAATTCCCTTCCTTCATAGTATATTTTCAACTCCTTTTCTCTTTCGTAAGGAATTCCGCGCTTTCTAAATTCCAATTCGAGAGCCTCCTGATATACTGCTTCAAGAAATCCAGGACCCAAAACATTGTAAACATGCATAGCTGCACCATTTATTGCGTAGCTCTGTTCCTTATTATACAACATGTCACTTATGTATCTATGATTACAAGTTTACTCGTGGCATTAAAAATCCGTTTAATCCGTGTAATCTGTGTTCGTTATTTTTCGACTTTGTCTAAGTAGGTGTCGGGACGGTTCGGATCGAATATCTCGTTGCAGTACATGACGGTGACGAGGTCTTCGGTGTCGGAGAGGTTGATGATGTTGTGGGTGGCTGGATGAGGCCGTGGCCCGAGACGACGATAAACTGTTCCCACTTGGTGTGGTGCCAATGCTCACCCTTGGTGATACCCGGCTTAGAGATGTTGATGCTCACCTGTCCGCAGTTGAGGGTGTGGACCAATTCGGTGAACGAACCGCGGGCATCGACGTTCATCTTCAAGTCGAAGATGGCCTTTTCCTTGGGAAGGTATGACAGGAAGGTGCTGTACAGGCGCTTGGCGAAGGAGTCGGCGGGGATTTCAGGAATCATCAATGTCTTGGGCATATCGGCAAACTGATGGAGCAGGTCCACGATCTCGCCGAGGGTCGCCTTGTGGGTGACGGGGCAATAGCAGTAGCGGCCTACTTTTTCGAACACAGATTTCACAGATTGAACAGATTTTTCATTATCCGTGCTACCTGTGGTATCACCATTCATGGGAATAACTTCCAGGCCGTCAAACTCGCAATGGTGTTCCTTGCCCTTCAAGGCGCGGATCATCTCCTCTACAAGGTCGTCGATGTAAAGCAGTTCAAGTTCTACACTTGGGTCGTTGACCGTGATGGGTAGGTCGTTGGCGATGTTGTTGCAGAAGGTGGCTACGGCACTATTATAATTAGGTCTGCACCATTTGCCGTAGAGATTGGGAAAGCGATAGACCAGGACCTTGGATCCCGTCTCCTTTCCATACTCCAGGAACAGGTCCTCGCCAGCTTTCTTGCTGCGACCGTACTCACTATTACCGAAACGGCCTGTCAAGGACGCTTGCTGAGAGCTGGAGAGCATCACGGGGCAGGTATTCTTGTGCAACTTTAATGTGTCGAGCAAGGTAGAGGCAAAACCGAAGTTACCCTTCATGAATTCGTCATTGTCCTTGGGGCGGTTGACGCCAGCGAGATTGAACACGAAGTCGCACGCCTTGCACCATGTGTCGAGTTGCTCGGGAGTGGAGTCGAGGTCGTATTCGAAGACTTCCTCGATCGACAAGTCGCCGTAGCAACGGGCCTTGCCGTCTTTGATGTTATTGAGTTGGGCGCAAAGGTTCTTGCCGACGAAGCCTTTGGCACCAGTTACTAATATACGCATGTCGTTTATATTTTGAACACAGATTGCACACCACTGTTCTATTA
>PPYF01638628.1_pt1 | contig 28296 bp, 40 predicted proteins | sample 1559871 | NCBI WGS metagenome assembly PPYF01 (sample SAMN08240021, study PRJNA423297) | Human gut metagenome, whole genome shotgun sequencing project.
AATCAATGGCTCGGATTTTGGCCGCTCAAAAAACATAAGCGCAAAAAGTCGGAAGGAAGCTATGGACATATCGCTTCTCTGGAAGAGTGGAAAGGTATCAAAGACGGATGGTGACAATGGAACGAATCGGACGGGATATGGATGATCTCCGGAAAAAAATGGAGACATTTATCAAAAACAATGGCCGCTTAAATGAGCAAAATCCAAAAACGGAAGCGGAAAAGGCGGCAGAAGAAAGAAAAAAATGGACAAATCGGCTGTATAAAGCTGGAATAGGCAGGCGGTACCATGCTTGCACGTTTCAGAACATTGAAAGAAAAGGATTACCGGATTCTAAGCTGCTGAAAAGCCATTATGCAATTGTGAAAGATTACGCTAAGAATTTCAAAACACATAAGGCAAAAGGGCAAGGGCTTATATTCGCCGGACCGGTAGGACGCATGAAGACAACAATGGCGGTGGCCATAGCGCAGGAGATTATGAAAGATTATAACCGGGCGTATTTTATCACTATGCCGGAATTGATGGACAGCCTTCTGCAGAATAATCTTTCGCAGGAAGTCCGGACGCGTACAAAAGAAACAGACCTACTGATTCTTGATGACATGGGAGCGGAGTATCAAAATGACTGGGTACTGAACGCGGTAGATGCAATTATATCTAAACGGTACAACGAACTCCTGCCGGTAATTATTACGACAAATAAGACGCCGGAAGAAATGAATCAGAGGTACATGGCACGGATTTTTGACAGGTTGAAGCATGCGAACAGGTTGCTTATAGAAGCAGGAGAAAGCCTGCGGAAAAATGAGGTTTGAGAAAGGAGCAATAAAATGGGAAATAATCGATTTATGGTTGTGTCGGAGAAAACGGGAATCATTGCAATGAATCCGTCGTACGTTGAGCAAAAAGGAAAAAATCTTATCATCTACCTGCCCGGAACGTACAAACAGCTTAAGCTGGAATACAAAACAGAAGAAAACGCAAGAGTTGCTTTTGTTGAAATAAAGAGCGCTTATGAATCCGGGAGAATAGACGTTTATATCTAAAAAGGAGAATGAAAAATGCCAAACATGAACGATTGTAAAATTTGTGGAAATCTTGTCCGCGATCCTGAAATCAAGAACACATCGTCCGGGAAAGCGGTAGCAACGATGACGGTAGCGGTCAATCGGTATTTTGTCAATCAGAACGGAGAGAAGCAGGAATTTACCGACTATGTCCGGATAAAAGCATGGTCGCCGTGGGCGGAAGCGATCGGGAATCAGCTGCAGAAAGGTATGCCGGTATTTGTCGAGGGGCGGTATAGCAGCTACTCATACGGCAATGAAGGCGATAAGAAGTACATGACAGAGATTGTCGCCGAGTTTGTCGCAATGCCACTCGATATCAAGAAACCGCAAGCGGTAGTAAAGGAAACAGGATCGGGCAATTTTGAGCAGTTCGGGACGGCGCAGAGTGAACTCCCGCCGCAGAATGATGATTTACCGTTTTAAGGGGGAAGAGAAATGAATACAGCGATGGATGTAGCAAGCGTTGTACTGTTTATTGTTCTGATCATGTATGCGGCTATCAAGCTTGACGAAGCGGCAAGAAAGTTGCGCAACGAGGAAGAGCGGATTTACGGAGAGAGGCGTAAAAAATGAATAACTTGATCACCATCGAAAACGTAAAAGGATATTTAGACCCGGTCACCGGGACGGCATATCTCAACGCAGAGGATGTAGCACGAGGATTCGGATTTACGACCGTTGCCAAAAGTGGCAACGAGGTAATTCGGTGGGCAAGGGTCAACCGTTACTTATCTGAGTTTGGTCTTCTCAAAGAAATCGGGAAAGATGATTATATCCCAGAGAACATGGTGTACAGGCTCGGATTTAGAGCGAGCAATGGAACGGCAAAGAGGTTTCAAGCGAAACTTGCTGATGAAGTTATTCCGGCGATCCGCAAAACGGGAATGTATATGACGGATGGGGCTGTAAAAAACATTCTGAATAATCCGACGGCTTTTATCGAGATTCTCACGGAGTATAAAAAGGTTCAAGACGAAAATAAAAGTCTTGCTGTGCAGAACGCTCGACAGAAGCAGCTCATTGGTGAGCTAAAGCCGAAGGCAGACTATACAGATCTTATCTTGAAGAACAGATCGCTTGTCACGATTACGCAAATTGCTAAGGACTATGGTATGAGCGGACAGGCGATGAACAAAATTCTTCATAGCCTCGGTATTATTTATAATCAGTCCGGACAGTGGCTGCTCTACAGCAGGCATCAGGCAAGAGGATATACTCACAGCGAGACGGTGAGCATTATGCATGCTGACGGACGGGAAGCCGTGAAGATGAATACAAAATGGACGCAAAAGGGACGGCTCTTCTTGTATGACACGCTAAAGAAAGAGGATATTGTTCCGGTCATTGAAAGGGGCGCTTGAGATGAAACTGGTGATTCCCGGTCGTCTTCCATGCATGAATGACTTGATTGCTGCTAACCGGTTGAACAAGTACGCGGGGGCAGGCGTCAAGAAGAAAACACAGAAAGAGATTATTCTTATACTGCAGCCGCAAACGAAGGGGCGGAAGTTTACTGAAAAAGTGAATATCCGCATTGAGTATTACGAAAAGGATATGCGCCGGGATGAAGACAATGTGATGAGCGCGGCAAAGTTTATACTTGACGCGCTGCAGGATATGGAGCTTATACCGAATGACAGCCGGAAATATGTACATTTAACACAAGAAGTGTTTACGGATCGAGAGAATCCGCGGATTGAGATTGAGGTGAATGAAGCATGAATAACGGGATGCGACCGGGAATTTTTCATAACCCGGATCCGACTTATGAAAAAACGAAGACAAATTTGAATCAAGAGTATAAACGGAATCGTTGCGAAGTAGAGAGATTTTTTGAAGAAATTCGGCGATGCAGAAAGCATATTGACTCTTTGAATCAATACCGCCAGCAATACGAGATGGATCTGTTTTCACTCAAAGGTTGTAGATACGACAAGGAGCCTGTCGACGGCGGGATGTCTTCCGATTTATCGGATATCGTGATTGCTTTTGAACAGAAGATGGCACAGGCAGAAGAGCTTCGGATAAAAGAGCTCAACAGATATGGTGACATGATCACAAGAGGGTTCAAATTGCTTGCTTTGCTTTCCGACCCAGAGCAAAAGTCGATTATGATTGACCGATATTTCATGAATGTTCTTTGGGAAAAGATTGCTTTGGATCATCATTTTGACAGGAGTACATGTATGAGAATGAGAGACCGGGCAATTCAAGAAATTTCACAAAAAACACAAGTTGCGACTAAATGCGACTTTTAAATGTGGTATTATGATAGTGTGAAAATATCGCGAGATACTTTCCTCCTCAATTTTAGAAAAGCACATGCCCTTCCCCGGTGTGTGCTTTTCGTTTGTCCAGGAGAAAGGAGGTGGTGGTGTGACACCAAGGCAAGAGAAATTTTGTGTTGAGTACTTGATTGATTTAAACGCAACGCAAGCGGCTATACGGGCTGGATACAGTGATAAAACAGCATATTCAATGGGACAACGGCTGTTGAAAAATGTTGAAATTCAAAGCCGTATTAAGAAAATGCGTGATGATTACTATGATAAAACGATTATGTCAGCTAAAGAAGTCGAGTATCTGCTGTCTAAAGCAGGAAGAGGCGAACTCAAAGAAGAGGTTGTCGTCGTTGAAGGTGTCGGTGACGGTTTCAGTGAATCAAAAATCATCAAAAAGCGTTTATCGGCTAAAGATCGTATAAAAGCACTTGAATTAATGGGTAAACGCCATCATCTCTTCGAAGATCAAGATAGTAAACTCGGGGCGGAAGAGGTGCAGATTATCGATGATACAGATTAAGCTTAGCGAAAAGATGGCGCCTTCGTTCTTCTCTGTACACAAAGACGTAAAGCAGCACGGCCATACGCATTACGTGTTGGCGGGCGGCCGCGGAAGTACAAAGTCTTCTTATGTATCGCTTGAAATCCCGCTGCTGCTTATGCGGAACCCGGAATGCCACGCTGTCATTTTGCGAAAAGTCGCAAATACGCTTAGAAACTCTGTCTATACACAAATGGAGTGGGCGTTAGATGCTTTGTTCATATCAGATAAATGGAAGATGACGATTAGTCCGATGGAAATGATACGGAAAGCAACGGGGCAGAAGATTCTATTCTTTGGTGTTGATGATAAAGCGAAAATCAAGTCTATCAAGCTGCCGTTCGGCTATGTCGGCGTGGTCTGGTACGAAGAACTCGATCAGTTCGCAGGAATGGAAGAAATCCGCAATTTGAACCAGTCACTTATGCGTGGCGGCTCTAAATTTTGGTGCTTCTCATCGTACAATCCACCGAAATCGGCGAACAACTGGGTTAATGAGGAAATGCTGCTTGATGAACAGGATAGACTTGTCCATCGCTCTGATTATCTAAGTGTCAATCCGGACTGGCTGGGGCAGCAGTTTATTTATGAGGCGGAAAAACTCAAAGCGAAGAACGAAACGGCATACCGACATGAGTATCTTGGTGAAATCACAGGTACCGGCGGGGCGGTCTTTGAGAATGTAGTAGAACGGCAAATAACCGATGAAGAAATACAGCAATTTGACCGCAGGCGGTACGGTTTGGATTTTGGCTTCGCAGTGGATCCTTTGGCTTTTGTTTCTATGCACTACGACTCGAAACGAGAGATTTTATACATTTTTGACGAGATTTATCAACCAAAGCTGACGAACAGGCAGGCAGCAGTAAAAATAAAAAATAAAATCACAGAAACGGCATTAATCCGTGCGGATAGCGCAGAGCCGAAGTCGATTAAAGAGTTAAATGAATTGGGATTAAGAGCTATAGCGGCTAAAAAAGGCCCCGATAGTGTCGAGTTTGGTATTCGATGGCTGCAGGGGCTTTCGGCTATTGTCATAGATAAAAAGCGCTGTCCGAATACGTATAAAGAATTCGTGACATACGAGTATGAAACAACGCGCGACGGGCAGTACATCAGCGCATATCCGGATAAAAACAATCATGCGATAGACGCTGTCCGGTACGGCTGCGAAGATTTAATGCCTGCACGGTTCAAAATTAAAGCTGTGCGGAGCAATTTATATTGAGGTGACAAATGGATAAATACAGTCTTTTGACAGATGCCTATTTCGGAACCGGACTTTTCGAGAACGGAGCCGGACTCAGGCAACATCCGCGGGAAGACCCGGCAAACTATAAAGACCGACAGGGGCTCGCTTACTACTTGAACTATACCGGGCCGATTGTTAATGCTGCGGTAGATCCGATATTTAAAAACGATATCAAGCGTGATTATAACGGTTCTACATTGTTTCAAGCATTTCTTGATGACTGTGACCGAACCGGCACAGACTATCAGGATTTTTGTAAATCGGCGGCGTTGCAAGCAAAACTATACGGCGTCGCATATATTGTTGTTGATAACAGTGATGAGTTGGCGGAACGCAGAAGTGACGCTGTTGCGGGACGCAAGCTGCCGTTTCTAAAAATTGTCACGCCAGCACAGATTAAAAACTGGGCAATTGACCGATACGGTCGTCTGACCATGTTTCAATACAACGAAACATCGCAGGTCGGGGCGAACGCGAAAAACACGGAGACGTATACTTGGACACAAGACTCGTGGGCAATTGGAAATGGCGACGGCAAAACGACAGGTAATCACAACATCGGATGCGTTCCGGTTGTGCAGTGGCTCGCAAGGAACACAGACAGGAAAATTATTAAACCGCCGTCAGAATATCTATCCGTAGCTCAAGCAAATTATTTTCTTTATCAACTCTGCAGCTGGCACACTCAACTCTTGAGAGATCAGGCTTTTGGCATTCTGACAATGCCAGATGACGGCACCGGCGAAGTAACAGTTGGCACGAATAATGCGCTTGTCTATCCGGCGGACGCTTCACACACGCCTGCTTTCATAGCGCCGCCCGCAGCACCTGCTGAAATGTTGACAGAACAGATGGACAGGATCATAAAAGAAATGTTCCGCATGTCCGGTCTGGATTCGGTCATCGGCGTACAAAGTGATAAGAGTAAATCAGGCGTGGCCAAGCAGTGGGATTTTGAGAAAACAAATAAACGATTGGCAGATTTTGCGGTACGTTGCGAGGATGCCGACGAAGCCATCGTTAAATTATTTGAGATGTGGTCAGGTGAGACGGTCGATTATAACTGCGAATACCCGCGTGACTTTAAAATTAATGATGTCGTTGATTCACTGTCTAATGCGGCAGCAGCGCTTGAACTGGGCTTCGATAGTCCGACGTACAAGCTTGAGGTATTGAAGAAGGTGCTGGAAGCGTACATGCCGAATCTGCCGCCGGAAACATACGACAAGATGATTGAAGAGGTCGCGGCCGCCATTGAAGAGAGCAAGCAGAACAGCGCATTTGAAGATGGTGATGTAGATGATCCTGACGGCGACGGACAAGGCGATTAAAGCTTTTGAAGCTGAAATAAAGCGGCTTTTGAAAGCAGGGAAAACGCCGAAAGAGGCTGTCAACGAAGCCTACAAGCTGTATCCGGTTATGAAAATCATGCAGGGGGAAATAGAGCCACAGCTAATCGGAGAAATGAAGAGAGGCGGCGCGGTCGGAGTTGCTAAACCGCTGTTAAAAAAAGCGTCAACTGCGGTGTGGGCGGCTGACGGACTGACATTGTCTAAGAGAACAACGCAGGGCGCAAAAGAAGTTACAAAGCAAGCGGCCGCAGTTATTGCCGAAGCAGTACGGAAAGGGCACGCCGTCGAGAAAGCGGCACTGGCTCTTTTTGATGGTTACGGATACGGACACACACTGCCGGAACAAGATATCCCTGATTTTTTAAAGCAGCTGGCGCAAATTGCAAAAGCAAAAGACTACAGCGGCGCAGAGCTTCATAAAACAATACGAGCGGTAGAACGAAACCTGAAGAAACTGAATGCGCAGGGATTGAAAGCCGCGTACACGCAAGTAAAGAATGCTGTACTGTCAGGAAATGAAAAACGTATTGAAAAAGCAGTCTATACAGCGACGCAGGAGCGCACTCGATACTTTGCCCGCAGAATTGCACGTACCGAGATGGCAAGAGCGTATAATGACGGTTTTATGGCAAAATGGGCGACTGATGAAGACTGTGTAGCGTTTAAGTGGAAGATGTCTACGGCGCATCCATTTTGCGACATCTGCGACATGTACGCCGAGGCTGATTTATATGGTATGGGGCCTGGCATATTTCCGAAAGATAAAGTGCCGACGCTTCCTGTTCATCCGAACTGTATGTGTCATTTGGTACCCGTCATAGCAGGCTCTAAAAAGCTGAAAAGCGAAACGCCGAAAGAGCAAATAGAAGAAGGCGGTAGAGAATGGCTTGCTAAGCAGTCACTTCCAAACCGTCAAAGAATACTCGGCGTATACGGTGAAAAAGATGTCAAAGCCGGGCGGAGCTGGACAGAAAAAGCACGCGGATACAGCGGCGAAAAGATGAAAAGTAGAATTGTGCTTGTGATTCCTAATGAATTCAAAAATCCCGATAAATTGGTTATCCCTGAAAACAAGTTGGTAAATTACTGTCTCAATAAAGCGCATAAGACGGGCGGGCCGAAAGCGGTTGCCTTTGAAAAATATTTGGGGTATACTCAAGAAAATAGTAAAAAACTCGATGAGCTAATTCGAAAAAATATTACTACCGCCGAAATCATGGAAAGAAAAGCCGATGAATATGGTCGGACATTCCAGGCAAGATTTTTTGTAGTAGATCTTCAAGGTAAGAAGATATTGATGGTGACAGGCTGGAAGCAAGGTGTACGTGATGAATATCCGCGACTAACCTCAGCATACTTGAAACCTGAAAAGAAAGGAGATGTAGAAAGATGATGCCAAAAGAGCTTGATTGTGTTTTGCTAAAAGATGGGCGCGAAGTGGTTATACTGGATGATTCAATCACGGGGCATTATCTTGTGGAAGCAGGAAATGCGGAAGAGACGGAAGAACCGCCATTTACAGTAACAGATGATGAGATAGAAAGAATCACGTATGTAGCTTAACTGGAAAATTAAATTTGACGAAAAAGGACTATTTAAGTAAAATAGTAATACACAAAGGAGGTGTGGAGAATGATTGAAACAAGGAATGCTGTTAAAAGTTTTTTTACCATGTTTTTTTGTGGTATTTCTGCAATGAATTTATTCCCCACGTCGAACTATGCGAAAAACGTCCCGCCAAACGCGGTGTGTATTACAAGAGAAAGTTGGAAACTTACAGGAGTCGCTTTAAAGCGTGCGATGGATCGGATGGGGGTATTTGTTGGAGAAAAGCAATAACGAAAAGCACTCTGATATTATTAGCAGTCCAGAGGTGCTTTCTACGTCAGAGCAAAACGCAATTAGTGCGAATAGAGAAGCGATTCCAGCGCACTTAGAGGTAACTCAAATTACTTCAGGGCCTATACCGGCTCCGGAAATATTGCGTGGCTATGATGATGTCTATCCGGGAGCGGCACAAATTATTATTAATGATTTTCAAGAGAATTCCAAGCATGTGAGAACAATGCAGGAAAAATCACTGGCTGCCGAAATACGACGGGACAAAAGAGGGCAGTGGATGGCTTTTTGGGTTTTGGTGCTTATACTTGTGGTGGTGTTATACAGTTTATATTTAGGGAATACTACTTGTGCTGGTATTGCGGGATTAGCATTTATAGGGATGGCTGCACAGAGCTTTCTTAAGCCAGGAAAAGCGGAGAATACGAAAGAATCAAAATAAAAAGATTTTAGCATAAAAGCACTCGTTATGAGTGCTTTTATATTGCCTTTTCGTGGGGCAGGAACCCATCCGCAGGCGTTAAAGAACGGTCTTTTTTATTGGGACGGGAGCCCATTATTTCGAAGTACACAGGAGGTACTTATTATGACATTGGCAGAATTGTATGAAGCGTTAGGTAAGTTGGAAAACGGGGCGGAGATGATATCGGCCGTAAAAACAGAAATCTCACGTCTGAACGGAGAATCCGCAAAGTTCCGCACTTCTAAAAACGAAGCTGACGCAAAGATTACCGAACTCACAGCAAAGGTGGAAGAGCTTACGGCAAAGGGTACAGGAGACCAGACTGCCGCCGAGAAAATGCAGAAACAGTTGGACGAACTCAACAAGAAGTACGAGGCAGCCGAAAACGCGCGAAAAGAAGAGCAAGCTAAGCGAGTGCAGGCTGACATTATGCAGCAGACCGTGGCAGCTCTGACAAAGGGCAACGCGGCTAATCCTGCTGAAATTGCAAAAATCTTGGTCGGTTCTATTAAAGCGGATGAAGATGGTACTTACAAATTCACAAATGCCAAAAATGAATCAGTCTCTATCGAAGACGGTGCCGCAGGCTGGCTGAAAGATAATGCGTGGGCGGTAAAAGACACGCAGAATCCCGGAAGCGGCGGAGGTAACGGCGGAAATGGGAGACAATCACAGCCGCAAGCAGGGCTGCATGCAGCGGTTGCGGCTGCATTGAATAAGTAATTTTTTTAAAGAAAAGAGAGGTAAAAAAATATGCCGGTAACTTTAGCACAGGCTAAACTCAATGTACAGAATGATCTTCAGGCAGAAGTCATCGATGAATACGCAAAATCAAATTTTATTTGGGAACACATTATTTTCGACGATGTAGTATCCCCCGTGGGCGGCGGAGCTACGTTGACCTACGCATATAACCGCGTGAAAACACAGCCGAAAGCCGACTTCCGCGCCGTTAACGAAGAATACACCGCACAGGAAGCAGAGAAAGAACAGAAATCCGTCAATCTGGCGATTTTCGGCGGTTCTTTCAAAGTTGACCGTGTTATTGCGAATATGGGCGGCATTGCAAATGAGGTAACTTTCCAGATGCAGCAAAAAATCAAAGCTGCGTCCGCACTCTGGAATGACACTGTCATCAACGGCGATACCGGGACGAACAACAAAGCATTTGATGGGCTTGAAAAAGCGCTGACCGGGTCTTCTACGGAATATAAGCCTACCGCGGCCATTGACCTGTCTTCCGGGTCTGCTATTGACAGCAACTATAAAGCATTCCTTGACGCGTTGGACGAATGCTTAGGGTTAATGGACGGTGAGCCGTCCGCGCTTCTCATGAATGCGGCACTCTTCACAAAGTTCAAGGCTGTTGTCCGCCGCGCGGTAGCTTACACCGAGACGAAGGACGATTTCGGGCGTCCGGTTCTTACTTATAACGGTATTCCGATTGTTAATCTCGGCGCAAAATCCGGGTCTAATGATCCCGTTGTGCCGATTGATACGGCTAAGAGCACAACGTCTCTCTACGCAGTACGCTTCGGCATTGACGGATTCCATGCTGTTTCCATGGCTGGTGTCGCACCTGTCCAGTCTTGGCTGCCTGATTTCAAAACACCAGGGGCCGTAAAGCCGGGCGAAGTGGAAATGGTGGCCGCAGTTGCACTGAAAGCGACGAAAGCGGCAGCAGTTCTTAGAAACATCAAAGTTAAATAAGGAGGGTCGACATGGCACAGATTATAGCACCGAATAAAGATTATACCGGTGAAAGTGCTTCTGTGACATTCGTTAAAGGCGTCGGGGAAACTTCTGACGCCTATTTAATTGAGTGGTTTAGAACGCACGGGTATACCGTTACTGAAGATGAAGCTACGGAAGTACAGCCGGTAGCTTCTGAAACTGCAGAAACCGAAGAGGATCCTGCCGCCGACGTCGAAACCGAGGAACAGGCCGAGGAAACACAGGAGAAGCCGAAAAGGACGCGTTCTTCAAGAGCAAAAGCAGCTGATGCAGAATGAGTACCGCGGATATCTTCAAGAGGCGGCTAAGGCAGGCGGTTAAAGAGAGCACTTTGACTGTGGCGGAGTACGCGCAGGATAATCACAGGTTTAAATCAAGAACTGGACAGCTCGAAAGAGCGGTTAATACAAGAATGTTAAATGATTTATCCGGTGAGGTGTTTATCGATAAAGGCATAGCCGCTTATGCAGGATTTGTACATAACGGTAGTGCTCCGCACCGAATCGTACCGAATGGAAAAAAGGCACTGCGATGGGTGAAGAACGGCGCTTTTCAATTTGCCCGGTCAGTAAATCACCCGGGATATAAAGGTGATCCGTTCTTATACGCAGCGGCGGATGACAAAAAAAGAGAGGTACTGAATACTTTTGACCGTTATGCCGAACTGGCAAAAGAAGATATCGCGACGGAATTGGTAAAGGGGTGACACATGGCTGAATTTGTAAAAGAATCCGATATTGCCGATGAGGTTTTGCGTGGGCGCGTGACTGCAGAACAGATCGCAGGAGCAAACGAACACATGAACAGGCTGGCAGCTGTTTACGGTGTTTTGAATGCCGTGGCGCGTCCTTTGACTAAGAGACTTGCCGTGTTGATTGCTTGCCGTGATTGTTGCCTCTCGCTTGTCGGCACGGATCCTACGGTAGCGATAGACGGAAATCGGCAAGATGACGTTTATGAGCGAAAATATAAGCTTTACCGCCAGCAAGCGGAAGATATCACAAAGATATTAACACGGGCGGATTTTATGAAAGAAACGGATACCGATGAGGAAGGAGAGCGGGGAGCATGGACACGTACAGTGAAAATCAGTCGAGCTTGAGAGAAATAACAAAAGCACTGAAAGATTATCTGAAAAAAACATTTCCGGATATCGATTGGTCTTTTGAATTGAACGGGCCCGTTACTCCCGTCAAACCATCGGGAACGGTTACCGCTGATGAGGTTAGCTTTGAAAGTCCGACAAAAGGCGGTGAATACGCTGCCATAGAATACAGTATCTATCTTATTGTTCCGGATTCCAAAACGGTAAAAGTTGATGAGCTATCTATGCGAGTGCGTGAATCGTTGTTAGATAATTATGATCTTGATGGCACGGTGCAGAATAGCACGGTTAAAAAGATTGTTTTCGGAACGGCACCCGGCGTGAGAGGCAATGCCGGGGCCGCAATTTTGAAATATGAAGTAAACGAATGGTTATAAAGAAAGGAAGAAACGAAATATGGCTGGAAAAGTAAGAGCAACACGAAGTGCGAATGCCGGCAAAATTCAGGGTAAAGATGTCCTTGCGTATTTGAACTACGGAACTGGTGCAACAGAAACACTACCGCAATGGTCTTTGTTCGGCGGACAGACTACTGCTGATTTATCTATGAGTGCCGATGAAATCGACGCAAACAGTAAAGATTCAGGCGGCTGGGGTGAAAGCTACGCCGGGATTAGATCTACTGAACTTTCTCTTGAATGTATCGCAACAAAAGCCGACGAAGCTTATGCTGCATTGAAAGATGCATTTATTAAGAGCGAAGTAGTGGATATCTGCAGATACTGTACAACGGACAATACTGCAGAAAGAAACTGGTACTCTATTACCGAAATCTCTGACACTACGCCGCATGATGACATGGTGACATTCTCTATCAAGCTAAAAGGAGTCGGTGCGCCTACTTTTTACGAAAATGTCAAAAAAATTGCAGATGTAAAAGGTGTCATGACAGGCGGCACCGTTGTTGCAACAGGAGGTTAAAATGCGGCTAGACCGAATCACAAGAAAGGTCTGGTTTAAAGTTGGGGAGAGCGAACACGCTCTCCTTTTCACTTTATCCGGGCTCGAACAACTAGAAACAAGAATGCCGGGTGGATTTCTCGTTACGATTACGAATCAGCCGATTCCGACCTTGACTGTTTTAATTGATGCATTTTGGGTTGGACTAAAATGTGCCGGGGAAATCATGGATCGCGCGGAAGCACAGGCGCTCATGATGGGGTATATGCGCGAAGCGGGTCTCGATGAAACAATTAAACTTTACACCGCTGCCATTGCTGCCTGTGGAATTTTAGGACCCGCTGGCACCAAAAACTTACTTGAAACGCTGGGGATTGATGACATCGATGTTGGTGAGGATACACCAAAAAACGAGAAACTGGCGAAACAGAAGAAATAAAAACGCTTGTTGATTATTTCTTGGCTGTTTTGCCGGTATGTTACGGCGAATTGAAGATGACATCAACAGAAATCGGAGGTGCTACTCCGTATGAAATTAACATGCGGGCAAACGGATATGCCCGCCGTATGAATAACAAAAAAATCTTTGTCGGATCGCTACTGACGGTTCCAATTATCAACGGCGGCACCCGGGCACCGAAACGTCCGATTACCGTAAAAAAATTATTCCCTGATGTTTTTGGGAAAAAGGCAACAAGTGAAGATATTGAAAGAGCAATCAATTTGGTAAAACGAGCAGAAAGGGGGGATTTTGGTGGCAAATCATGATATAAAAGTGACCATTTCCGCAGATGGCGGACAGGCTGTCAGAGAAACGGACAAGGTCAAAAGCGCGCTGCAGAGTGTATCTAAAGTCAAAGCGTCCAACAGCTCAATGAATGATTTAGCGGCTGGTGCTAAAAATGCTGATAAAGAGGTACAAAAGCTTAATAAGGATGTAGGATCCATTCCAGGAACTCTTGCTAAAGTCGGTGCAGCTGTATCTGCGGCGTTTACTGTAAGCGCCATTGTCGGCGTGGGAAAGGCCGCTTTGCAAGCTGCAGCTAATATGGAGTTGCTCAAGAAAGGTCTATCCTTTACTCTCGGAAACAGTGAAGCTGAAAGGCTGATCAAAACTATTCAGGGGATTGGTGAAGCGTCCGCTTACGATACAACGCAGCTTATGCCGATGGCTCGGGCATGGGTCAATCTTGGCGACAATGTAGACACGGCAGCATCAAAAATTCAGAAGATTGTAGATTTAGGTTCCGCTTACGGTCTCACGACAGATGAAATCGACCGTGCCAATACCGCTCTTGCACAAATGCAGATGGCGGGCAGAATTGGCGCACAGGACATGATGCAGTTGACAAATGCCAACATCCCCGCATGGAAACTACTATCTGAAAAAATGGGGCTATCCGTGGCTGAATTAAAAGAGATGTCCTTGCAAGGACAGCTTACGCAAGAAGCTATGGATATGCTCTTTGAAGCGATGGCTGAAAAAACCGGTGGCGCTGCGGAAAGTCTCGCAAACACATTGATGGGGAAATTCTCAAACATAGAAGAAGCGGCTACAAACAGTATGGCCGCTGTCGGTGACATCATCAGTGAGGCATTTGATGTGAGAGGTGGTCTCGATGCACTTGGAGAGCTTGCACAAGGATTTAAAACGCATGTAACGAACATCAAAGAGGCAATGAAAGATGTCGGTGTTAAGCAGGCTATCATTGATGAGCTGACGGAGATTGATCCCACAATGGGGGCGGTAGTTGACGCAATGGTTTCCGGATTTCAAAAAATCGGAAAATTCGTTACAGAAAATTCTGAAGCTCTCAAAAATCTAATATTAGTCATCACAAGCATTGCCGGAACTATCGGGGTCTGGAATGCTGTTGCCGGCGGGATAGCTATGGTTCGAAATGCTTTTATTGCAGCTAAAGGAGCGGCGCTGTTGTTCCGTGCTGCGTGCATGTCAAATCCGATTCTTGCTGCACTGTCGCTCATTGTTGCGGCAATAGTACTCGTTGTCGAAAACTGGGATTATCTCAAGAATGTAGCTAATAAAGTGATGTCCGGTATCTCTTCATTTGTCGATAGCTGCTGTAATGCGATAAAGACGAAGTTTCAGAGTGCTATTGATACGGTAAAAAACATGTGGCAGGGATTGAAAGATTTCTTGTCACACCCAATTGACACATTGGTTCGTATTCAAAAAGAAACGATAGAAAGTGTAAGGCAGTCAGGCAACGGGTACGCTAAAGGCGGCGTATTCGGCATGGCATCTGGTGGTCTTGTTGGCGGTTTGGTTCCGCTGGCTAATGGCGGACAGCTGAAACACGGCACGCCGGCAATCGTCGGTGAAGCGGGGCCGGAAGCGGTTATTCCGCTCCGCGATGAAGTCTTGGCCAAGATCGGCAAGGCGATTGCTGACGCTTACGGCGTAGGAAAAAATAACAGTTCCGCCATCTCGAAGATCCGTATGGAAATCAAGTCACAGGTGGATACCGATAAAGTAAGCGCTTACACTAAACTCCTTGATGCGGCGAGAGAGAAAGCGCAATCTATCGGTGCCGCACTGGCCAAGTTTGATGAGTTCCAAAAAAAGGCAAACGAAGAAGCACTGGAATATTCCGAAACGGGAGAAAAGACAGTTGCTTACCAGTCGCAATTAGCGGCTCTGACGGAGAAAATTGCTAAAGCACAGGAAAAGATCAATAATGGTACCGCCGGAGATAACGGGCAACAGAATCTGGACCTGCTTCTTGCTAAGAAAAATAACCTGACCGCTGATTATGAAAGCAACAAGAATCAGGCAATACAAGCAGCGCAGGAAGCGGCAAGTAGCCGGGTAGCTGTTGAGCAAGAAGCACAAGCGGCGATAGATCGGCTGAATCAGCAGACACAAGAAAAAATGCTGTCTCGTGAACTGGCTGTTCAGAATGCGAAACATCAGCTTGAATTAGCTAATAATGCCGAAAGTCTGCAAGCATATGCAGAAATGATGGCGGAAAAAGACGCTATTACAGGGGAAAGCTATGCTACTACTCTTGCAAATGAACAAGCGCTATCAGAAGTCCGCACCGCTCTGCACGATGAGATGATGCTACAGGCTGTCGAATGGGGAACGTATATGCAAGAAACATTCGCTTCGATGGCAAATACAGTACAAACACAGTTATCAAGTGGAATTGCTAACTGCATCACACAGGGACAATCACTGGCGGGTGTTTTTATGAATTTAGGAAACACTTTATTGAACACATTAATTAAAAATGTACTACAAAAGGCCATCGCAAACTTAGGAATTATCAAATCACTTTCAGCATCGAACAGTGCTACTGAAATTGCAAATGCTAAAGCGCAAGCGGCCGCACAGGCAGGGAAAACTGGTATCATGGCGGCCAACGCGACGGCAGCTCTTATCGCCGCTAATCCGTGGTCTGCAGCTGGAGCTGGTGCGATTGTAGCCGGACAAATGAGTATTGCTAAAGCAGCGTCGGGTATTGCGCAACTTGCTACCGGCGGTGCGGTTAACGGTAGTGGTACTTCTGTTTCTGACAGTATTCCCGCTATGCTCTCTAACGGTGAGTACGTGCTGAATGCCGACGCAGTATCTCGTATCGGCGTGCCGACGTTAAACATGTTGAACGAAGGAAAGGCTCTGCACTTTGCCGAAGGCGGAGCAGTTGGTAGTTCTTCAAGCTCTTCTGAAATCAGTCGCCCGACGATTCAATTCAATGTCAGCGCTCTCGATCCGGCAAGCTTTGTAGATTTACTGCGCGAAGGCTACGGCGATAAGATAAAACAGTTCCTTTTTGACGATTCGCAGGGCTTTGCGTCAGAGAGTGGGGTGTTCGGATGATTTTAAGAAAATTTCCTGCATTACGTAAACTTGCTTATTCAAGCACAAAAAAACAAAAATGGAACACGCAAGTACAGAAATCGGGAAGCGGAAAAGTCCGCACACTGACAAATCAGCTATATCCGGAATGGACTATTACTGCAAAGCTGGTTAAATTGACCAACGCGGAAGCAAGAAAACTGATGGGGTTTGCGGCACTGTTAAAGGGCGCGCACACCCCTTTTCTATGGCTTGATCCCGAAGATTATGAAGAAAAAGGAATACAACTGCCGATTATTACGGCAGGAACTTATCAAGCGGTTATGAAGATGGGCGACTATGTAGAACCTGTCGAGTATATCGAAAAAGTAGCAGTATACGTAGACGGAGTGAAACAGGCAAGTAACGCGTATACAGTTACCGGTGGTACGGTGAAATTCAAAACGGCTCCGTCAAATACCGCTAAAATCACTGCGGATTACACGTATTACTGGAAAGTTATGCTTGCTGATGACGGCATAGAAACAGAGAATATTTTTATTGATTTTAACAAGTCAAAGACATTTAAAATGGTGGCTGTACGATGAAAACAGTGAATGAATCGTTAAAAACATACTTAGAAACTGAAAAGAACATAACGTCGTGCGATCTATATGAGCTTGTCTTAGACAACGGCAACAAGTACTACTACGCAGATACTGATATAGATATATCTTTTGGCGGGCATATGTACTTGCATAACGCGTTGCTGATTAAGCGACAGCAAGTTAAGATTCATGATCGTGTGGTAGTCGATACAATGACCGTTACAGTGCAAGCCGATATCAACGACAAACTGGAAGGACTGCCATTCTTACAAGCGGCGCACAGCGGGGTGCTTGATAGAGCTAAGCTGTATCTCCGCCGCTGCTTCTTCCGTGACCAGTCCGTTGTAGGCGCAATTGACTTGTTCGGTGGGAATGTAGAAGTCAAATCCGCGGGCGGCATCAAAATTGAACTGTCCATCAAAGCTGAAACACAGGGGCTCAACATGGAATTTCCTGTCCGCAGGTACTATCCACAAGGAAGCTATACGACGAATGAAGACGGTGTTATTTACAGTAAAGAAACCGACGCCGCTACGCTGATTGCGCCGTTCGTACCGCGAAGAGAGGTACTCATATGACAGACGGCGAGAAAATAGCAAAAGCTGCTGCGGCATGGTTAGGCACGCCGCACATCAACGGCGTGAAAGTAAAAGGCCGCGGTGTAGACTGCGGCATGCTGTTAATAGGCTGCGTGGAAGACGCTGGGCTGCTGAAAAAAGACAGTATACAAATTGATCCATATTCTAACGAATGGCATTTGCATCATAGCGAAGAATGGTTTCTGTCATACGTGCAAAAATATTGCGATGAAGTAAAGACCATGCAGCCTGGGGATTTTCTGCTGTATCAATTCGGACGGTGCATTTCCCACGGCGCTATCTATGTCGGCAAAGGACGGGTTATTCATGCTTATGTAGATAGAGGCGTGGTCATGACAGACCTTTCTGATGTGATGTTCTATGACGCGAAGGGCAGAAGCCGATTGCGTGGAATTTACCGATTTAACAAAAAGAAGGTGAGACAATGAGCTTTTTTCGCGGAAAAACAACGACAACGCGAGCGAATAAGATAAGTGAATTTACAGTCAACACCGCAGAATACGGCGCCGTCGTACCGGAAATCATCGGTACAGTGCGCACCGCGGGCAACGTAATCTACTATGACGATTTCACTGCTCATGAACACCGCGAAACGCACAAAGCCGGGAAGGGCGGAAAATCTAAGCAAGTCAGCATAACCTACACCTACACTGTAGCGGTCATTTTAGGACTTTGCGAAGGTCCAATTTCCGGAATCGGAAAAGTATGGATTGGAAAAAATGTACACAATTATCCGGCAGATGACATTCAGCTGACGTTATTTGACGGGGAAGAAAACCAGCAGCCTTGGGCATACACGCAAGGCAAGTACCCGGACAAGGCTCTTCCATATTCCGGGCTGGCTTATATGGCGGGCGTCATCGATTTAGGCGATTCCGGATCTATGCCGTCATACAATTTCGAGGTCAAAGGCAGGCTATTAGAGACTGGAGATGGTATCGATGTCAATCCGGCAGACTACATCCGATACGTACTTGATAAAATCGGTAAAAAGGACATGCAGATTATCGGGTTGGAAAACTACCGAAAATACTGCAAAGAGGCCGACCTTTTAATTTCCTCACCGCCTGATGAGGACGCGAAAGCCGCTCGGGAAGTCGTGAATGAAATCGCAAAATTGACCAATGCGTATGTGTTTTGGAGCAATGACAAGCTAAAAATTGTACCGCTGGCGGATAGACCCGTCGGGAACTGGGCACCGGATAAAACAGGTATAACAGACCTGACAGCGGATGATTTCCTGCCGCAGACCGGCGGTGCGCTTGTAATCTACAAGAGAAAAGACAGTTCTGCAGTATATAACCAGTTCCCAGTCGAGTTTATTAATCGGGCAAACGGTTACGAAAAAGAATCAGTCAGCTATGAATTTACCGAGGATATCAAAAATTATGGTGTACGAGCCGCCAGCGTGACAAATGCTCACTACATATACACGAAAGAGCGGGCGGTTAAAATCGCTGAACAACTGGCGAGAAATAACAAGTACGGAAGAACGCAGTACACGTTCAAACTTGACTGGAGCTTCTGTCAATTAGAAGTCGGCGATTTAGTTCGCTTGACCGATGAAAATTCGGGTATCTATGAGCAGGTCGCAGTTATTAACGGCATCACAGAGGGCACCGACGGATGTCTGACGGTAACGGCCATATCAAGAGCGCCGGGAGACTATCCTGCGGCAAAGTACAACATACATGCAAACGACAGGCCGTACATCGATTACAACAAAACCGCTCCGGATACTGTTCCGGTTATTTTCCAGCCGCCTGCGGATCTCACATCTGACGGACTGGAGCTGTGGATTGCAGTAAAAGGAAAAGCCGACGGCTGGGGCGGATGTACAGTGTACGTCTCTGACGACAACACAAACTACAGGACAGCCGGGCAAATTGCAGGCTCCGCGCGGTGCGGTAAATTAACACAGCCGCTGTCGCCGATGCCGAATCATCCATCGGGTAATCAAGTATTTGTAACGTGTAATGATCAGCTGCTTAGCGGTACGCCGCAGGACGCGCAGCGCAAGAACACTCTGTGCTGGATAGACGGCGAGTGTATGAGTTACACCAACGCCATGTTGCAGTCGAACGGAGCATGGCTGCTATCGGGATTGTACCGCGGGCAGTGCAATACAACAATAAGGATGCATGCTAAAGATACAGACTTTGTCCGATTAGATAACTCGATATTCAAAGTACCGTTCGCGAAAGATGACATCGGCAAGAAGATCTACCTCAAATTCTGCTCATATAACATCTTCGGGGCTGGTCAGCAGGATCTGTCCGAAGTTAGAGCATATGAATATACATTAGCTCCGTACTACATCCCGCCGGTTACGAATTTAACCGCATATAACCGTTACAGACAGCTTGCCGATGGTGTATCTCGCTATGACATCGTGGTAAACTGGACGCCGCCCGAACTGCAGTCTTATCTGCAGGGCGATGTCTGGTACAAAACAAGCAACGGGCAGGCAAAAGATTTGGTCATTAAAGAGGGTACCAAAGGCTCTGAACTTGGATTCGATGGCGAGTGGACATTCGGCGGAAGCGGAAAAGACCAGGTCGTTATACCGCAGGCCATCGTCGGCGACACCTACCTGATCGCGGTATGTACGAAAGACGAATGGGGCGAAAGTACAAGTCCGGACACATCTCCGCAGATGAAGATCCTTGTTGCACTTAAAACGGAAATTCCGAACACGCCCGACGGATTCGGAATAGACTTCGGGTCTGTCTGTACTGCCAGCTGGAAAGAAGTCACAAATACTGACGTTGCGTTTTACGAGATCCGGACAGATGACAGTGCTGGCGCTGAAACGGCAGGACTGTTAGCGCGGACGAATAACCTGTCTGCTATCCTGCCGCTGACAGAACGAAGCGGGAAACTGTATCTATACGCAAAATCGGCAATCGGCAAATACTCCGCCCCGGCGATACTGCAGTATAACAAGCCGGTACCTAAGAAGCCGAATCCGCCCGTACTTACAAGTACAATCGGCGGTTTCGGACTGACAGCAGAAGCAATCCCGAAAGATTGCGCTGGGATGAACATTTACATTAGCGGTACGGACGGGCAGAAAACAATCAAGACCGAAAACAACAGCTACAGCTATACCTGTGGTGCAGGAATCTATGATGTATCCATTGCGTACTATGACTTGTTCGGAGAGGGCGAGAAATCCGGAGAAAGCCGCGTAGTTGTTAAAGTCTCAATCTCTAAAGAAATGCTTGAGGATGAGGCGGTTAGTCTTGCGAAAGTAGACGCATTAGTTAAGCAAAAACTCAACGACGGAGAAATCGCAAAGCAAAATGTAGCAACTGTAGTATCGAATCTCGGAAATCTCATGCTTGCAAAAGCCAATTACAGTGCCATAGCACAGATGACAGACGCCATCAATTTGAGGGTGCAAAAAGGCGATGTCATTAATCAGATCAACTTGTCACCGACAACTACGACGATTGCAAGTAGATATCTACACGTTGGAGCCGAAACAGTCATAGATAACAACGTTATTGTGTCAAGAATGCTTGCCGCAAAAGCTGTCACAGCGGATAAATTGGCGGTTACATCGCTATCTGCAATCACAGCAAGAATCGGTAAACTGGAAACAGAGACAAGCGGAGCAAGAACGGTAATACAAGACAATCTGATTCAGGTTTTCGATAGTAACAATATGTTAAGGGTACGAATGGGAGTGTGGTAAGAATGTACTATGCGTTAATTGTAGTTGTGATTATCGGTGTTGTCGTGTATGCGTGCTTGAAAAAGAAACGAGGCAACACAGAAAAGCCGAAGGAGAAAAAGCCCGATAATGACGGAAATCATACAGAAATTACGGTAAATGTACCGACAGAGAGTAAAGGGTACATAGTTAAAGACGGAATCAAGAAAGAGGTGACAATAAGGTGTATGCCGCAGGGATTACAGGTTTTTGATGAGAACGGGGTATGTGTGCTTGATATAACATCGAGACTATGTAAGTATATCGGGAAGTTCGATACGTCGTTTTCCGACGGAAGCATCATTGATGAACAGCTCAATGGAGCCGAATTATGGTATATAATATTGCGATTGTCATACGATGCTAACAACTGGAAATCTGGATATGGCGATGACATACCGGTGATATCATCGGCAGGTAATATATTGCAATGGAAATATAGAAACGAGGATTTTCACAATAAAATCAGAGTACAAGGAATTTACGGGGTGTATTGACAAATGAATAAATATTTATCTGTTACAAATGCGAAAAATGAAACGATTATCATAGACGATAAGTATAACAATTTAGCGTTAACGAGAAAGATTAAGCTAACTGATTGTAATATAACTAAAGCAAACGCTGACAAATTAGTTCCTTATTTTGATGATTTATACAAAATTGAAGTAGTTTTAAACGACAAAGAGTACGCTTGCGCAATCGGAAGATCAAATAAAGATTTTCGCATAGCTCGTGTTCCGGTAGGCTTTGGACTGGGGGACTTGTATTTGTTTGATGAGCACAGATTATATTATTTCGCAAACGAGAAGGACTTACTGCAAGACGTTTATTTTTATGTTTTTGGTGACATACCGAGCACGCACACTAACGGAAAAGGGATTCAGGTTTTCAACAGTAATGGTAAATGCATTTTTGATTCAGATTATAAATACATGAATGTATTGCACGCGGGAACTGACGATTTTGCGTTATCGGATGTTAACGGTAAAGATTTTGCTATTGTTCAAAATGGGGTTAAGAGTATATATGAAGTAATCTGGGATAGCGCCGAGGGGCTTACAGATGTAACTCTAATTTCTCCGTGCATACAAAATAATAATGTTACAAGAACGGAAGTATTTTCTGAAACACGAGGGATGGAGCTTGAAGAAGTGGAATATCGCAGAGAATGGGATACTTATTCATACCTGCTTTTAGATGTCACAGGTTATTAAAAAGGAGAGAAAAATCATGAAAAGAACATGCAAAGTCAATGGTAAGGTGTCGTATCCACAAAATGACGGAGTTTTAACGACGTTTAGCTTTCACAATCCGGAAACTGGCGAAGTCTATGCTATGTCAACAACAAGTCAAGAAGAGACTGATGAACTGAACTACGGAGATACGGTCACGCTGGAGATTAAAAAAGCCGAGGTATCCGAATGAAACCGCAGGCATTTCAGCACCCGGAAATACGTGATGAGAACGATAACATCATACAGCCCGGATCATTCGGAAAAAACACACCGTTCTGCACAAAAAACAACGACGGTATCTTAGACTACATTGCGAACGACCTTGAGTATCTATATAAAAACGGGGGCAGCGGCGGTAGCGGAGCAGGTCCGAAGGGAGACCCAGGCCCGAAGGGAGACCCGGGCCCGAAGGGGGCCGATGGGAAGAACGGGGTAGCGGCAACGATAAAAGTCGGAAATGTGACGACAGTGGCACCAGGCACAAATGCTAAGGTCACAAATACCGGGACAGCCAACGCGGCAGTGTTTAATTTTTCAATTCCGAAAGGTGAAAAAGGAGAAAAAGGAAATACGGGGATACAAGGTCCGCCGGGACCTGCCGCAGATTTATCTCAATACGTAAAGAAGACAGAAATTTTTGATGGAAATATGATTAAATTGCCGAATGGCGCAAAGATTGGAGTAGAATAATGGACAAGCTTAAAATTATTAGACCGAACGGAGAAGAAGAAATCGCAGAATTGACGACGGATAAATCATTAGTCGGAAGCAATTACTTGAAACTGGATATCGGCGGCGTGCCGCATTACGCAAAAGTCGGAGATGTCATCGAGACGCACGCGTACACATTTAACGGTGTTGACGGTAAAAAATACTACATTAAAAAAGAAATAGGAAATGTAGAGAATCCACCATCCGGCGATTCTCCGACGCTTAACGTATCTGGCACAGTTACGCTTGCGCAAATGCCGAGTGATATGTATCAGAGGTTTGGAGGGACCGATGGCGTTTACGCAATACCGCAAGAAGGGGCGGGGGTAATAACTAACAATACACCGAAATATTCTGTAATTGAAATTGGTGCTGTAGTAGTTAACGGCGGCGTGTTTATCAGCCTTACAGTAGACGGAATTAGTGATTTTTATAATAAACCCGGGATTTATGTTACGACGATTATCAAAGTCAAAATAGGAGATGTAACATTCGACACGAATCGCGACGGCACAAATAGTCTTTTAGGCGAAAGCGCGAATGCTGATTTTGTGAAGTTGAAAGAGAACATCGGAAAACCGCTCAATTTCTCAATCACATACCCGTAATTTATATACTTTAGGTGAACATCATGACATTCTTTCAAAAATTAAAAATGAAAATACGGAAATACGGCAAACCACCGTATCTGTGGGGAGGTTTCGTCACTTGCGTTTTCGTCTTAGACTTGATAGACTTTGCCGAATACTTCTGCCGAACATCTTTAAATCTCTTAGATAAATGGGAATCAAAGACAGTCGTAAGTGTTGTGCTGATGTACATCTTGTCATTTATTAACAGTGCATACGGCGTAGTGCTTAATGCGTATTTCTGGCTGATTATCATTGACATCAGTACACGCTGGCTCGCTATCGGTTATCAGTATCTTGTGGACAAAGGAATGGATCCAGACTACTTAACGACACGTGAGAAGCTATATGGCATTGTTCTTGCGTTCAGTGCAAAGCGGCTGAAATCGAAGATCATGTTGTGGGGATTTTTAACAAAATTTATCCTATTCACGATTCTTATTCTTACAGCTTCACAGATTGACACCGTTTTATCGGCAATAGAAATCCCGTTGTCTTGGCCAGTGCTTAAATTTATGTTCGGGTATATCTGTTACAACGAGATATTGTCGATTTGTGAGAATTTGAGAGACGCAGGGAATCATCATATAGACAAGCTAATAACACTGCTTGACAACAATATATTTGCAAAACTCAAGAAATAAAGAGGTATTGAAAATGGAAATCGACCTGAACGAATTACAGTTGATGGCAGAGAACGCAAAAGATAATCTCAAGGCTACTGCCGCAAGTGTAGGGAGAAAGCTAAAAATATATCTACACTGGACAGCAGGAAGGCATTATACGACTTTTGATGATTACCACATCTGCATTGACGGTGATGGGGCATTAATTCAGATGAATGATTTTGAGGAAATTTTATCTGCCACATATCACCGCAATACTGGTTCGGTAGCAATCACCCTTTGCTGTTGTGCTGACGCTGTGGCTTATGCTGATGAAACATATGACCTTGGTGAATACCCGCCCACCACACAACAGATAGAATCAATGGCACAATGCGTGGCAACGCTGTGTACAGGATTTGACATCCCGATTGACATAGAGCATGTCATGACGCATGCCGAAGCGGCGAATAATCAGGACGGTGTTTATTGTCACGAGCCTTACGGTCCTGGAAATGGATGTGAAAGATGGGATTTGGCTGTACTTGAACAGGGTGATAATTGGATGTCCGGCGGGGATGTTATCCGAGGCAAGGCACAATGGTATTTAGAGAATGGGGTGTGAAATGCTTACGATATCGAACCAGAATATATTTTTAACCAGAGGCGATACGGCGAAAATATCACTGAATATCACATCTGCAGGAAGCGCCGCTTATGACAGCACGAAAGATAGAGTTGTTTTAACAGTCAAGAAATCAACCACCGATAAGGCAAAGGTGTTACAGAAAACGGCGGTGAACGGAGTTATTACGATTAGTCCGGCAGATACTAAAAATCTTGATTACGGAGATTATGTATATGATGTACAGCTAACTACCGTTGCCGGAGATGTCTGTACGATTATCACTCCGCACCGGTTCAGAATTGAGGATGAAGTTAATTTTGATTAATGAGCTAGACACAAAACTTGCAGCCACGGAATCCCTGCACGGTACTATCTCCGGTAAAAAAGATTTGACCGCCGAATTATCACCTACGGGCGTATTATCTGGTGTTGTTATAGATAACGATGATAGTATAAATGTTATTATAACAACTCCGGAGGAGTTAAAGGCGTCATTAACAATCCCGAACGGAGGGGGAGGTGGCGCAGGCAAAGACGGAAAATCTGCATATGAGATAGCAGTTGACAACGGATTTAACGGCACGGTGGCAGAATGGCTGAAAAGCCTGCAAGGAGCTAAAGGTGAAAGAGGTGTGAAAGGAGATAAGGGAGACCCGGGCAAGGAAGGGCATGACGCTACCGTTGATTTAACGCCGTACGCCCGGAAGTCGGAGCTCATCACAGAAGAACGTATTGTAGAATTGATTGGTGCTAACTCTGTCACGCAAGAAATTTTAGACGCAGCCGTGAATCAAGCGATACGGGCATACGAACAGTCCACAAAACTTGTATTACACTTGGTTTATCAAGGGTACGAAGCAGAAACGAGCCGTAAAGATAATATTCATTTTTGTAAAATGGTCACTAAATATAAATCAGCAGACTTTGATGAGTATTTTGATATTGTCAACGAGACCGACTTTATTGCGAAAAAGGATTGTACGATATTAGCCGTCAGTAAGGTATATCAGTATGCAACGTCAGGTGGGAATACGTCAGTCAATCGTGTTGTATTAAACGCTGTAACGATAGCACAATCAGAAACGTCAAGCCGTATTGTTGGTTCCATAGGAGCCAGACAATCAGGCGTCTTTTCGGTTAAAGTTGGAGCGGTGCTTAAATGCGAAACATATAACGGCAAAGGATATCCGCAGGGCGGCATGCAGATATACATATCGCCGGTAGTTACTAACGGGTACGCATTCAAAGGCACTACACCGGACGCATATTTAACTAGTAATTACACAGCTGATAAAGGGTGAGGTGGAAAATGTATGATAAAAAACAGGCTTACTATATGTTTATTATCGGCGGGATTATTCTTGTTGCCGTCATTGGTTGGTTCGTCTGTGCAGGCAGAGGTGATGTATCAAATCTCCGAACCGGAGCTGACACAGTTAGAAATGAACTTGACAACGCTCGAACAGCACAGCAAGGACAAGTCGATACTCTTAGACAAGCAAGCGAAGCAACTGAACGAAGCGCAGGAGCAGTTGAAAATAGCAAACGAGCAAATCAAGAAATCTCAAGCATTGAACGAACAGACGCAGAACTCATTAGAGAGAGCCAATCAATACTTGAACGAGTACGAGAAAGAGGCGGAACGAAAAATCAGAATTAAAACTCGGCAAAGAAATCTATGGATAATGACAACAGTAGTAGCTGTGGGAGCGGCAATCTCCCGGAGGTGATCCGGTATCTACGAAAGAGGGCGGGAAACCGCCCTCTTTTTTATTGCGCAAATTAATTTATTGTGACACGAGAAATCTTTACTCTTTTTCTGTTGCCTACTATAAAAACAATTTATAATAAACAACTTGAAAATGTATTGGCTAATCAAAGATGATATTGTAATATATAATCAAGAAAGGGAAAACACCACAAATTATTTAAACCATAGGAGGTAAGAAAAATGATTAGAAACATTGGAATTGAAAACGGAGAAAGAATTTTAACGGACGGAAAAAGGACGATAAAATTCGAAAAACACGATCAGGGCTATCAAATGTGGGAGCTAAAAGGAAACACGTACTATCGATGTGGCATAGTAAACGCAGATAAGGAAACAGAAAACGAAGATTTATGGAATATAGCCACGGACGATTTATACTAAGATTTATACTAAAAGGAGGACGAATAAAGAATGGCGGAAAACAAAAAATCTGCCCCGGGCTGGGGCGGGCACCGCAAAGGGGCAGGGGCAAAAAGAACCCTGCCTCCGGGGACCCGGACAAGATCTATAAAAATGACAGATAGAGAATACGAAAGTGTAAAAAACACTTTAAATGTAATAAGGAGAGAAAAGAAAATGAGTAAATACTTTAAGAATAATATTTTCTTTTACGAAGATTTAAAAGGAGATCTCAATCTGAATATGCGCGGAAGCGAAAATGGCAAAATCACAATTGCATCTTCAAAAAAACGCGACATGAGCGAAAAATTCGAGATTATAGATACAAAATTTGCCAACGGATTTAAGGTTTGTGTCAGCGACAAAGAGCAAAAAGGTGCTCCGATTACCTCTTTTATTGGTAAGAATTTGTTTATTTTCAGTGACGACGATCTCAAAGAAATTTACACCGAAGGGATTATTCGTATAAGTGTGTATAGAATCGGAGATAATCAAATAAATGTTCAAGTCGAAGAGCTCGACTCAGGTAATATCTGGACAAGCTTTAAATATTTCGATTGGGACGTCGAAGAAAACAACGGACGTTTTAAAAATATAGATGACTATATCGATTACTTTGTTCGGAATAAAGAAAATGTAAAATCTGTAAAAAAAATCTCTATCGATACGATAGAGATCGTCTGGTACGATGCAGAATTTAAGGGGTATATGAGATCAAAGTGTCAGTTTTGTGTGACAAAAGATCTGATCGGGTCAGTCACACTCGATATGGACGTCGTGAGAAAAAATGACGTAGATAAAGCGTAACATGCCAAAAAGAGCGATAATGATATCGCTCTTTTTATGTGAATAAATTACATCATCAATACATCGGTCAATAAAAATATATAAACATTTATATACAGATATACGATTTAAATTGCCGACATTATCGTATAAATGCGGTAATTACGGAAATCATTAAATGCCTCAAAATCTGCCGATAGCAATATCGTGTGGGTTCAAGTCCCACCTCCGGCACCATAAGTACCGTAAGAACTATTACGT
>PPYF01304181.1_pt1 | contig 28288 bp, 25 predicted proteins | sample 1559871 | NCBI WGS metagenome assembly PPYF01 (sample SAMN08240021, study PRJNA423297) | Human gut metagenome, whole genome shotgun sequencing project.
TTACAAGGGAAAATGGTGCACAGCAGGCGGAAAAGACCCGCTGTTTGGGCATGTTGACGGTTTTCAGATAGACCCTAATAAATCGTTAAATGCTTATCGACTTAACTCAGCACGCTACAAGATGCCGTAGAATCAGGAGCAAATGGGAATGAACGGAAATGAAGTGCTGACCCGGAATATTGACAAGATCCACACGACCGAGATGGGTATTGACAGGATAAAGCGTAATCTGGGACTGGCGGATTTTGACGTCGTGGAATACTGCAAAGCGCTGATTGCGTACAGGACGTGCCGCGCTTACCAGCGGGGTAAAAACTGGTACTGTGAAATCGGGAATGTGCGGCTGACGATCCATTCCCGCAGTTACACGATCATCACGGCGCACATGATAAAGTGAATTTCGGGACGACGGAGGAAATGCAGATGAATGAAAGACCGGAACTGGATCGGGAACTGAATGGAATGACCTTTCGGAATTTCTACTATCTGAAACAGGAACTTGTTGATTTTTGCAGAGAGAACGCCCTGCCTGTTTCGGGCGGCAAGATCGAACTGACAGACAGGATCGCCTGCTTTCTGGATACGGGAAAGGTGCTGCTAGGAAAGTGATTTTAACAGACAATAAGGAGTGTTTACAATGAAAGATACAAACAAGACAATGGACAATTTACTGGATACATGCAAGCTGTTTGCCGCGGCCATTCTTGTGGCGGTGCTGCTCCTCGCTTTTGCGGGCTGCGAAAAAGGACGTGCTGACAATACGCCTACCCAGACAATTCCGTCCGCCCAGCAGACGACCCAGCCGGAAACGACGCAGGCACCCACAATAAAGGAAACCACCCCGGCAGTCGAGACCGTACCGACGGCAGAGACGACGGCCAGCACGGAGGAAGCGTGGAAAACCGAGTTTGAGAAGAGCCTGCTGGAAAACTACGGCGTCACGCCGGAATACTATGAAGACCTGGGCAATGGAATCTATCAGGTCTACGTGAATATCGACGGAAAAGTCGTTCCCTACGTTGTGGTGGATTCCGCGACCGGTGATTATCACGGATAAGCCCTTGCCTTTGCCAATGAATGCAAAAAGCCCGGAATATGTTGAGAACCAACATGTTCCGGGCTTTGTCCATATCAGGAAATCTCCCTGCTGCACTTATTTTTTCCGGACGAAAAGGACGCCCAGAGTGCCGGGGCCGCAGTGGCAGGAGACAGTGCATCCGGCCAGCGTTTCGTAAACCTTGTGGAAGTGACCGTAGGTGGACACGGCCTCCATAACGGCTTCATGGCATTCGTCGCTGACACCGGTGTGGGTGATGAAGAGAATGCCGTCGTCCAGATCGTCCCGGCCGTCAAGACGGTCTTTGACGTAGTTTGCCAGACACTTGGCGTATTTTCCGCGATACTTTTTCGCAACGCCCATCTTGCCGTCCTTCACCTCGATGCAGGGCTTCAGGTTCAGAAGGTTCGCGCCAAGTGCGGCGGCGGAGGAGCAGCGGCCGCCCCTGACCAGATAGTCCAGCCTGTCCACGAGGAAGCTGGCTTCCACACGGGAGGTGAAGTCGTCCAGCTCCCGCTTCAGCTCGTCCAGAGATGCGGCGGTTTTCGCCAGCTCGCAGGCTTTCAGCACCACCAGACCCTGACCGGTGGACAGGTTCCGGGAGTCAACCACCCGGACGTTTTCAAAATCCTCCGCGGCAATGCAGGCATGGCGGTACGTAGAGGAAAAGTCCGAGCTGATGCAGATATGCACCACGCCGTCATATTCGCCTGCATATTTCGTGAAATGCTCCTGATATTCGCCGACGCTGACGGCGGAGGTGGAGCAGAGATCGCCGCCTGCGGCGACATGGGCGAAAATTTCGGCGGGGGTGATGGTCACGCCGTCAATATATCCCGTCCCGGCCTTGATGACCGTCAGGGGGGTGATGGCGATGTTGTATTCTTTCAGAATGTCAGCGGAAAGGTCGCAGGTGCTGTCAGCCGTGATTTTGATGTTCATAACAGTTCTCCTATCGGTTTGTTGGTTTGACGATGGGGTTTGTCCCCATCATGAAGCAGCAGGGTTCCGTGTCCTTCCGGCGCAGATAGTCCGCACCCCAGTCCCGCATGGCTACGAGAACGGGCATCAGACTGCGGCCGGTTTCCGTCAGGGAGTATTCCACCTTAGGCGGGATGACGGGATACACCTCCCGGTGAACCAGACCATTGGCTTCCAGTTCCCGCAGCTGCTGGGTCAGCATTTTTGGCGTCGCGCCCTTGATGACCTGACGCAGTTCCGAAAAACGGAGGATGCCCTGAGAAAGGTGCCATAAAATCAAAGCCTTGTATTTTCCGCCGATAAGCTCCAGTGTGGCTTCCACCGGGCAGTTGTCTTCGTTTGCCATTCCGTCACCTCCTTACGGTATCCAAAAGGGAAGTATGGCACATAATAGTGCATACTTGTTTTTTTGGATTATCATGGTAGAATGGTATCATAAATGAAGGGAATAGTCAATGAATTTATCCGAAATACGGGTTCATTTGCGGATTCCCCTGAAATGGAGGGAGAATCATGAAACTCAAATTCAATGTCACCGGCATGACCTGCGCGGCCTGTTCCGCGCGGGTGGAGAAGGTGACGAACGCCGTGCCGGGCGTGGAAAAAGCGGAAGTGAATCTTCTTGCGGGAACCATGCAGGTGGAGGCGGAAAACGGGAACGTTGTTCCTGCCATCATCAAGGCGGTGCAGGACGCGGGCTATAATGCCGCCCTGCCCGGTGAAAAGAAAACGGACAAGGCAGAGACCGCCCCGGCGGAAGCCGCTTTGAAGGAAATGAAAAAGAGGATCATCGGCAGCGCGATTTGTCTGGTGGTGCTCATGTATTTTACCATGGGACACATGATCGGACTGCCCGCACCCCACTGGTACCACGGCGTGAAGAACGCGCTGGTTGCGGCGCTGCTGCAATTTTTTCTGACCCTTCCTGTGGTGTACCTGAACCGGGTGTACTACAGCAGAGGACTGAAAGCCCTGTGGCACCGTGCGCCCAACATGGATTCCCTGATCGCCGTTGGCTCTTTGGCCGCGCTGGGCTATGGCGTGGCGGCGCTGTTCCGCATGGCCTACGGCATGGGTCATGAGGACTGGGAACTGGTGCAGTCCTACAGCGAGAACCTGTATTTTGAATCCGCGGCCATGATTTTGACGCTGATCACCCTGGGCAAATTCCTGGAGACCCGCGCCAAGGGCAAGACCGGCGATGCCATCCGTTCGCTGATGGATTTAAGCCCCAAGACCGCCTCCGTGCGGAGAAACGGGGAGATTGTGGAGATTCCCGTGGAGCAGGTGGCGGTGGGAGATGTGGTCATCGTTCGCTCCGGCAGCAGCATTCCCGTGGACGGCACCGTGCTGGAAGGCCGGGCATCCGTTGACCAGAGCGCCCTTACCGGCGAAAGCGTACCCGTGGAAAAGGGCGCGGGGGACAAGGTCGCCGCCGCGACGGTCAACACCGAAGGATATCTGGAATTCCGGGCGGATAAGGTGGGCGAGGATACCACTCTGGCTCAGGTCATCCGCATGGTGGAGGAAGCGGGCGGCTCCAAAGCGCCCATTGCCCGGCTGGCGGATAAGATCGCGGGTGTGTTCGTCCCGGTGGTCATGAGCATTGCGGCGGTGACGTTCATCGCCTGGATGATCGCGGGATACGGACTGGAATTCTCACTGAATCGCGCCATTTCCGTACTGGTGATCTCCTGCCCCTGCGCGCTGGGACTGGCCACTCCCGTGGCCATCATGGTCGGCACCGGCCGGGGCGCCAAGATGGGCGTGCTGTTCAAGAACGCCGAAGCGCTGGAAAACCTGCACCGGGTGGACACCGTGGTGCTGGACAAGACCGGCACCCTCACCACCGGCAAGCCGGAGGTAACGGACGTCCTCCCCGGCGCGGTCAGCGGGGAAGCGCTGATGCGGATCGCTGCCGCGCTGGAAAGCAAGTCCGAGCATCCCTTTGCCAAGGCTATTCTGAACAAGATGGGCAGTGAAACTTACCCTGTCGCGGAGGACTTTGAAACCCTTCCCGGCCGGGGCGTGTCCGGCGTCGTGGACGGTGTGCGGTGCTACGGCGGCAACGGCCGGCTGATGGAGGAACTGGGCGTCAAAGTCCCGGCCATGCCGGAGCTTGCCAATCAGGGAAAGACGCCCCTGCATTTTGCCAATGAAAAGGGCGATTATCTCGGAACTGTTGCCGCCGCCGACGTGCTGAAAGCCGATTCTCAGGCCGCCGTGCAGGCTATGACAAAAATGGGACTTGACGTAGTGATGCTGACAGGCGATAATGAAGCTACGGCCAAGGCCATCGCCCGGAAGGCGGGCATTGCCCATGTGATCTCCGACGTGCTGCCCACGGACAAGGCCGGGGCGGTGGGAAAATTACAGGCGGAGGGACACCGGGTGCTCATGGTGGGCGACGGCATCAACGACGCGCCTGCACTGGTCAGCGCCGATGTGGGCATGGCCATCGGCGCAGGAACGGACATTGCCATCGAGTCGGCAGACGTGGTGCTGATGACCGGTTCCCTTGCCGCCGTCAGCGGCGCGGTGGAGCTGAGCAAGGCCACCATCCGCAATATCCGGCAGAATCTGTTCTGGGCATTTTTCTACAACACTCTGGGAATTCCCCTCGCCGCCGGTGTGCTGTTCCTGCCCCTGGGGCTGAAGTTCAGCCCGATGTTCGGCGCGGCGGCCATGAGCCTGAGCAGCGTGTTCGTGGTGACGAATGCTCTGCGTCTGCGCCTGTTCAAACCGAAGACTTCCCCCTCTGTGGTGGAAGCCCCGAAACACGAAGAAATCAAAACCAAGGAGGATACAATTATGAAAACGGTTATCAAGGTCAATGGAATGATGTGCGGTCACTGCAAGGCTCACGTGGAAACTGCCTGCAAGGGTGTTCCCGGCGTGACGGACGCCGTTGTGGACTTGGATGCGAAGAATGTCACCGTCACCGGCGACGCCGATGTGGCGGCGCTGAAGAAGGCCATCACCAACGCAGGCTACGAGGTGGTGGAGTAAGTCATGAGAGAGGACTTCTGGTTTGATTCCTGCGGTGCAGGGAGGATTCACGTCTGCCGCTGGATGCCGGAGGGAGAGCCGAAGGCGGTGTTCCAGATCGTCCACGGCATTGCGGAGGTGGCGGAGCGCTACGACGCATTCGCTCAGGTGCTGGCACAGCGGGGCTTCGTCGTGGTGGCTGACGACCACATGGGTCACGGCGAGTCTGTAGGCGAAGGGGACACCAATGGCTACTTCACCGGTGGCTGGTTCAGCGCCGTGGCGGACAGCTACCATCTGCTGGAACTGACAAAGGCGGAATTCCCGAACCTTCCCTATGTCCTGTTCGGTCATTCCATGGGTTCCTTCATGGCGAGAACCATTCTGTGCAAGTACCCGGACAGCGGTATTGACGCCGCCATCATCTGCGGCACCGGCTGGCAGCCTGCCTTCGCGCTTCCCGCTGTCATCAAGGTGGTGGAGAGCGTGTGCAAAAAGGTGGGGGAGACCAACCCCGACGAGACCCTCCACAAGCTGGTGTTCGGCGGCTACAACCGAAAGGTGGAGCATCCCCGCACGGAATTCGACTGGCTGACCCGGGACGCCAGAATCGTTGACGCCTACATCGCCCATCCCATGTGCGGCTTCACCGAAACGACGGGGCTGCTGCGGGATCTGATGACGGGCATCCGCTACATCGAGAAGCCGGAGAGCCTTGCCGCCATGCGCAAGGAACTGCCCGTGTTCTTCATTGCGGGCGGGGACGACCCTGTGGGCAACTACGGCAAGGGCGTCCGTCAGTCGGCTGACGCTTTCCGCAAGGCGGGGATGGCGGATGTCTCGGTGCACATTTACCCGCTGTGCAGGCATGAGATTCTCAACGAGATCAACCGGGAAGAGGTCTATGGGGACATTCTCCAGTGGCTGTCCTCCCACATGAAAAAAAGTTTGCCGTAAGCCTAATTAGTCCGATTTATTGGACAGATAGCGTGTTATACTATGGCCAGAAACCAAAAGGAAAGGTTGATGGCTATGTTTCAGATGCGTTATGTAGGCGGACACGTTCAGGTGTATGACAAAAGCGGCAAGTTCCTGTTCTCGGCGGATACCGAGCGGGAGGCCAGAGAAGAGATGGAGGATTATGCGGAATCTGCGGCTTGATATTTGCTACGACGGCACCCGCTACCGGGGCTGGCAGCGTCTGCCCGGAAGGGACGACACCATTCAGGGCAAGCTGGAAACAGCCCTTTCCCGGATTCTGGAGGAACCGATCGAGGTCAGCGGCAGCGGCCGCACCGACGCCGGGGTACATGCGCTGCATCAGGCGGCGAATTTCCACTGCGAAAGCGCCATGCCGGCGGGGGAGATTTTGTCCAAACTGCGGCAGTATCTTCCCGAGGATATCGGCATATATTCCTGTGTGGACGTGCCGCCCCGGTTCCATGCCCGCCTGAATGCCCGGGCAAAGACCTACCGCTACCGTATCTGGAATTCCCGGCGGCCGTGCGTTTTTCAGCGGCGGTACGTTGCGGTCATGCCGGAACGCCTTGACTTAAACGCCATGCGCCGCGGGGCGGCACTGCTGACGGGGGAGCATGATTTCTCCGCGTTCTGCGGCAATGCGAGAATGAAAAAGTCCACCGTCCGCCGAATTGATTCCATCGACATTCAGCGGCAGGGGGAGGAAATCCAAATTCTGTTCACCGGTAACGGCTTTCTTTACAACATGGTGCGGATTCTGGTCGGCACGCTGGTGGAGGTCGGCAGGGGAGAGCGGGAAACGGAGAGCATTCCGTCGCTGTTCGGCGGCAAGCGGGAGGACGCGGGCTTCCTGGCTCCGGCGCAGGGACTGTGCCTGATGGAGGTAGTGTATTGAACATTCAGATTTTCGGCAAAAGCAAATGCTTTGACACTAAGAAGGCGGAACGCTACTTCAAGGAGCGGCGCATTCCATTCCAATCCATAGACCTGAAAACATGTGGCATGTCCGGCAGGGAATTTGACAGTGTTCTCCGGGCGGTGGGCGGCATTGACAACCTCATCGACTGGGACGGTAAATCCCCGGACATCACCCTCATGAAGTACATGGACGACCAGCGTGCGAAGGAAGACAAGGTTTTCGACAACCCCGCCCTGATGAAAACGCCCGTAGTGCGCAACGGCAAACAGGCCACGGTTGGCTATTGCCCGGAAGTCTGGGCGGCATGGGAATAACATAATCGATCACGAAAGCGGTTCTCTAAAAATGGAGAGCCGCTTTTTTTATCATTTTTCCGATTTTTCTCTTGCAGTTTCAACAAAAAAGTGGTATGCTAGGAGGACAAAATGACCAAATACATCGACGGCCTGAATCGAATCGTCTGGGGCGCGCCCGCCTTGGTGCTGATTGTTGGCGTGGGGCTTTACCTGAGCCTGCGGCTTCGCTTCGCCCAGCTGACGCTGTTCCCCAGAGCATGGAGGCGCTTTCTTTCCATGCTTCGCCCGGGGCAGAAAAGCGGGAACGGGGTGACGCCCTTTCAGGCGCTGTGTACGGCGCTGGCGGCGACCGTAGGGACGGGAAATATCGTCGGCGTTGCCGGTGCCATCTGTCTCGGCGGGCCGGGGGCCATTTTCTGGATGTGGGTTTGCGGCGTCCTCGGCATGGTCACGAAGTACGCGGAGGTCACGCTGGCGCTTCGCTACCGGGTGAAAACCCCGGCAGGGTGGATCGGCGGCCCCATGTATGTGATCACTCAGGGCTTGGGGACGAAATTTACACCTATGGCCGTCGCTTACTGCGTGTTCGGCGTGGTTGCGGCTTTTGGCGTGGGAAACGCCACTCAGATCAACGCTGTGATCTCCGGCGTAAACGATGTGGTGACCCGCTTCGGCGGCGAACAGACCAGACTTGGAAACCTTGTGATGGGACTGATTCTGGCCGCACTGGTGGGCGCGATGCTCCTTGGGGGCGCGAGACGCATCGGTATTGTGGCCGAGCGGCTGGTGCCGTTCATCTCCGCTGCATATATTCTGCTCTGCGCGGTGATGTTGGTGCTGCGCTGGCGGGAGGTTCCGGCGGCGTTCGCGTCGATCGCGGCGGGGGCGTTTTCTCCCCGGGCGGTGACGGGCGGGGCTTTGGGTTCTGCCTATCAGGCGCTTCGCATCGGATGCAGCCGTGGGGTGTTTACCAACGAGGCTGGCATGGGTACCGCGTCCATCGCCCACGCTTCGGCGGAGGTTTCCCACCCGGCGGAACAGGGGCTGATGGGCATTATGGAGGTTTTTCTCGATACCATCCTCATGTGCACACTGACAGCGCTGGTCATTCTCGTCAGCGGCGTGCCGGCTCCCTACGGCAGAGACGTGGGCGTGGAGCTGACGACGAAGGCGTTTGCTGCTGTCTATGGCGATTTTGCGTCGGTTTTCATTGCCGTGTCCCTTGTCTGCTTTGCCTTTGCCACGGTGCTTGGCTGGGGGCTGTACGGTGCGCGGTGCGCCCAGTTCCTCTTTGGCACCCGGGCGTGGAAGTTTTTTGTTGCGGCGCAGATGGCCGCGGTGGTCGCCGGGGCATGCCTGCAAACCGGCGTCGTCTGGTCGGCGGCGGAGGCCGTCAACGGCCTGATGGTGATTCCCAATTTGACAGCTTTGGCGATTCTCACCCCGGAGGTGGTTCGCCTTACGAAAGAATATCAGAAATCCGGCGGAAGTACCGCCGGTGGAGGTAGTTATGCAGATATCCATCAACGCAAACCGGTGTGAACCCTCTCCCATGCGGAAGTTCCATCCCTACGCCGTGGAGGCCGAGAAGAAGGGCAAGAAGATCTATCACCTGAACATCGGACAGCCCGACCTGCCCACGCCCACGGCTTACTATGACGCCGTGCGGAACTTTGACCGCAAGACTCTGGCCTATGCCGAGTCTCCCGGTATGCCTGTGCTCATTGACGCCGTGCGGGGCTATTATCACAAACTGGGGGTTGACTTGGCACCCAACGACATCCTCATCACCACCGGCGGCAGTGAGGCGCTGCTGATGACCTGCCTGAGCATCCTCGACCCCTATACCGAGGTCATCATCCCCGAGCCGTATTACCCCAACTACACCACCTTCGTCCATGCGGCCGGCGGCGTTATCCGCGCCCTGCCTACCAACCCCTGGGAGGGCTACCGCTACGCCAAGCGGGAGCGCATCGAGAGCCTGATCACCAAGAACACACGCGCCATCCTGATCACCAACCCCGGCAACCCCACAGGCGTTGTCCTCGACCAGAAGGAAATGCGGATGATCGCCGACATTGCCAAGGAACGTGACCTGTTCCTGATCTGCGACGAGGTTTATCGGGAATTCTGCTACGACGACAAATTCGGCGTGCCGACCATGGCGCACTTCCGGGATATCGACGAGAACCTCGTCATCATCGACTCTGCGTCCAAGCGCTTCTCCGCCTGCGGCGCGCGGGTGGGCTGTGTTGTGACCCGGAACAAGGAGCTGCAGGCGGCGCTGCTGAAATTCTGCCAGTCCCGCCTGTCCGTCGCCACCATCGATCAGATCGGCGCAGCGGCGCTGTATACGGTGGATCCTGCGTTCTTCCGTCAGAGCAAGGAGGAATACCGCCGCCGCCGGGATACGGTGATCTCCAAGCTTCGCAAGATCCCCGGTGTGGTGGTGGAGGAGCCCATGGGTGCGTTCTACGTCATGGCGAGCCTGCCGGTGGACGACGCGGATAAGTTCCAGTACTGGCTGCTGGAAAACTTCGACCATCAGGGGGACACCGTCATGTTCGCCCCCGGCGCACCCTTCTACGAGACCCCCGGCAAGGGCATCAACGAGGTGCGTATCGCTTACGTTCTCAAGCAGGAAGATCTGGAGCGGGCAATGGATGTGCTGGCCTTCGGTATCTCCGAATACCAGCGTAAGGTCATGAAAATCGTCCCCGCCCCGGTGGGTTAACCGAATATTCCAATGCCGGACAAGCACAAGCTGCCTGTCCGGCATTTTTTCGCCCCAAAACCCTACGGCATCACATCCGCGCTTCGACTGCTTGTTCTCCCGGGAAACGGTATACTGTAGCCAAACCGGGAAAGGGGAGAAGCGAAATGCTAAAACGGCTTGTATTTGCATTATTGGCGGTCGGACTGCTGCTGGGAGGTGCCATTCCAGCCTACGCCGCCCAGACAGGTTCTATCCGGGTTATTCCGGAGACGAAGCCGCCCGTCGAAAGTGCCGTGACGCTGTACCATGCGGGCGTCGAGGCAGACGGCGGCTACTGGCTGGATGATGTCTACGGCGGGGGACTGGTAAGGTGGGGAGACCTGCCGTCTCTGACGCTGGCGTCGTGGCTGGCGGAGCATGAGGCAGCGGAGGGGACAACGGTTCCCTTTGACGCGGAGGGCAGTGCCACGTTTTCCAACTTGTCGCCGGGGCTGTATCTCATCAAACAGACCGGGATTTCAGCCGGGAATGACGCGATACCGCCCTTTGTGATCGAGCTGCCCTACGAGGATATCTGGGAGATCACCGTTCGACCACAGTCGATGACTGGTGCTCAGGAGCCGCCCCCCACGGGACAGGAGCCGACGCCAATCATTGCCGCGCTGGTGCTGGTGGTTTCAGGAATGGGCCTGCTGGGAGTGGCTGCCCACACGAAGCGGAAGCGCGTTGCGGGCTGACAAGTGCTTCCACCCTCTCGCAGCTGCGCATCTTTTGGGAATTTTTTCTTGTATGGATGGCACAAATGTGGTACACTTATGCCATCCGATAGAGAGGTGGAATGCGTGTGAAAAAGGTTTTTCTCGGTCTCACGGCGGCCACGATTTTGTATGCCATCTACAACGTCATCATCGACATAAGAGATGGCGTGTTTGGCGGCCTCACCATTGTGGGGCTGCTGTTCCTGCTGCTGGTTGCGGGGGTGTTTGGCTTCCTCACTTGGCTGTTTGACGGCAAATCCCCGGTGAAACGGACGGCAGAACAGGCAAAAAACGTCGTGAAGCAGGAGCAGGAAAAGTTTGACGCTTATGTGAGCTATTCGCCTGCCATCAAGCGGCGGATATGGAAGTTCCGGATCATTGGTCTGGTTCTGGTCGCGCTGGCGGTGTGGCTCTGTATTGCCGGGAACTGGGATACCATCCCGGTGTCCATTGCAACCGTGATTCTGATTATCGGCATTGCGGTGTTCAACATGGGTTCTCCGGCGGACTACAACGCCATGACGGACGGCGGAGCCATGATCGCCATGGATGTCCCCCGGAAGATCGAGGAGTTTTACCGCGCGTTCCAGAACGAAAAAACGCCCCTCGGCTCTGCGTATCTGGGAAAATTCTCCACAAGTCCCTATACCAGCCTGATTTTCGGGCCGAATGTCCGGGGAGAGTTCCTGTACTTTTACCTGAATCGCGACGGGATGATCGGCTACGTTGGCTATTCCATGCTGGACTCTACCATTTCGGAGCGCCTGACGGAACCTCGTTTTCCGGCGGAAGCGGACGCGGGGGAAGACCTTGCGGGGCATCTGGTCTATCATTCGGACGTCTTTCTGATGCGGGAATGGCTTCAGAAGAGCCTTGAACATTTCGTGAAAACCGGCACGATTCTGCCCTTCCGGGAGATCTCTCCCTCTCAGATTTACACCTTCAGCGAGGATTTCAAGCTGACGGGGCAGCATTTCACCGTTCAGGATACGGACGGAAACACCCTCTACACCGTGGACGGCACAGCGCCGCTGGTGAAGCTGCGGGTGCTGGATAACTATGACCGTGAGGTTTTCACCATGACCAAGCAGTTGGGGCACGCGCTGGCTACATACAAGTTCTATCAGGACGGTGAACTTTACGGCACGCTGGAAAAGCAGTTTGATCTGGTGCGGGACCGTTTCACCATGGAGGTGACGGAAGGGAAACTGGAGCTGCGGGAGTACAGCGGCACCGTCGGTCACAACTACAAGGTCACGCTCAACGGCGAGATTCTGGGCGCCATCATGGACGACATGGACCTGACCGTCGAAAACGCGGTGTTTGACAACGCCTATCTGATCGTCTACCGCCCTGACAAGCTGCCGCTGCTGGTGTGCATGGCCGTGATGGCCGCCCGGGAGCTGGCGAGAGACAAAGAGGGCGCTGTTACAAACCAGATGTAGGAGGAAAAGAGAGATGAAAAAGGGAATTGCACTGATCGCGGCGCTTGTCCTCAGCGTTTTGCTGCTGGGATGTGAGGAAGCGGTGACCTATGCCACCGCCGACGACGCCAAGGCGGCGCTGAATGGACAGGGCGTTATCACCATCGACGGTGATTTTTCGGAACCCAATCAGGCCAGCGACATCCGTGTGAACAACGGTTTTGCCGGATTTATGCGGGAGACGGGGCTTATCAACGGCAAATGGACGATTTCTGCGAACTACGAGGAATGGTTCTACGCCAAGTACGTCACCGACGAACCGGTGAACCACCAGGAGGGCGTCAATTCCGGCTCCACCCTGGGCTTTTATGACATGGACGACAACTGCCTCGGCTATGCGCAGGAGCGGGTGGACGCGAACTGGGACAACGCCTATATCGTCTATTTCCTCGACCCGGATTTTACACCCACCGGGCTGTACGCTTCGGAGGACTGCAAGACGCTGTGGGACGACAGCGAAACCGTGCTGGCCGAGGGCGATATCGATTGGAGCTATTCCAGCGATATGTGTACCATCACCATCACCCCCACCGGCGGCAAGGATGTTCCCATCTTTGCGAAAATTGCCATGTATGTCAAATTGTACTATGAAGCGAACATGCTGAAAATGTGATTCCATGACAAATGCCCCCAATATGCACAGTAAGCGTGCATATTGGGGGCATTGTGATATTTTCCTAGACGCGGGTGAACTCGTAGTTTTCGAATTTCAGCTGATCGCCTACATCCACGCCAAAGGACAGCAGTGCGATGGCGACCTCGGAGACAACGCCGGTATCATCGTACCTGACGTAAGCATAATCCCCGCGAATGTCCGTGACGGTACAGAGCATAGTGACCGACCTCCTTAGCGGATGAAGTGGGTGGGGGTAACCGGGTCAAGCTCCGGCAGGCCGAATTGCGCCTTGCCAAGGGCGATGGACTTCATCAGAAAGGTCATGTTCTTGGCAAGATTCCGGACGGTGGCGATGCCCTCCAAGTCCTGCGCCGCTTCGCCGGGGGCGCGGCCGTGGACGCTGTTCCAGTAATGGCTGGACGCGACGGGCATTCCGCTGATGGTGAAATACTTGTTCAGCTCGTCAAAGGTGGCAGAGCAGCCGCCCCGGCGGGCGACCACCACGGACGCGCCGACCTTCATCCGCTTGTCAAAGCCGGTGCTGTAAAACAGCCGATCCAGAAACGCCACCAGCGTGGCGTTGGCCGAGGCATAATAGACCGGGCTGGCTGCAACCAGACCGTCAGCTTCCCGAAACGCCTCCGCCGCTTGGTTGACCACGTCGTCAAAGACGCATTTGCCGGTCTTCCGACAGCTTCCGCAGGCGATACAGCCCCGGATGGGCTGATTGCCCACCTGGAGAATTTCGGTTTCGACGCCCTCTGCGGCAAAGACCTCCGCCATCTGGGAAAGGGCATAGGCCGTATTTCCGTTTGCTTTGGGGCTTCCGTTGAGCAGCAGTACCTTCATTTGATTCCTCCTGTGGTAAGTTTGAAAAACCCGTCCCCGTTACCGGGGACGGGCAGTTTTCGTTTGCGCAGAATCGGGAGTACGGAACGATTAGTCCTTGTACATCTCGACCAGCTTGTTCAGGTGCTCCCAGCGCTCCTTGGCGGCAGCCTCGTTCTTGGCGAACAGATCGGTTGCACGCTCGGGGAACTCGCGGGTCAGACGGCTGTAACGAGCCTCGTTCATCAGGAACTCCTGATAGCCGTCCTTCGGAGCCTTGCTGTCCAGCTGGAACTTGCCGGTCTCCTTGGAAGGATCGAAGCGGAACAGGTTCCAGTAGCCGCACTCAACGGCCTTCTTCATCTCGGCCTGGCAGTTGGTCATGCCGCCCTTGATGGAGTGCATCTCACAGGGAGCGTAGCCGATGATGAGGGACGGGCCATGGTAAGCCTCGGCTTCGGTGATGGCCTTGATGGTCTGAGCGGGGTTGGCGCCCATAGCGACCTGAGCGACGTAAACGTAGCCGTAGCTCATCGCGATCTCAGACAGGGACTTCTTCTTGGTCTCCTTACCGGCAGCCGCGAACTGAGCAACCTGACCGATGTTGGAAGCCTTGGAGGCCTGTCCGCCGGTGTTGGAGTAAACCTCGGTGTCGAAGACGAAGACGTTGACGTCCTTGTTCTGTGCCAGCACATGGTCAACACCGCCGAAGCCGATGTCGTATGCCCAGCCGTCGCCGCCGAAGATCCACACGGACTTCTTGGACAGATATTCCTTCTTGGACAGGATGTCCTTCACGGTGTCGCAGCAGACCTTGGCTTCCAGATTCTCGACCAGAGCCTTGGTAGCGGCCTTGTTGGCCTCGCCGTCGTTGTAGGTGTCCAGCCATGCCTGGCAAGCGGCCTTGCGCTCGTCGCAGGTGGTCTTCTCCATGACTTCCTTGACCTTGTTAGCCAGGGACTCACGGATGACGGCCTGTGCGGTGTACATACCCAGACCATGCTCGGCGTTGTCCTCGAACAGGGAGTTTGCCCATGCGGGACCACGGCCTTCAGCGGTCACGGTGTAGGGAGAGGTAGCGGCGGGACCGCCCCAGATGGAGGAGCAGCCAGTGGCGTTGGAGATGTACATCCGATCGCCGAACAGCTGGGTCACCAGACGGGCGTAGCTGGTCTCGGCGCAGCCGGCGCAGGAGCCGGAGAACTCCAGCAGAGGCTTGCGGAACTGAGAACCCTTGACGGTGTTGTCCTGCATGTCCTTCTTCTCGCTGACCTTGGAGACCATGTAGTTGAAGACTTCCTGCTCAGGCAGCTCGTTCTCCTGAGGAACCATGGTGATGGCCTTGGTGGGGCAGACGCCGACGCAGACGCCGCAGCCCATGCAGTCCAGAGGAGACACGGCCATGATGTACTTGTAGACGCCCTTGCCCTTGCCGGCCTTGACATCCACCAGACGGGCGTTCGCGGGAGCGGCAGCGGCCTCTTCAGCGGTCAGCGCGTAGGGACGGATGGTAGCATGGGGGCAGACGTAAGCACAGTTGTTGCACTGGATGCACTTGGTCTCGTCCCAGTGAGGAACGGTAACGGCAACGCCGCGCTTCTCATAAGCGGAAGCACCCAGGGGGAACTGGCCGTCGGGCAGATCGGCGAAGGCGGAAACGGGCAGGCTGTAGCCGTCCATTCTGCCGATGGGGTTCAGGATGGTCTTGACGACCTTGACGGTGTCGGGACGGCCTTCCAGAACGGTTTCGGGCTTGTTGTCCTCAGCGGTAGCCCAGGAAGCGGGAACATCGACCTTGTGGTAAGCGGTAGCGCCCACATCGATGGCGTTCCAGTTCTTCTCGACGACGTCGCGGCCCTTCTTCAGGTAGGAGTGCTCGGCAGCGTCCTTCATGTACTTGATGGCATCCTCAGCGGGCATGACCTTCGCCAGAGAGAAGAAGGCAGACTGCAGGATGGTGTTGGTACGCTTGCCCATGCCGACCTTGATGGCCAGATCGATAGCGTCGATGGTGTACAGCTGAATGTTGTTGTTGGCGATGTAGCGCTTGGAAGCAGCATCCAGATGATGCTCCAGCTCCTCCAGATTCCACTGGCAGTTGATCAGGAACACGCCGCCGGGCTTGACGTCCTGAACGATCTTGAAGCCCTTGGTGATGTAGGAGGGGTTGTGGCAGGCAACGAAGTCAGCCTTGTTGATGTAGTAGGGGGACTTGATGGCCTTGTCGCCGAAACGCAGGTGGGAAACGGTGACGCCGCCGGTCTTCTTGGAGTCGTACTGGAAGTAAGCCTGTACGTACTTGTCGGTGTGGTCGCCGATGATCTTGATGGAGTTCTTGTTGGCGCCGACGGTGCCGTCGCCGCCCAGACCCCAGAACTTGCACTCGATGGTGCCTTCCGCGGCGGTGTTGGGGGAGACCTTCTCGTCCAGAGACAGGTGGGTCACATCGTCCACGATGCCGATGGTGAACTCGTTCTTGGGGGCGTCCTTAGCCAGCTCTTCGTAGACGGCAAAGACGGAAGCGGGGTGAGTATCCTTGGAACCCAGACCGTAACGGCCGCCGATGACGGTGACGTCGTTCCGGCCGGCCTTGGCCAGAGCCATGACCACGTCCTGATACAGAGGCTCGCCCTGAGAGCCGGGCTCCTTGGTGCGGTCCAGAACAGCAATCTTCTTGGCGGTGGCGGGGATGGCCTCCAGCAGCTTTTCAGCGCAGAAGGGACGGAACAGGCGGACCTTGACAACGCCGACCTTCTCACCGTGGGCGTTCAGGTAGTCGATGACTTCCTCGGCCACGTCGTTGATGGAGCCCATGGCGACGATGATGCGGTCAGCATCGGGAGCGCCGTAGTAGTTGAACAGCTTGTAGTCGGTGCCCAGCTTCTCGTTGACCTTGTTCATGTACTTCTCGACCACTGCGGGCAGTGCCTGATAGTACTTGTTGCAGGCCTCACGATGCTGGAAGAAGATATCGTCGTTCTCATGGGAGCCGCGCATTGCGGGACGCTCGGGGTTCAGGGAGTGCTTGCGGAACGCCTCAACGGCATCCATGTTGCACATTTCCTTCAGATCCTCGTAATCCCAGATGGCGACCTTCTGGATCTCGTGGGAGGTACGGAAGCCGTCGAAGAAGTTGATGAAGGGAACGCGGCCTTCGATGGCGGACAGGTGAGCGACAGCGCCCAGATCCATGACTTCCTGCACGTTGGTCTCGCACAGCATGGCAAAACCGGTCTGACGGCAGGCGTAGACGTCGGAGTGGTCACCGAAGATGTTCAGAGACTGAGTAGCGACGGTACGGGCGGAGACGTGGAAAACTGCGGGCAGCAGCTCACCGGCGATCTTGTACATATTGGGGATCATCAGCAGCAGACCCTGGGAGGCGGTGTAGGTGGTGGTCAGAGCACCGGCAGCCAGAGAGCCGTGGACAGTACCGGCGGCACCGGCCTCGGACTGCATCTCGACGACCTTGACGGTGTTGCCGAAGATGTTCTTCCGACCGGCGGCAGACCACTGATCCACGTTGTCAGCCATGGGGCTGGACGGGGTGATGGGGTAGATGCCAGCGACCTCGGTAAAGGCATAGCTGACGTGGGCGGCAGCGGTATTGCCGTCCATGGTTTTGAATTTTCTAGCCAAAATGAATACCTCCTAAAGTATTTCTAATTTTGTCGACCTCATTGTACCACTTTTCATGCAATTTGTAAAGCCATCAAACGACACTCATACAAAAAATTCACGCTTTTCCACGGGAAAGTTATGGCAAAGCTGTAAAGTCCGCGGCCGGGGAAACCAAAAAGGGATTGCCTTTTCCCGAAGAATGGAGTATGATGAAAAACAAGAGAGAAAAGGGGGACGGAAACATGATCTGCAGCGTCCGAACGCTGGGTATCTCCGGGATACAGGGCAGCGCCGTCACGGCGGAGTGCTACATTTCTCAGGGACTTCCCGGCTTTGATATCGTGGGACTGCCTGACGCGGCGGTGAAGGAAGCGCGGGACCGGGTGCGGGCAGCGGCGAAGAGCAGCGGACTGTCCTTTCCCGTGAGCCGCATTACGGTGAACCTGGCGCCCGCAAGCCAGAAAAAGGCGGGAACGCACTACGATCTTCCTATTTTATTGAGTATTCTCGCGGCCAGCGGAAGCGTCCGGCGGCCGAAATCCACCAGCGCTTTCCTTGGGGAGCTGAGTTTGGACGGCACCATCCGTCCCATTTCCGGCGTGCTGCCCATGGCGCTTGCCGCCAAACGGGAGGGGATTCAGGCGCTGTTCGTCCCGGCGGAGAACGCCCCGGAGGCGACGCTTGCCCGGGGGCCTGCGGTGTATCCCATCCATACGGTGGCGCAGCTGGCGGCAGGACTGAACGGGGAGACGACGCTGGAAGAAGAACCGCTGTGGGTGCCCTCCCGTGAGGACACCGTCATGCCGGATTTCAAGGACGTGCTGGGGCAGGAAAACGTAAAGCGGGCGCTGGAGGTCGCGGCGGCGGGCAGCCACAATGTGCTGCTCATTGGCCCGCCGGGTTCCGGCAAAAGTATGCTCAGCAAGCGTCTGCCCTCCATTCTCCCGGATATGACCTGGGAGGAGTCTTTGGAGGTCAGTCAGATTTATTCCGTTATGGGGATGCTGACGCCCCGGAATCCCCTTGTGACCCAGCGGCCGTTCCGTTCGCCCCATCACACGGTGTCCAATGCCGGACTCGCTGGCGGCGGCTCCAACCCAAGGCCGGGAGAGATTTCCCTTGCCCATAAGGGCGTGCTGTTTCTGGACGAAATGCCGGAATTCCGGAAGGATACGCTGGATCTGATGCGCCAGCCCTTGGAGGACGGAAAGGTCACCATCTCCCGGGTTTCCGGGGCGGTGACGTACCCGGCGGAATTTATGCTGGTGTGCGCCATGAATCCCTGCAAATGCGGCTGGTACGGCGACCCCTCCGGGCGCTGCCGCTGCTCCCAGCGGGATGTGGAAAATTATCGAAGCCGCATTTCCGGGCCGCTTCTGGACAGAATTGACATTGTGGTGGAGGTTCCCTCCGTCCATTTTGAGGACCTGCGGGAACGGGCGGAAGCGGAGCCGTCGGCATCGGTGAAGCAGCGGGTTAACGCCGCACGAGACGTCCAGAACCGGCGCTTCGGTTCCGGCGGAATGTGCAACGCCCGAATGGGGCCGGAAGAAATGCGCCGCTACTGCCATCTCAGCGAGGAATGCGCCGAGCTGATGAAGGGCGCGTTTGAAACCATGGGATTGACCGCGAGAAGCTACGACCGTATCCTCAAGGTAGCGCGAACCGTGGCCGATCTGGACGGAAGTGAAGACATTCAGCCCCAGCACATCGCCGAAGCGATTCAGTACCGGGCGGTGAATCTGGGAAATCGATAAACAGGAGAACAAAAATGAAGGAAATTTTTCTATTGAAGCTGGGCGAGATCGTCCTGAAGGGGGCGAATAAGCGCCAGTTTGAGAACAAGCTGCGGCAGAACGTCCGCCGCCGCATGAAGAAGTACGGCAATTTTGACGTGTATATCCTCCAATCCACGGTGTACGTAGAGCCGATGGACGAGGAAGCGGACGTGGACGGCGCATGGGAAGCCTGCCGTTCCATTTTCGGCGTGGTGAGCCTGTGCCGCTGCCGCCCCTGCGAGAAAGACTTGGACGCGATCTTTGCTGCCATCGAAAACTATCTGGGGGACGATCTGGACTGCGCCAAATCCTTCAAGGTCGAGTCCAAGCGCTCGGACAAGCGCTTCCCCCTGACCTCCATCCAGCTGTCTCAGGAGATCGGCGGACGGCTGGCGGAAGCCCACCCGGGAGTAGAGGTGGACGTGCATCACCCGGACTACACCGTGTACGTGGAGGTGCGGGATTTGTCCGCCTACGTCCATGGCCCCGCCGAACCGGGAGCGGGCGGCCTGCCCACCGGCGTTGGCGGACGGGCGATGGTGCTGCTCTCCGGCGGCATTGATTCCCCTGTGGCGGCCTATATGATGGCGAAGCGTGGCGTGGAGGTGGAAGCCGTTCACTTCTTCTCCTATCCCTACACCTCCCAGCTGGCCAAGGACAAGGTCATCGAGCTTGCCCGGCTGGTGACCAAATACTCCGGGCGGATGACCGTGAACGTGGTGTCCTTCACGGAGATTCAGGAAGCCATCCGGGACAACTGCCCCGAGGAGTTCTTTACCCTGATTATGCGCCGGTTCATGATGGAGATTGCCCAGCGTATTGCCAAGGGCGACGGCTGCGGCGCGCTGATCACCGGCGAAAACCTTGGTCAGGTGGCGTCCCAGACTATGGAGGCCATGACCGTCACCGGCGCGGTGGTGGACATTCCCATTTTCATGCCGCTGGTGGGCATGGACAAGAAGGACATTATTTCCATTGCCCGGGAAATCGGGACACTGGACACGTCGATCCTGCCCTATGAGGACTGCTGCACCGTCTTCACGCCGAAGCATCCCAAGACCAAGCCCACGCTGGGACAGGTCATGAACGCGGAAAAGAAGTTGGACAGAGAAGCGCTGATCGCCCGCGCGCTGGAAAATGTGGAAAAGATCAAGGTGACGTACCATGATGAGCCTTTGCTGTGATGTGCTGAAAGCGCTTCAGGGGAAAACGCTGGTCACCGCCGAAAGCCTCACCGGCGGCGGCATCGGCGCGGCGCTGACGCAGGTTCCCGGCAGCAGCGAGGTCTACAAGGGCGGCGTCATCTGCTATACCAACTGGGTCAAGGAAAACATTCTGGGCGTGCCGGGAGAGATTCTGGCGCAGGACGGCGCGGTGTCTCTGCGCACGGCGGAGCATCTGGCTTCCGGTGTCCGGGCGCTGCTGAAAGCAGACGCGGCCGTGGCGGTCACGGGTCTGGCCGGCCCCGGCGGCGACGAATTCGGACACAGTGTGGGAACGGTTTTCATCGGCTATCAGGACGCGGCGCATTCCGACGCGAGGGAATATCACTTCTCCGGCGACCGGGAAGCGGTGCGGAATCAGACCATCGAAGCCGCACTGAGACTTGTTCTGGAGCATCAAAAGTAAAAAAACCTCTGTTTTAGTGGGTGGTCGTAAAACAGATAATGGAGCGTATCGGTACAGATACGCTCCACTTCTCGTGCCGAAGTACAGCCCCTTGGCTCCTCCTCTGGGGGATGTCCACTTTTCAGGGATACCCCTCACCCTCCGTGTCCATTTTTATGGGTACAGTTTACTGCGCTCGGCCACCTCTCCCAGAGGGAGAGGCAAGAGAGGTGCGATGCAAAGATAAAAATTATGCCCGCTGCTTTCAAAGCAGCGGGCATTTGCTGTGCTCAGGTCGGGTCATAGTTGACGATGATGTCGTGTTCTCTCAGGGACGCGACGTCGGAAATGGGATTGCCGAACACGTTCACCTGCACCAGACAATAGCTGTCGGCGAGGGAATCAATGTTGCTGATCTGGTTGTAATCCATATAGATATAGGTCAGGGCTTCCATCTTGCTCAGATTGTCCAGACTGGTCAGCGCGTTGTAAGAGCCGTCAATGGTCTGGAGCTTGCAGCCCTCCGGCCATTCGGGGAGCGCTGTCACCTGATTGGAGGCAAAGCTGAACCGCTCCAGATTGACCAGCGTGGAGAGGGCGGAGATGTCCGTCAGGGTGTTGTTGGAGATATCCAGTTCAACCAGCGTCGTGCAGACGGAAATGGGAGAGACATCCGTCAGCGCATTGTGGTTCACGGACAGACGGGTCAGCACCTGTAAGCTGCTCACGCCGTCCAGACTTGTGATCTGGTTGTTGTCAGCTACCAGCGTCGTCAGTCTGGCGCAGCTGGAAACGGGGGCGAGGGTAGTCAGGGCGTTGTAGGAAACGTCCAGCGTTTGCAGATTGCTCAGACCGTCCAATGCGTCGAGACTGGTCACGGCGTTGTGCTGGAGATTCAGCTCGGTCAGCGTGGTCATGGAGGACAGTACGTCCAGATTCCGGATGGTGTTCTCGCCCAGATTCAGATAGGTAAGGCTCTTTGCGCCAGACAGCTTTTCGATGGTGCTCAGGCCGCATTCTACCATGCTCAGCTCGGTCAGGGCGGGAAGTCCCGCAATGACGGTCAGATCGTCCGGGCTGAACCGGCTGCCGCTGAGGTCAAGAGACGTAAGCTTGGTCAGAGAAGACAGGCTCTCAAGACTGTCGATGTCCTGATTGGCGATGGTCAGCTTTTCCAGATAGGGCATGAACGTCAGGTCGGTGTAGACCTTCGTGTCCTCGGGGACGGTGAATTCCGTGATCTGCCATAGCTGGCTGGTGTAGACGCTGTCGCCGTCTCTTGTGCCGGTCAGCTCCCGCAGAGCCGCTTCCACGGCCGGGTCGGCGAATTTGACTTCCTCAATGACGCCGGTCACAGTGTAGCCCAGAACCGTCAGGGGACTGACAAGGCCGTTATCGCCCACGGCGATGGCGTAAATGGTCGTCTCACCGGCGGGGAGGGTAATGGGGCTTTCGTAAACGGGGTCCTTCACGGAGGGGTATTCACCGTTGGTGGTGTAGTAGAGCTTCCCGGCGGCGTATAGGGTGACGTCGATATACTGGCTGTAGTAGCCCGGCTCGTAGTTGCTGATGGGGGCGTCAGGCCGCTGCGCCTCGATCTCGGCCTTGATGTCCGGGTTCGTGATCTTGTCCAGCAGAGAGACGGCGTCCAGCAGTTTGTCCTGCTCCACGTAGGTCTTGCACAGGGCGGTGAACAGCTCGGCGCTGGGTTCGGAGTTGATGGCATTGGTCAGGGTGTACTCGGCTTTCGTGTAGTTGTCGTCGGCCTTATACAGGTTCGCCAGCTCGATGGCCACGTTCTCGTCGTGGTTGGAGAAGTTGTAGGCAAGGTCATAGAACCATGAGGACAGGCGGGAATTGCCGTGGAGGTCATTGTATCGAGCCTGGGTCAGCAGGAAATCCCGGGTGAACCCCCGGTCATAGGTAAACAGGTACCAGCCGATGCTGGCGATGATCAGCACCGCAAGCAGGAGCGGCACCAGAACGCGGATAAACTTCTTCATAAAACTGCTCCATTCCAATGGAATTTCAAGAAATTATACAACAAAACGGCGATAAAGTCAAGCATAGGGGGAAAAGTTGCGGTTTTACGGAACTTCCGGGAATAATGAAGCTGAAAACGGACGGCTTTGGACGCTTGACAGGGATGACAAAATATGCTATAGTAGCATAAAGTAATACTTTGCGGAGGAACTATGGAACAGCATACGATCATCCGTCTGACCGACAGACCGGAATATAAGGAATCCATGGCGCAGGGCGACGGGGAACCGGAGCCGACCAGACTGTACATCCGTGAAGCATAAAATTTCGGCTGCTGCGGTTTTCCGCAGCAGCCGATTTGCGTCATTTTGCCTGTTTCATGGAAAGGCTGATACGGTGGCGCTTTTCGTCCACGTTCAGCACGACCACTTTCACAACGTCGCCGACCTTGACCACCTCGCTGGGATGGCGCAGACGCCGGTCGCAGACCTCGGAAATATGCACCAGACCGTCCTGATGGACGCCGATGTCCACGAAAACGCCGAAGTCAATGACGTTGCGCACCGTGCCGGTCAGCTCCATGCCGGGCTTTAAGTCCTTCATTTCCAGCACGTCCTTGCGCAGAATGGGGGCGGGCAGCTCGTCACGGGGGTCGCGGCCGGGCTTGCTCAGCTCCTTTGCGATGTCAAGCAGTGTCGGCTCGCCCACGGCGCATTCCGCAGCGGCCTTGCTCAGGCCGTAGGCGTTCAGCTTTTCCGTCAGGGCAGAGAGATCGTCGCCTTTTTTGCAGCCCAGAAGGTTCAGCAGCGCCTTTGCGGCGGCGTAGGACTCCGGATGGACGCCGGTGTTGTCCAGAATCTCCTTGCTTTCGGGGATACGGAGGAAACCGGCGCACTGCTCAAAGGCTTTCGGGCCGAGCTTGGGAACCTTTTTCAGCTGGGCGCGGCTGGTGAAGGGGCCGTTTTCCTCCCGATAGGCGACGATGTTCTTCGCCGTGGTGGCGGTCAGACCGGAAACCTGCTGCAAAAGGCTCCGGGAAGCGGTGTTGGCGTCCACGCCCACGGCGTTGACGCAGTCCTCCACCACAGCGCCAAGGGCGGCGTCCAGCTCCTTCTGGGGGCAGTCGTGCTGGTACTGTCCCACGCCGATGGCCTTGGGGTCGATCTTCACCAGCTCGGCAAGGGGGTCCTGCAGCCGCCGGGCGATGGACACGGCGGAGCGGAGATTGACGTCGTAATCGGGGAATTCCTCCGCCGCAAGGGGAGAGGCGGAGTAGACGGAAGCGCCCGCTTCGCTGACGATCATGTAGCTGGCCTCCGGGAAGGATTTCAGCAGCTCTACGGTCATGGCCTCGGTTTCCCGGGAAGCGGTGCCGTTGCCGATGGCGATGTGCTTGACGCCGTATTTGCGCATGAGGACGGACAGGGAGGAAATGGCTTCCTGCTTTTTCCGCTCGCTGAAAGTGGGATAGACCACGGTGGTGGCCAGAACCTTGCCGGTGGCGTCCACCACGGCGACCTTGCAGCCATTGCGGTATCCGGGGTCAAGTCCCATGGTGACGAAGCCCTTGACGGGGGGCTGCATCAGCAGCGGCTTCAGATTCAGGGCAAAATTGCGGATAGCGCCCGCATACGCCCGGTCGGACAGATCGCTGCGCACCTCCCGCTGGATGGAGGGGAAGATTAGACGCTCGTAGGCATCCTCGGCGGCAGTGCGGACGAAGGCGGAGACCTGCATGGTGGGCTTCAAAGCGGCGCGGCACACCAGCGCTGCGCCCTCATTGCCCGCGAGAATGACGTTGGGCTTGAGAACGCCCTCTTTTTCGCCCCGGTTCATGGCGAGGATCTGATGATCCAGCACCCGGGAAATGGGCTGGGAGAAATCGTAGTAGAGCTTGTAAACGCCGTCGGCCTCCGCGTCCTCGGCGGCGGTGCAGGTCAGCATTCCCCGGCGCATCACCAGCTCCCGCAGAGACTTGCGGATGTCGGCGTCGTCGGAAAGATCTTCGGCAATGATGTCATTGGCACCCTGTAAGGCTTCTTCCACGGAATTGACGCCCTTTTCCGGGTCGATATAGCCCTCGGCCAGCACGGCGGGGTCTTGTCCGTCCTGAGCGAAAATGGCCTCGGCCAGAGGCGCAAGCCCTTTTTCCCGGGCGATGGAGCCGCGGGTGCGGCGTTTCTGCTTGTAGGGGCGGTACAGGTCTTCCACCTCCGCCATGGTGGCGGCGCTGTCGATGGCGTCGGACAACTCCTGCGTCAGCTTGCCCTGATTTTCGATGGACTTTTTTACCTCGTCCCGGCGCTCCTGAAGATTGCGCAGGTAGGTCAGGCGGGTCTCCAGATTCCGCAGCGTCGTGTCGTCCATGGCGCCGTGCATTTCCTTGCGGTAGCGGGCGATAAAGGGAATGGTGTTGCCCTCGTCCATGAGGTTCACCACATTCTGAACATATTCCAGCTTCTGACCCAATTCCTCGGCCAGAATTTCGGGGATCGATTTCATGTTTACTGCTCCTTTGCGATCGTTGGGTGGTGTGAAAGAGATGATCGGAAATTCTATCCCGGGAAGTATACCATGGATTTGAAAATCCCGCAAGTTTTTTCTTGACAATCTTTTCCCACCGCGCTATAATGTGCAAGTACCCCATGGGCCTGTAGCTCAGCTGGGAGAGCGTTCGGTTCGCATCCGAGAGGTCGAGAGTTCGAGTCTCTTCAGGTCCACCAAACATAAGAAATCCGAACCTTAGACCGCAATCGGTCAGAGGTTCGGATTTCTTGTTTTTCCCGATGATAGCCGCGACGGTTGGCAGACAAGGCGGGCAGGCACTGGTTGTGCCTGCCCGTTTGTATGGATTTGGAGATTTCCCTTACGGCTTTTTGAGAATGGCGCTCACGTCTGCCGTGCTTTCGCCTAGGGTGAAGGTGACGGCCTTGGCGTCGTGGGTTAGGCGGTAGGCTTCGCCGCTTTCGCCTTTGCTAAGCAAATCGGAGAGCAGGAACGCGGACGCTGCGCCCCTGGTGACAAAGACGATTTTCTCCACGCCCTGCGACTTGAGGGTGCGAAGTCCGCTGAGCTTGCCCGTGAGAATGGCGAAGTCCTCGTCAACGGTGACGGTCAGCACGCCGCCCGTTTGCTCCGCCGTGTAGGCGATGTCCCTGCCGTCCCTGTCGGTCACGCGGTAGAGGGGGAGTTTTAACCGGCTTCCCTCATCCGGTATGGTGTGGGTTTCCCCGCACTGGTCATACCGCACACACTTTGCGGTTTTCGTGCCGTCGCGCGCATAGGTCGCATCGTTGTTGGAAATATAGTCCTCAAAGAGATGCCCCAGCTTGCTGTCCGTGTCCGTTACCGTGTCTGTTGCCGTACAGCCGCCTGTGCCGTAGCGCACGCACTTTGCCGTCTTGGTGCCGTCCTGCTCGCAGGTGGCATTGTTGTCAGAAACATACGCCTCCTCGTCAAAGCTATGACCCAGCATACTTCCGGTATCCACAACCGTATCTTTTTCCGTGCAGCCACCCCTGCCGTAGCGCACGCACCTTATCGTCTTGGTGCCGTCCTGTTCGCAGGTGGCGTTGTTGTCGGAAACATACGCCTGCCCTGCAAAGCTGTGGTTCAGGGCGGGGATATCCTCGGTTCTTGTATGGGAGGAGCTGGTGCAGGTGTAAGTCCTAACCCCCTTTCCCGTGCAGGTGGCGGGCGTCGTCACCCTGCCGCTGTCCCATACAAAGTCTCCGGTGGGGTTGGTGACCGTTTTGTTGGGAGTTCCCGACATGGGTTTGCGGGGCGCGTAATATTCGATTTTTCCGCCGGGGTTCAGCGCGCAAATATCCGGCTCCACCTCTGCGCCGTTGGTGCCATAGCTGCCGCCGCCGCCGATGCCTGCGCCCGTTCCGTGATCTCCTTGGACACTGCCGCCCCGCACCTTCAACTGTGCATTGCCGGAAACGGTGATGCCTTCTCCCTTGCCATATACTCCGCCGCCGATGCCCGCACCGCTCTCGCCGCCGCTGGCACTGACCTCGCCGCCGGAGATGGTGATGTCGCTGCCATCTCCTGTGTGGCCGCCGCCGATGCCCGCACCGCTCTTGCCGCCGATGGCGTTGACCTCGCCGCCGGAGATAGTGATGTTGCTGCCACTGCCGTGCTGTCCGCCGCCGATGCCTGCGCCGTTGAGGCCGTTGGTGGCCCCGACCTTGCCGCCGGAAATGGTGATGTTGCTGCCGTTGCCGCCGAGGCCGCCGCCGATGCCTGCGGCGGCGAGGCCGCCGATGGCGTTGACCCCGCCACCGGTGATGAAGATGTTGCTGCCGTCCTTTCCGCTTCCGCCGCCGATGCCCGCACCTTGTTGTTCGCCCCAGGCGGTCAGCTTGCCGTTCTTGTCCTCGTCCGCAATGGTCAGGCTGCCGCCGTTGTTCTTTTCAAGGCCGGCATGCTCATAGCCACTCCTGAGCGTGCTTTCGCCGTTCAGCTCGATGCTGACATTGCCCTCGCCGGTGGTGGAAACGGCGGCCTTGCCCTTATCGCGCACGTCGATGTTCACACCGGAGAGTGTGACGCTTGCGGTCTGACCGCTTTCCGCGTTGATGGTGAGGGTGTTTTCCTTAGAGGTTCCCGTAATGACGGGCGCGCTGTCCGGTACAGCGGCTCCGCCTCCCTGCCTGACCGTCTGCCCGCCGCTCCCGGCGTTTACGATGATGTCGCCGTTGCCAATGTCCCAAGTCGCCGCCAGCGCCGACATGGGCAGGCTGACGAAAAGCAGCAGCGCAAGGAGCGTTGATACGATGATTCTTCCCTTCATGTGCAAATGCCTCCTTTGTTGTTTTGATCGATCGCCTCAATTTCTTTTTTTACGTATACACAATTATACTATCAGACAATTCGGATATTTGCAAGAGCCTGTTCGGGCAAAAATCTGCTTTTGATGCTCTCGCCGTATGCCTGCCAGTTTGCTGCTGGTATGTATAGAATTGCTCCTTTGTCATTTCTGCACATCTTTTCGTTTTCTGCCCATATCACGCCGGAAAAGGGACGTTTCGGAGAATTACTTTCAAAACTTCCTATAAAGTTCGGAAATAAAGCAAAATCTCCCTTTTTCGCCGTATAGTTGTCTCGATACAATCCAACTGGGGATGACTGGGGATGAAAAAAAGGACGGCGGTAATTTACCGTCGTCCTTTTCTGGTAATTCCAAATTGCAGAGTAAAACCAAGCGCAGAGCCATGGAAAAGGAAAACGCCGAAATCCTTTAGAGATTTCAGCGTTTTTCCTTATTTGGTCGGAGTGTAATTATAGGATTTCAGAAAACACAGATATATCAACGGTTTGCTGGCAGTCGGCAAGAGGTATTTATTCTAAAAATTCAAAATAACGAGAACAACGCCGCCCAACAGGACAACGGGCGGCGTTTTCATATATAAAACCATGAAGGGAGGTCATTTCCACCCGGCCAGTCTGCGGACTGGCTTTTTTCATGCCACAAAAAGGAGGTTTGCAAATGGCAGATGATAAGAAAAATATTCCCGAGGCAGCCCCGCCCACCGAGGCTCCCGCTCCCGCGGTAGAAAATGCCGCCGTGCTGGAGCAGCCCTCTCCCGGGCCTGCGCTGACCGACGCAGAGGCGGTCATGCTGGAGCATGAGGGGCAGGCGGCACTCTTTGAAATGGGTGAGGCCGTG
>PPYF01304182.1_pt1 | contig 28286 bp, 26 predicted proteins | sample 1559871 | NCBI WGS metagenome assembly PPYF01 (sample SAMN08240021, study PRJNA423297) | Human gut metagenome, whole genome shotgun sequencing project.
GAATAAGGGTGGCTGTGAAGTTACCCTTATTTACTTTTATACCCTTTATAATTCTTCCGCTATTCAAAATACTCATATTCTTCAGTAAAGAAATTTTCTATATCATCCATTAGGAAAGGATTGTTGGCTAATTCTGATTTCCGTATCAATAAATATGCACTTTTTTCATTATTTACTTTATGCTGAAAGACTATATCACTAAAATAAGTCAGCATCAATATTTTATATATACGAAAACGTTTGGTATTACTAATATCCTCTCCCTCCATGTTTGATCCAATGAATCCAAAAGAAGACCGCTTATCTTCTTTAGCTATTTCAAGCATGATAGCAACACAAGTATTGATTATCCGCCGTGGTTCTCCTAAACCCGTCATCACTGAATATTTATTAGGAGAATTTCTATGCCGCTTCAAATGAAATTTTACAGCATACAAATGCAAGTCATAACATTCGACCCACACCCAATAGATTTCATTAGATTTAGTGGATTTAAAAGAATATAGCCGCTTGTTATACAAACGGCTATTATTAGTTTCTTTAAAATTCTGAACAAATCGGAATCGATAATAATCTATCATTCTTACTACATTAGATATGGATACACTCCTACACGCAGCTTCTGACGTTCGGCGTCAGAGACATCTTTAAAAACCACCCGCTCACGTTTAGACTGGGAGTTTGTTTTCGTCTTTTTTACGCTACTATCTAGCTTTTTCTTTATATTACCCATATAAACATTTGTTTACGATGCAAAAATACAAAAAAAAGATCATACAAACAATTAGAAAAACAGAAACATATTAAAAAATCGCAAGGCATTGAAATTCAGAAAAAAGTTGTATTTTTGTCTGACTCTTTAAACAGAAACATAGTGTTTCTTTGTTGGGAGTGCAAAAATAATCAAAGTTATGGATAACGTAGGCGATTGGATCTATATTGTTTTTCTGATAGTTGCAGCGATAAGCGGTTTATTCAGTTCAAAAAACAAAAAAAAGCGCCCGACACAAGTCCTCGGACAGCCCGGACACGATACATACCCGGAGGAAAATACCTCTTCGGGAAAAGGTTTTTGGGAAATTCTGGAGGAGGCAACTACCCCTCAAAAGCCGGAAGCACCAACTGCACCGATCCATAAAAAGAAAAAAAAGACACCTGCCTCAAAACCATTTTTATCCACTGAGCAGGAAATCCAAAAGTCAAAAGTCAGTTCATCCCAACCTATGAACTTCCCCATCGAAGAGGAACATTCCATGCTGGAAGATATAGAGTTCAATAACGCCGAAGAGTTAAGAAAAGCTGTTATTTATTCAGAAATACTCAACCGCAAGTACTGATCTATATTCTTTTTTAATACCTTTGCAGCCGTTTAGCTGACTAACAAGTATTTATCTAATATAAAAACAGTATAATATCATGGCTTTAAAATTCATTACAGCTGAAGAAGCTGCTTCGTTCGTACATCACGACGATAACGTAGGATTCAGTGGTTTTACCCCTGCCGGATGTCCGAAAGTTGTTCCGGGAGCCATTGCTAAAAAAGCGATGGAGGAACATGAAAAAGGTAATCCTTTCCAGATCGGTATGTTTACCGGTGCTTCTACCGGAGACAAGCTGGACGGTGAACTGGCTCGTGCCAATGCAATCAAATTCCGTACTCCATACCAGTCAAATAAGGATCTGCGCGCTTTACTGAATTCTCACGGGGCACAATATTTCGATATGCACCTGTCTGAACTGGCACAAGACCTGCGTTACGGTTTCCTGGGAAAAATCGACGTTGCCATCGTTGAAGCTGCTGATGTAACCGAAGACGGTGAAATCGTTCCGACGAGCGGTGTAGGTATCCTTCCGACTATCTGCCGGATGGCTGACCGCATCATCATTGAATTGAACAGCCGCCACCCGAAAGAAATACGCGGTATGCATGATATTTATGAACCGGCTGATCCTCCTTACCGTCGTGAAATCCCTGTTTATACTCCTTCCGACCGTATCGGTACTCCTTATGTGAAGGTTGATCCGGCTAAGATCGTCGGTATCGTTAAGACAGAAGAGCCGAACGAAGGTGGTAAATTCTCTCCGCTGGACGATGTCACAATGGCAATCGGTAAAAATGTTGCCGACTTCCTGGTAAGTGAAATCGAAGCCGGCCGTCTGCCGAAAGAATTCGTTCCGTTACAGAGTGGTGTAGGTAATGTTGCCAACGCTGTTTTGGGCTGTATGGGAGCCAACAAGAATATTCCTGCGTTCAATGTATATACTGAAGTTATCCAGGATGCGGTAATCAGTCTGATGAAAGAAGGCCGCGTTAAATTTGCCAGTGGTTGCTCATTATCTGTAAGTAATGAAGTAATTCGCGAAATCTATGCAAATCTTGATTTCTTCAAGGATAAGATCCTTCTTCGTCCGCAGGAAATTTCCAACAATCCGGAAGTTGCCCGCCGCTTAGGCCTGATCGCTATTAACACAGCATTGGAAGCTGACATCTTCGGAAATATCAACTCTACTCATGTATCAGGAACAAGAATGATGAACGGTATCGGTGGTTCGGGTGACTTTACCCGTTCAGCGATGTTGTCTATCTTCACTACTCCTTCTACTGCAAAAGAAGGAAAGATCAGCGCTTTCGTTCCGATGGTATCTCACCTGGATCACAGCGAACACTCAGTGAAGATTATCATCACCGAATACGGTGTAGCCGACCTGCGCGGTAAATCTCCGATCGAACGTGCCAACTGTATCATCGACAATTGCGTTCACCCGGATTACAAACCTCTGTTAAGAGAATATCTGGCAATGGGCGTAAAAGGCCATACTCCGCAAAACCTAAAATGTTGCTTCGCATTCCACGAAGAACTGGCTGCTAGCGGCGATATGCACAATGTAGACTGGAGCAAGTATAATAAGTAATTGCGACTTTTTATATCATATGAAGTCCCGAAGTGTTTTGGCACTTCGGGACTTTTTTGTTCAAATCGATGAGAGACTCAAATCTCGTTTAAAACGAGTAAAAATTCGTTTTAAACAAGGTTACAGTCCGCTTTAAATGAAAAAAATCTTGTTTTAAACGAAATTACTGCCCGTTTTAAACGAGTTTTTAAGGATTGTAACTCCAATATATTACATACGTCTCAGCCACAAAGAGAAGAAACGGTCATAAACCATATAAAAAGCCCCTTCTTTGGTTACAAAATCCTTTTCCAACAAACCTTTTAAAGCAGATTGAACCGAACTGCTCGATGGTAAACTGTATTTATGGATAAATTTCCCGGAAGTCAATGCGGTCGCTTTTCCCTCCTTACAGATTGCAATCAGTAATTCTTTTTGCTTTTCCGGTAACTGATAGAGCAATTCCGAATAGGTAAACGAATAAGAATCCAGGATAAAATGTATGGCTTGCTCAATCATCTCTTTATTACAAACCTCACCAGGGGGAGTTACAGCAAAAAGGATATTCAATATTTTCTGAAGATACCAGGTAATTCCTTCAAAACGATCATACAAAGAAGCTACAACCTCCTCATCTATATCCTTTTGAGCCATTCTGAAATGATGCCGAGCAAATTCGATATATTTTTGCCTATCAATAGCTGCCAAATGAAGAATCGACACACTCTGATAAAAAGGACGGGCCGGGCTGATAAACATCTCTCCCATCAGATGACGCTGAGAACCGGCAAACACAAAGCGGGCATTAGGACAATGCTGAATATAGGTACGGAGCAATGCTTCCGTATTTTTTTCCGGATATTGAGCGACTTGCTGAAACTCATCAATTGCAACAATACAAGGTTTGTCTGATAAGGAAAGATAATGAAATATCTCATCCAGCGTCGTCTCCGGTGATTTGACATCTCCCAACTCTATATTCCATTGAGGCATACCGGACATATCAAAGGTAAATCCTGCCTTCAACGATGTCAGGCTATTGATGAACAATTCCCACGTCTTCCGTCCCTTAGGTTTTAAAGCAGTAAGAATAGCTTTTCCCAATTGAAAAACAAACTCGCGGAGTGTCTTCGTTGCATAGATGTCAATAAGAAAAGTATAATAATGATCTTTCACCTCTGCCAATTGAAAACAATGCTGAATCAATCCGGTCTTTCCCATACGACGGGTAGAAATGATAGCCACATTATTCTCGTTCAACAGCCAGCAAAGCAACTCTTCCGTTTCCTTTTCACGGTCACAGAAATATTCGGGAGCAATATAGCCGCTTGTTACAAATGGATTATTTATCAGAAGCATACAATTATCTTTTTACGCAAAGATAATTATTATCTTATAATAATCATACTTACGTAATCAGTAATTCTTTTTACTCCATCTGAGAGAAAATAAAATTCCTTCCGAAAGAAAACCGAATTTCTCTCGGAAGGAATCTTTTATATCAGTAAGACAAACGAGTCTTTATCCGGTATTTATCAGGGTTGTTTTCCGATATAAGCCAGGATACCGCCGTCTACATATAATACATGTCCGTTTACGAAATCGGAAGCATCGGAAGCCAGGAACACAGCCGGTCCCATCAGATCCTCCGGAGTTCCCCAACGGGCTGCCGGAGTCTTCGCGATAATGAAAGAATCGAACGGATGACGTGAGCCGTCCGGCTGAGTTTCACGAAGCGGGGCCGTTTGCGGAGTTGCGATATAACCCGGACCGATACCGTTACACTGGATGTTATATTGACCGTATTCGGATGCGATATTACGTGTCAGCATCTTCAAACCGCCTTTTGCAGCCGCATAAGCAGAAACTGTTTCACGTCCCAGTTCGCTCATCATCGAACAGATGTTGATGATTTTTCCGTGACCTTTCTTTATCATAGAAGGGATAACGGCTTTAGAAACGATAAACGGAGCGTTCAGGTCCACATCGATTACCTGACGGAATTCGGCAGCACTCATTTCGTGCATCGGAATACGTTTGATGATACCGGCATTGTTTACCAGGATGTCGATAACGCCTACTTCTTTTTCGATCTGGGCAACCATTGCATTTACCTGCTCTTCGCTAGTCACGTCGCAAACATACCCTTTTGCTTCGATTCCTTCCGCCTTGTAAGCAGCTATACCTTTATCCACCAGTTCCTGTTTGATATCGTTGAAAACGATCTTTGCACCAGCCTGAGCAAAAGCAGTAGCCAACGCAAAACCAATTCCGTAAGAAGCACCTGTTACAAGGGCTACTTTACCTTCTAATGAAAAATTTACCATAATAAATAATGTGTTAATGTGCCAATATGCCAATGTGCCAATAAACGCACAAGCAGTTAACACTGATTTTTTTATTTATAGCAACGGGGAATTGGCACATTGGCACATTTTCCCCATTGGCATATTATTTTAAGTCCGTAATTTTAGAGAAATCCTGATCGCCATAGTCCAGATTTTCGCCGCCCATACCCCAGATAAAAGTATAGTTGTGCGTAGCTGCTGCACTGTGGATAGACCATTCGGGAGACAAAACAGCCTGGTCGCCCTTCATCCAGATATGGCGGGTTTCATCCACCTCACCCATAAAATGGCAAATGGCCTGGTCTTCCGGAATATCGAAATAGAAATATGCTTCCATACGACGGCTGTGAACATGAGCCGGCATCGTATTCCACACGCTACCCGGTTTCAGTTCGGTCATACCCATCTGCAACTGGCAGGTAGGCAATACCTGATTCACGATCATCTTATTGATGTTACGGTCGTTCGACATTTCCAGTGAACCCATAGCTGCAACAACGGCATCCGCTTTCGTCACTTTCTTATCCGGATAATTACGATGAGCCGTAGTCGAGTTGAAATAGAACTTAGCCGGATTCTTTGCATCCTTGCTTTCAAAAGTCACTTCACGATCTCCCGAACCCAGGTAAAGAGCTTCCTTAAAATCGAGCTCGAAAGTGGCATCGCCGGCTTTTACAATACCGGGACCACCCACGTTGAAAATACCCATTTCACGGCGTGTCAGGAAATAAGGAGCTTTCAACGGATCAATCGCTTCCAGTTGCAACACTTCGCCGGCAGGCATGGCGCCGCCAACAATCATACGGTCGTACATGGAATAAACCATGTTCACTTCATTCGGCGCGAAAACAGTTTCGATCAGGAAATCCCGACGAATACGTTTCGTATCATATTGCCTGGCATCTTCCGGATGCGCAGCATAACGCAATTCATAATTTGTTTTCATATTCTTATCTGTATTTAATTCTCAATTTTCAATTCTTCATTTTCAATTACTTAAGCGCATGATCTGCCTTTACATCGCTTTCGCCCTTCCAGGCACGCAAATTCGTCCATTCGGTGTAAGGGGCCGACCAATATTTGTCGGTAGCCGGCAATCCTAAAGACAGCAAACCTACGGCACACAGATAAACACTCCCTGTGTTAATATAAGACTCTGACATATCGATTTGTTCACCGGTGAAACCAACACGCAGCCAACCGTTTGCATCAAAGTTCTTCGGCGATTTCATCTGGTTACGGATAACAGCCGTCATAGCACAGCGTACCTGGGCCGGTTTCACCCTTTCCGGAAGCACGTGCATCAAACTGGCTTGTGCCAATGCATGAAACGCGCCAAAACGATACACGATAGAACGGCCTACTACCGGGAAGGTTCCTTCCGGCGAGATAAAACGTTCCAACTGTTCGGCATAACGGGTTAAACGCGGCAATTGCACATCGAGAAAATCCGCCCCTTCCAAGTTATGCTTTTTCATCGTCAGCAAAACATCTGTCAGCATCGGATGGATAACAAAACTGTTATAATAATCCATGTGGAAAGCAGGACCGTCACCATACAGCGCATCTCCTTTATACCATTCGTCACGGAACTTCTTGACACCATACGTCAGGCGGTCCATATCGCATTCGCCGGTAAATTCCAGCAAAGCGGCCTCGACCATAGAAGCAAACAACAGCCAGTTGTTTTCCCAAGGCTTGATGGCACGACTACGTTTAAATTCCGTAATCATCCACTCCTTAGCCTGCGGGTCCAGGTTATCCCACAGCTGGGTTCTGGCACGCAACAATCCCTGAGCCAGGAAAGCGGCATCCACCAACGGCTGATACGGTTTTCCAAAGACCAGATAATCGGGAGAATCCGGGTTTACGGCATTCTTCAGGCCTTTCACTGTCAGTTTGATATATTTATCACGCAGTTGTCCTTCGGGCGTATTGTCCGGTCCCAGTTCCAACCAGGGGGCAATACCGCATACCAGACGGCCTACCGCTTCCAGATGCGAGAAGTCACTTCTGTCTTTCGATAAAGACTCGTAAGGCATATTCTTTTTCAACGTATTGTTGCTCAGGTTTGTCAATACCGGGTCAGCGATACGTGTCAATGTTTCTACCCAGAAGGCACGGTCCTGGGTACCGTTTTGCTGCGCTTTTCCTGCGAAAGAGATGCAGAGGCAGCAAACCAAAATAGCGGTTGTTTTCAGAAGATTTGTCATAATAGCATTATTTTTCAGTCAGTTTCTTTAAACGCATCAATGCTTCCACATAATAATAGTCAGCATAACTCAACGGAACATCCACTTCGCTGTTTCCGGGGAAATGGCCGGTGGAATGCATCAAAGCAAAATTACAGTTCGTTCCTTTCGCAGCCAGATATTCGGGGGTTGTCAGAGAACGAACCTGCTGTTCTGCAAAATCGAGGTAGCTTTTTGCATCTTCGCTCTTATCCAGTTGGCTCAGTTCAATCAGTGCAGAAGCCATAATAGCCGCGGCAGATGCATCTCTCGGCACATTCGGGATACCCGGAGCATCAAAATCCCAATACGGAACCTTGTCTGCCGGCATATTCGAATTGTTCATGATAAATGCCGCAATATGTTTAGCCTGATTCAGATATTCAGGTTTGCCGGTTTCGCGATACATCATGGTGAAGCCATACAACGCCCAGGCCTGTCCACGGGCCCATGCTGATTCGTCGGCAGCTCCCTGGTGGGTTTGTTTCTTATGAGGAACACCGGTTATCGTATCGTATGAAATCACATGATAACAGCTATAATCGTCACGGAAATGATTATTCATTGTTTTGTCGGCATGAGAAACAGCCATTTTATAAAAACGGTCGTCGCCGGATGCTTTGGAAGCCCAACTGAAAAACTCCAGATTCATCATATTATCAATAATAACCGGGAACTGCCAGATTTTTTTATTGAAGTCCCAGGAACGGATAGCTCCCACCCGCTCGTCAAAACGGGTCGCCAGCGAATTGGCACCGGTCAGCATCACCTCTTTATATTCCGGTTTGCCAGTCAGGCGATAACCGTTTCCATAACTGCAATATAGCATGAAACCGACATCGTGGCTGTAAGTGATATTCTTCACTTCTTCCACACGGTCTGTAAACATTTCGGCATATTTCTTTAATTCCGGAGTCGGATTGTTTTCGTACAGATACCATAATTCGCCGGGGAAGAAACCGCTGCACCACCAACTATAGTCGCTTGTTTCCAGTTTTCCGTCCTTTCCGATTGCTTTGGGAAGACGGCCTTCCTGGCTTTCCAGGTCTTTAGCCATCAAAAGGGCCTGTTCGGTCGATGCTTTCAAACCACGGTCAATCACATCAGCAAGGGGTTCTTGTTTGGGTTGCGAATCACACGAAGACAATAGCACTGTGAACGCAAACACACCATACGAAAGAAATTTGTTCATGATAAAAATAGGTTATTAAGTTTTTAAATTTGTGGCAAATATACATGTTTATATTCTAAAAAACGACAACATCCATCGAAAAAGCATCTACTTACCGAACTGTTCCCTCTCTACTTACTAACCGGATGCCTTCTTTACTTACTAAGTAAGCCTTCGTCTACTCGATAAGTAGAGTACCCCACTGCTTAGTAAGTAGCCGAATGTCTACTTATTAAGCAGGTCTTGTAATACTTTCGAAACATCAATGTAATATTTACTTCAAAGCGTCTTAACCCGTTCTTAATACATGTTACCTTACTTTGCACTCAGAACAAAGAGGTTAATGACGTGAGAAAGTTTTTTGAAAAAATTGTAGAAGGAGGATTATTAATCAGCGGAGGTGTAACCAGTTTCACGATTCTGCTGATTGTCTTTTTTCTTTTTAAAGAAGCATCCGGCCTTTTCAACAGCCCGGTAGTCGAAGAGGGATACGTGCTTGCCGTAAATAAGAGCAACGATGTGAGTCATCTGTCACCGGAAACAATCATGGATATTTTCGATGCCAAAATAACCAACTGGAAAGAGGTTAACGGCAAGGATGAAGAAATCCTGGTCTTTCGTTTTTCCGACCTGACGCAATATTACAGTGAAGAAGAGTTGGGAGATGAATTTCAGTACGTTCCCGACAAAATCAGCGAACTCGTCAGCAAAGAGCCGGGAATCATCGCATTCTTTCCTCAGCAATATCTGGCGAAAGACTTCAGGGGAACCGTCCTTCCCGAAGAGAAAATATCGCTTTCCGACTTCTTCGCCGGCACCAAATGGTACCCGACCTCTGCGCCTGCCCCTATCTTCGGGTTGATCCCCCTGTTGCTCGGAACATTACTGGTCAGTATCGGCGCCATTGTTCTTTCGCTCCCTTTCGGTATTGCCGTTGCCATCTACCTGGCAGAAATCGCAAATAAACGGACCCGGGAGATACTGAAGCCGGTTATTGAATTGCTGGCAGGGATTCCTTCGGTCGTATACGGTTTCTTCGGATTGGTCGTAATCGTTCCGCTCATACAGAAAGGGCTGAACCTTCCGGTTGGAGAAACAGCCTTTGCCGGCAGTGTCGTTCTGGCCATCATGGCGTTGCCGACCATTATTACGGTTGCCGAAGATGCCATGCGCACCACGCCGCGTGCCATGAAAGAAGCGAGTCTGGCCCTGGGAGCAACCCAATGGCAAACAATCTATAAGGTAATCATCCCCTATTCCATATCCGGTATCACATCGGCAATTGTCCTGGGTATCGGGCGGGCAATCGGAGAAACAATGGCCGTCCTGATGGTAACAGGAAATGCGGCCGTTATCCCGACCTCCTTCTTTGAACCCGTACGGACCATTCCGGCAACCATCGCGGCAGAACTGGGAGAAGCACCCGCCGGAGGAGCTCATTACCAGGCATTGTTCCTGTTAGGGGCAGTATTATTTATCATTACACTACTGTTAAGCATTACGGTAGAATACATTTCATCCAAAAGAAAAATGTGATTAAGCTATGGCACCTGTTCAAAAGTTAGGCAATGTTGACACAAAGAAACGGACTTCACAGAAAGTTGCGTTCGGTATATTCACACTTCTCAGTTATCTGGTTGTTGTCATTCTTTTCCTTATTCTCGGTTTTATCATTATCCAGGGAGGAAAAGTAATCAGTTGGGATTTCCTGACGGAAGCACCGACCGACGGGATGACTGCCGGAGGTATTTTCCCGGCGATTGTCGGAACACTTTATCTGGTATTGGGCAGCAGCCTGATTAGTTTCCCTATCGGAATCATGAGCGGTATCTATATGAATGAATATGCGACAAACGGAAAAGTCATCCGTTTTATCCGGATTATGACCAATAACCTGAGCGGTGTACCGTCGGTTGTATTCGGACTATTCGGAATGTCCCTGTTCGTCGTTACCCTGGGTTGGGGAGACTCCATCATCGCCGGTTCGTTTACCCTGGCACTGATGTCTTTACCACTGATTATCCGTACAACGGAAGAAGCCCTCAAAAGCATCGACGATTCTTTCCGCCACGGCAGTCTGGCACTGGGAGCTACCAAGTTACAGACCATTCGCAGGGTTGTATTACCGATGGCTTTTCCGAATATCATTACCGGATTAATCCTGTCTATCGGACGTGTATCCGGCGAGACGGCTCCTATCCTGTTTACCGTTGCCGCTTACTTCCTGCCCCAACTGCCGGGAAGCATCTTCGACCAGTGTATGGCCCTGCCCTATCATCTGTATGTCATTTCCACCAGCGGAACAGACATCGAAGCCTCACGTGGCATGGCCTACGGAACGGCTCTGGTACTGATTGCAATCGTATTAATCGTAAACTTACTGGCTAATGCGCTGAGAGGCTATTTCGCCAGGAAAGTAAAAATGAACTAAATAATAGGCCAATAGGGAAATGTGCCAATATGCCAATAAAAGAAAAGCTAACATTTCGCCCCCTATTGATACATTTTTCATCGGCATATTGGCACGTTTGTATATTTCCCTATTGGCACATTGGCATATTAGCATATTGATAAATTATTTATATTATGATAAAGATTGATGCTCAGAATGTAGATTTCTATTATGGCGATTTTCATGCCTTAAAGAATATATCTATGCAAATTGAAGCAAACACGTCGGTCGCCTTTATCGGACCGTCCGGTTGTGGTAAATCCACCTTCCTGCGCTTATTCAACCGGATGAACGACCTGATACCCGACACGCACATGGACGGAAAAATCGGGATCGACGGAAGAGATATTTACGGTAAAGGAGAAAAGGTCGACCTGCTCCGGAAAAATGTAGGCATGGTATTCCAGAAACCGAATCCTTTCCCGAAAACAATCTTTGAAAACGTTGCCTACGGGCTCCGGGTAAACGGGATAAAGGACAATGCTTATATCGAAGAGACTGTTGTCAAAACCCTCAAACAGGTTGTTCTTTGGGATGAAGTAAAGGATAAACTGAAAGAATCGGCTTTCGCCCTGTCCGGCGGCCAGCAACAACGTCTGTGTATCGCCCGTGCATTAGCCATATCGCCTTCCATTCTTTTAATGGACGAACCGACTTCAGCACTGGACCCTATATCGACCGGTAAGATAGAAGACCTGATACATGAACTAAAAAGCGAATATACTATCGTAATCGTTACCCACAATATGCAACAGGCTGCCCGTGTCAGCGACAAGACCGGGTACTTTTATCTGGGGGAACTGATAGAGTTCGATAATACACGTAAGATATTTACCAATCCGGAAGAGGAATCGACTCAGAATTATATTACGGGACGGTTCGGGTAATTGAAAATTAAGAATTAAAAATTGAACGATTATATATGAAAGTCATAGATCAGGAGATTGCCTCCTTAAAAAACAGCATCAGCGAGATGTGGGCATTGGTCCACCAACAGTTATATAATGCCGGCGAAGCCATGCTAACCGGAGACAAGGAACTGGCCTACAAAGTAATCAGCCGCGAACGCCGAGTAAATGCGTTCGAACTGAAGATAGACAGCGACTGCGAAGATATCATTGCCCTATATGCTCCCGTTGCCGTCGACCTGCGCTTCGTTCTTGCCATGTACAAAATCAACACGAACCTGGAACGCTTGGGAGACTTTGCCGAAAGTATCGCCCGTTTTGCCGGAAACCTGCCGGAAGGTGTTCCCGTCGACCCACAACTGATAAAGGATACCCGGGTGGAAGAAATGTTGCAGGAATTGCTGAGTATGCTTACACTCAGCCAGGAAGCATTCGAAAAAGAAAGTTCTGAAATTGCATCACGCATCTTCCTGAAAGACAACCTGATCGACGAGATCAACCATAACTCGACCAGGATCATTGCCGATTACATAGAAAAGCATCCGAGAAGTGCCCTGGTCGGCCTTTACATGGCCGGAGTCATCCGCAAAATGGAACGCTTCGGCGACCACTGTACCAACATCGCCGAAGAACTGATATTCTATCTGGATGCCAAGGTAATGAAGCATATCGGAAAGACAGAAAATTAAATACAGAAAAACAGACAAGTATTGCATATCACTACTGTCTTCTTTTCATATCACAGTTGGATTCCGTTTGTTTCACATATGGATTTCTTTTGTATCACAGCTGTGATATGAATAGAAGATCAAGGGAAAATCACTCTACCCCGGAACAAAGTCATTGTATGTCCCAGGCAGCCGGCTAGACCCCAAGGGTAATTTTACTTTCCGGCCTTGTTCTTTTGAATAAATGCAGTAGGAATCATTCCGAACTCATTCTTGAAGATACGGGTGAAGTATGACTGGCTCTCGATAATCCCGATCAGGCGACTGATAAAAGACAAATGAGCAAAAACTCTCTTATTGCCATATTACCCGTTTATATATATCTTTGCACCCCAAATCAACAAACAGAAAAAATTCATGAAACGACTGACTGTATTTTGCCTGTCGGCCTTGCTGACGGGAACTACTTTTACCGCTACTTCGCAGAAGACGTTAATTCCTAACAATACGGAAGTATTCAAACTGTCGCTCGAAACTCATGGTTCTTATAACGAAGCGCTTTCCGGGGAAACCGAACGCGACCGTTTTCTGTTGAATGATTTCAAGGTGGAAGCGACCGGCACCGTCCTCCCCTGGCTTTCCTATGCCTACCGCCAGGTGCTCTGTTACCGGAATGAATGGGTGCGTGCCAACGGATTCGGTTCTTATATCGAGAATGCGTGGGTGAACTTCCAACTCTCCGAAAAATTCTCCGTCACTGCCGGAAAGCAGGATGCTGCCTGGGGTGGGTTCGAATACGACGAATATCCTTACCGGATTTACGATTACAGTGATATGAATGACTGGATGGAATGCTATTTTACAGGAGTCGCCGTCAGCTATGAACCTACCGGAACACAGGAGATCTGTGTACAAGTGACGAACGGCAACGATAACCGCAGCAAATCTCCTTCTTTCTATAACCTGGGATGGAACAGCAGCTATCTGGATGAGATGTTATCTCTTCGTTATTCCGTTACAGCCGGACAACAGGCCAAAGGGAACTGGATGTGGATGGTATGGGGCGGACAGCAGGTGGAAGCCGGAAAATTCCTGGGATATTTCGATGTGATGTACACCCGGGGCAAGATGGACCCGATGGGATTGCTGGCCGAGCAGTTCGAACCCGAAGACGAAGAGAACGAGGCTTCAATAGGAAATACGAGTTATCTATCGCTGGTCGCCCGTTTGAATTATCAGATCCATCCGAAGTGGAACCTGTTCGTAAAAGGGATGTACGAAACTGCATCCGTATACAAGGCTAACGGTCCTTACGAGTCGGGTAAATACCGTACCGCCTGGGGATATCAGGGAGGGGTCGAGTTCTACCCGATGGGAGACGACAACCTGCATCTTTTCATGACAGGTACCGGACGGGCTTACAACCTGACAGAAAAAGCAAAGGCGTTCGATGTCTTTGCAGAGAACACCGGACGCCTTTCCGTAGGGTTTGTTTATAAGATTCCTTTATTTTAAAACTGTAGCAACAACGAATCTCCTGCCTCCATCTCTACTGTCAACATACCGTCGATAACCGGTAAGGAGGCTGGTTTCTGATTCATTTTAATACTCATATTAGAAGATTCGGCAGGCAGTTTGATGCGGAATGTTCCCGGAACAACGGCTTTAAGTCCGGCTTCCGTCATTTTTCCTTCTGCCCATTTAGCTGACACTTCGCCACCACCCTGAACTTTGAGTCCTTTGAAACTACCGGTCTTCCAGGCTGTAGGCAAAGCCGGAAGCAACTCGATATTTCCGGTCTGGCTCTGTACAAGCATTTCGGCAATACCGGCACAACCTCCATAATTGCCATCGATCTGGAACGGCGGATGCGCACAGAACAGATTCGGATAAGAACCGCCTCCATTCACCATATTCGTCGTTTTTTCCACACAGGGACGCAGCAGGTCGACCAACAGTTTATAAGCATGGTCGCCATCATGCAAACGTGCCCAGAAATTGATCTTCCAGGCCATCGACCAACCGGTACTCTTATCACCTCGTGCTTCGAGTGTCTTACGGGCAGCTTCCGCCAGTTCGGGGGTATGCTCCATAGAGATTTCATTTCCCGGATAAAGTCCATACAGGTGGGAAACATGACGATGATGCGGTTCGACTTCTTCATAGGGTTCAAGCCATTCCAGGATACGGCCATCCTTACCGATCGTGGTTGGCATCAGACGGGAACGCTTATCCGCCAGTTCCTGACAAAAAGCAGAATCAATTCCGAGGATATTGGCTGCCGCAATCGTATTGGTAAACAGCTCACGGACAATCTGATTATCCATAGTCGAACCGGCACAGATATGTATAGCTTTGCCGTTCGGCATACGGTAAGCATTTTCAGGCGAAGTGGTAGGAGCCGTTACCAAATAATTATTTCGCGGGTCACGAACCAACATATCCGTAAAAAATAAAGCAGCACCTTTCATCACCGGATAGACCTCTTTCAGATATTCTTTATCCAGTGTATATTGATAGTGGGTAAACAGATGTTCGCATAACCAGGCGGCAGACGTATTGGTCGCTCCCCAGGAAGGATGTTCGCCCGGAGCAGTAAATTCCCATACATTACCCAGGATATGTGTCACCCAGCCACGTGCATTATAAAAGACTTTGGCTGTACGTTCTCCACTTTCTACCTGCTGTTTCGTCCACTCGATCATCGGGAGATGCAATTCGGAAAGGTTCGTTACTTCTGCGGGCCAGTGATTCATCTGAAAATTGATATTCAGATGATAGTCGCCATTCCAGGGAGTATTGATCGTATTACACCATAATCCCTGAAGATTAGGAGGCAATGAACCGGTACGGGTTGACGAGATCAGCAGATAACGCCCGAACTGGAAATAAAGGGCCCCCAGCGACGGATCGTTCTGATCCTCCTGGAAAGCATGCAAACGTTCATTGATCGGCATCTCATCCCTTGCGGAACGACCCAGGTCCAGATCGACCCGGTCGAACAGGGAACGATAGGCATTGACATGCTCCTTTCTCAAGGTGGAATAATCTTTTCTTTCCGACTCGGCCAGCAAAGAGAACAGTTGGTCTTCAAATCCTTCGTTCTTATAATTAGTCACCATACTCACCAGAAGGATGGCTTCGGAGGCATTCTGAACGGTTAATGAACTGTCCCCGGGGATCAGAGAACCGCCTTTAGGCAGGAGAACCCGTACACGGGCGCCATATTTAACACCTTTCATTTCCAGCGTATCCACGCCGTCCGGCAATTCTCCTTTCATCAGCAAGTCTTTTCCGTCGACCGACAAGGCATAATGTTCGGGACGGTTCATCCCCACCGTAAAGTTAAGCGCCTTATCGGCATCTGCCATCAAATGAACCACACCCAGATCACCGGAGAAAGAGGTAAACGACTCACGGCTGTAATTCACTTTTCCTTTGCGGAAAGAAGTAGAGGCTATCGCATCGTTCAGATTCAACTCACGACGGTAAGCGGCTACAGAATCGGAACCGTCTACATATACATAATCCAGCACCAGATTTCCCAGCAACTGGTAACTACCATAGGGAACATTGGCACCCTGTCCTTGACCGCTACCAGCCCCTTTACAAACAAAGGTGCGATACATCAGGTCCTGTGCTTCGTCGTTTTTCCCTTCAAAAAGCAGACGGCGTATATTTGCCAACGACCAGACGGCCTGCGGGTTATCCGTATCCTGTTTGCTTCCGGACCACATGGAAATTTCATTCAACAGGATGTTTTCCTTATTGATTCCACCGTCGGGCATCATTCCCAGCCGGCCATTTCCCAATGGCAGAGTTTCCTCCCAGATGCGGGCAGGTTCATCAAAGTGATAAGCGATCTTATTGGCTGTTTTTACTTCTGCCATATCACAGGAAGCCAGCAATACCAATAAAGCAACAATAGAAGGACGAATTATTTTCCGTCCTATTTCCTTTAATCGAATCGAGTTCATAGTATTATTAATAAAATTATAATTCAAGCGGTATCAGAAACTTTGCATGTCACACAGCCTCTTATAATAGCCATTCAAATCCAGCAGTTCTTTATGACGGCCACGTTCAACGATCTCGCCTTCATGCATCACACAGATCTCGTCTGCATTACGAATCGTGGAAAGACGGTGGGCAATTACGATCGTAGTACGGTTACGCATCAGGTTTTCCAATGCTTCCTGCACCAGGCGTTCCGATTCCGTATCCAATGCGGAGGTTGCCTCGTCGAGGATCAGGATCGGCGGGTTTTTCAGGATGGCACGGGCGATACTGATACGCTGACGCTGTCCGCCGGAAAGTTTGCCGCCCCGGTCACCGATATTGGTATTATAACCGTCTTCGCTCGCCATGATAAACTCATGCGCATTTGCGATACGCGCGGCTTCCTTCACCTGTTCCAATGTCGCTCCTTCCACTCCGAAAGAGATATTATTGAAGAAGGTATCATTGAAAAGGATCGCTTCCTGATTCACATTCCCCATCAGGCCGCGCAAATCGTAGAGGGAGGCATCGCGGATATCCGTTCCGTCAATAGTAATGCTCCCCTTATCCACGTCATAAAAACGGGGCAACAGATCCACCAGCGTACTTTTACCGGAACCGGACTGGCCAACCAATGCGACGGTCTTTCCCTTAGGGATTACCAGGTCTACACCTTTCAACACCCAGTCATGCTGGTATTTAAACCAAATATTGTTATATCGTATTTCCTTATTCAATTCTATCTTCTTTGGATCAGCCGGATCATTGATATTACTTTCAGCTTTCAAGATCTTATCGATACGATCCATAGAGGCCAGCCCTTTCTGGATGGCATAAACAGACTTACTTAAATCTTTCGCCGGATTAATAATACTGTAAAAGATAACCAGGTAGTAAATAAATGTGGAGGCATCGATCGTGCTATGGTTACTCAGGATAAGCGTACCTCCATACCAAAGAACGATGGCGATAGTAGCCGTTCCCAAAAACTCACTCATCGGATGCGCCATCTGCTGTCGGCGATAGATACGGATGGTGGTCCGACGGAACCGGTCATTACTGCTCTCGAAACGAGCCTGTATTTTCTTCTCGGCATTGAATGCTTTGATAATGCGCAAGCCGCCTAAAGTCTCTTCGATCTGGCTCATCAAGCCGCCCCATTGCTGCTGACCTTCCAGCGATTTACGTTTCAGTTTCTTCCCTACCTGTCCCATCACATAACCCGCCAAAGGCAACAGTACAAGGACGAAAACGGTCAGCTGCCAACTGATAACGATCATACCGATCAGATAGATAATGATCAGGATCGGATTCTTGAACAACATATCCAGGGAACTCATGATGGAGGTCTCCACTTCATTCACATCGCCGGAGACACGGGCAATGATGTCCCCCTTGCGCTCTTCCGAGAAAAATCCCAGGGGCAGTTCGGTTATTTTCCTGTTGATCTGGTTACGGATATCACGTACAACCCCTGTACGGATAGGGATCATCGTAAAAAAAGCCATGTACATCGTACCCACTTTCAGGAACGTAGAGATAATAAGGAAAGCACCTAAAACGATCAGTGTAAATGAGCCTCCTTCTTTTTCAATCAGGTCGCTGACAAACCAGAAGAAATTGTTCTTTATCAGTTCGGGAGTACCTTTCCAGCTTTCCCAGGTCCAGGGATCAAACACCCAGGCTTTATAAGAATAAACATCATCATTCAGTTTGAACAATATATTCAATATCGGAATAATCAGGGCAAAAGAGAACAGATTCAGTATGGCGGATAAAATATTGAACACAATGTTCGACACCATATACTTCTTATAAGGAGGCACAAAACGCCGTAATATGCGTATGAAATCTTTCATGTTTATTTAGTTCGATTGGATTTGGCGCGCAAGTTACTCATAAAAAACAGGCGGTGCAACGTTTCGACTTATGTTTGCATCAATTAGATATGGATGTAAATACAATTAAAACCATATGAATATGAACAGAACAAACCATTTCTTCCTGACCTTTACAAATAAAATATTGGCAGGATTATTAAGCCTGTTAGGCTTTTCACTGGCAGCATGCGACAAAATAGGTGCAGACGAATACGGATGTCCCTATGCCGATTATGAAATCAAAGGGAAAGTAGTCGATGAGAACGGGAAAGCCATCAACGGCATACAGGTTATTATTCCCGACCCTTTTGGTAATGAAGAATATACGCATCGGGATACGCTGATCACGAACAGTGCCGGAGAGTTCGTCGCACGACCGGTTGTCACCACTTTTGGCACGGATATCACTTTCAAAATCACAACAAAAGATATCGATGGCACCGATAACGGAGGAGCATTTGAAGAAACAATCACGGAAGTAGCTTTCAAAAAAGAAGACCTGACAGGAGGAAACGGCGAATGGAATTATGGTAATGCACAAAAGAACGTAACTATCAAAATGAAGCAGGCTGTGGAAAACAAAGAATAAGTAAAAACAAATATCCAGACTTATACAACCGCCGATGCAGTATTTTTCGTACTTTTGTATTTAATCATATGTAATCTATCAGTTAATAACAAAACAACGCAAGTTATATGAAAAGGTTCTATCCTCATTTTTTGAACAGTATGAACTGGGTATTAGCCGGTTTACTCACCTTACTAGGTTTCTCTTGTTCCGATTCGGATGATGATGGGGGAGGTCAGGTAGAAGAATACGGCTGCCCACATGCTAATTACGAGATCAAAGGGAAAGTGGTAAACAGACAGAACAACCCGATCCCCAATATACAAATCGCCATCAGCGATTCGGTTCCCGACCGTCAAATGCCCAGCGATACCATCTACACCGACGCAAAGGGAGAATTCCTTTGGGAAACCGGAGAATTCCCCGGGGCAACATTCAAACTTATCACGACAGATATTGACAAAGATAAAAACGGCGGTCAATTTGCAGCCGATACCTCTTTTGTTTCCTTTAAAAACGCCGTCTATGAAAATGGCAGCGGTTGGTACGAGGGAAAAGCCAAACAAGAGGTTACAATCACTATGAACGAACAGATTAACACGGAAGAATAATGGATAAACGCCCCGGATTTCGTAAACGCATCGCCCTGGAACTCTTCCGCAGTATCCGAAGAAACAGGGCCAAGCTACACGAACTACGCACACTCTTTTGGGAATGTACGCTTCGTTGCAATGCATCCTGCCGTCATTGCGGCAGCGACTGCCATGTATCGGCTGGCATGAAGGATATGCCGGTGGAAGATTTTCTGAAAGTTATAGACGATATTACTCCCCATGTCAATCCTAATAAAGTATTGGTAATTTTTACCGGAGGAGAGGCTTTGGTGCGCAAAGACATCGAAACCTGCGGAATGGAACTTTACCGCCGGGGATATCCCTGGGGAATCGTTTCCAACGGATTGCTGATGACACGCGAACGGCTGGACGCGCTGCTGGCCTCCGGCATGCATTCGGCAACCATCAGTCTCGACGGCTTCGAAGAAGCACATAACTGGTTGCGCCGTCATCCGAAAAGTTTCGAGAATGCAGTCAACGCCATCTGCATGCTGGCGGAAGAGAAAGAGATTGTCTGGGATGTGGTGACTTGCGTAAACCAGAAGAACTTCAAAGACCTGAAACTCTTCAAGGAATTCCTGACGGAGATGGGCGTAAAACGGTGGCGTCTGTTCACCATCTTCCCCGTCGGACGGGCCGCCGAAGAAGCCGACCTGCAACTGACCAACGAACAGTTCACCTGGATGCTTAACTTCATCCGCTACTGCCGGCAGGAAGGAAAGATACACACCAGCTACGGTTGCGAAGGGTTCCTCGGGAACTACGAAGCCGAAGTGCGCGACTCCATTTTCCAGTGCAATGCCGGAATCAGTACGGCTTCGGTGCTGGCAGACGGTTCCATTTCCGGTTGTCCGAGCATTCGTGCCAATTTCCATCAGGGGAATATCTATAAAGATAAATTCATCGACATCTGGAACAACGAATTCAAACCGTACCGCAACCGTGAATGGACACGCAAAGGGCAATGCGCCGACTGTAAAATGTTCCGCTATTGCGAAGGCAACGGCATGCATCTGTACGACGATAACGGCAATCTGTTGTTCTGTCATTATAATCGGATAAAGTAATTGCGTACAATATCCCATCTTTTTCCTATCTTTATCCCCCGAATAAACTTCTAAAAGAATTTATACATGAAAAACTCTCTTATTCTCTGTGCCCTGCTAACGCTAGGCCCGGTTTGTTACGCACAGCAATCGAATATCACCGATTACACCGAACTGACCGACACCAAGCCACACGATAGTGAGGCTGTATGGAATAAAATAACAACGCCTACCCAACTCAGCTGGGCGAGCACGGACGTTCGTTATCCGAAACTCAGTATCCCAACCGTTACAAAGACCTCCCGCTGGCAGACGAAAGCCTGGAAAGGAGAACGCGTAAACGCCCAGGCCGTACTGTGGACAACCAACGACCTGTCGGACGCAACCATCACCGTCAGCGAATTGAAAAACGGTTCATCCGTTATCCCGGCTTCCAACGTCACCACCAATTTCGTGCGTTACGTAATGACCGACGAATTGAACAAAGAACGTACAGGCGGTTGCGGTGTACGTGAAAATAAGGCGGAATGGGATTCTTCCGTTGTTGCCGACGTGTTGGATATCGTAAAGATGCGCGACGTCGCCGCCCGTACGACACAACCTATCTGGATGAATGTATGGGTACCGTCCGACGCACGTCCCGGAAAATATAAAGGAACACTGACCGTTTCAGGCAAAAATTTCCAACCGATGAAGTTACAGGTGGAGATAGACGTACTGAACCGTACCCTGCCGGAACCGAAAGACTGGAAATTCCATCTGGACTTGTGGCAGAACCCGTATTCCGTGGCCCGTTACTACGACGTGCCTCTCTGGAGCAAAGAACATTTCGATGCCATGCGCCCGATCATGAAGATGCTGGCCAACGCCGGACAGCGTGCCATCACCACCAGCATCATGCACAAACCCTGGGCGGGACAGACCGAAGATCATTTCGACAGCATGGTTTTCCGCATGAAGAAACTCGACGGCAGTTGGGAATATGACTACACTGTTTTCGACAAATGGGTAGATTTCATGATGAACGATATTGGCATCAACGACCTGATCAGCTGCTACACCATGATCCCGTGGGCATTGAGTTTCGACTATTACGACCAGGCCACCAACCGCATCCAGTTCATCGAAGCCAAACCGGGCGATGCAGCTTATGCAGACTACTGGGGCAGTTTCCTGAAAGATTTCTCCCGCCACCTGCGTGAAAAAGGTTGGTTCGAAAAGACTGCTATCTCTATGGACGAACGTCCGTTGGAAGCCATGCAAGAGGCTATCAAGGTAATCAAGCAGGCTGACCCGGAATTTAAGATCACGCTGGCCGGTAACTATCATAAAGAGATACAAGGCGACCTGTATTACCTGAGTATTCCGTACGGCCACAAATTCCCGGAAGATGTGAAAGCCGAACGCGACCGCAAAGGCCAGATCAGCACGGTTTATACCTGTTGTTCGGAAGCATTCCCGAACACCTTCACCTTCTCCAACCCGGCAGAAGCCCCCTGGACGATCCTCCACGCCGTTGCCGGTGGTTACGACGGTTACCTGCGTTGGGCAGTCAACAGCTGGACAAAAGATCCGTTGCGCGACTCCCGTTTCCGCACCTGGGCAGCCGGCGATACATACAGTATCTACCCGGGTCCCCGCAGCAGTATCCGTTTCGAACGTCTGGTAGAAGGCCTCCAGGACGCTGAAAAAATCCGCATCCTCCGCGAAGAACTGAAGGGCAGCAAACTGGATAAGCTGAATAAAACGGTAGCCATGTTTACTCCGGAAGGACTGGCTGAGACACAGAAGTCGGCTACCGAGATGGTGAATGAGTTAAATAAAGTGCTGAATTCGTTCTGATAAAGCACTAACATATACAGAAAAGAAGGTGTCTGAAAAGGATACCTTCTTTTTTGTTATATTTCAGTAAGATTTTTCTCAATACACAAGAATCAAGAACATAGGTAAACAATTGAAAAGAAACCTCGGACTATTATACAAATATACCCAACATGCGTGGGACGAAGGTATACTGGAAATACAAATGGCTTGCGGAGTCTATTCCGTACAGGATTCCATCCAAAAGAAAGAACGGTTAGAGATGAATACTTCCTTGGGAAAACATTTACAATTCCTTGCCCAAATGGCATCCGCCAGTTCGGTTGTAAGAAAGATGCACGCGGAATATACCCGCCATTTTATCAATGTGGAATATCTTTTGAAGCAATTTTCTAAAGACAAAAAAAGCTCCGACAAGTGAAAGTGACCTTCCGAGGCCTAAAAGACGAACTTTAAATAGTGAAAAGCCTCCTTTTAGGCCTAAAAGACCTATTTCAAACAGTGAAAAACGGTTTCTTAGGCCTAAAAAGGCAACTTTAAACGGTGAAAACACACCTTTTAGGCCTAAAAAGTCTACTTTCACCATTTGAACGGTATTTTTTAGACCTAAAAGACTTTTTATGTGAAATAAAAGCCACATTCCCACTATCTTTGAAAATTAATGCTTACATTGCCATTCATTTAACAACCTTTAAAATCGAAATCATGGGAACATACACAAAAATTAAGAGTATTCCGCTTTCCATTTTCAACAACGCCGAATACCTGGCCTTCCTCAACTCCGTGCTGAACCTCGTCCCCGCTCCGACCGGCGGCGGCGACCGTCCCGAAATCGAATCGCTCGATGCCGACGTACGGACAAACGGCTCGCCCGATATCGGACTGTCGGCACAGTTTGTGCAAAAAATGGAAAACGATGTCATGCTCCTGGCCGACACGGTCGACGAAAGCCGCATCGCACAGGAAACGGAACAGGCCGCCGTTCACGAAGCCAACCGCGACAACCTGGTCATCTACATCACCACCCGCATTTCGCGCGCCGGTACCCTGCCGCTCGAAGCCGAACGTGATGCCGGAAAGTTTCTCTATAAGGTGATCAAACCGTACATCGGCATCGCCCGCCTGCCGGTAGCACAGGAAACAGCCAAAATACAAGGCCTGCTGATCGACCTGCGGAAGGGCGAAAACGCGACCTACGTCACCACCCTCGGACTGGAAGCCTACCTGGCCGAACTCGAAAAGGAAAACAACGCCTACATCGCACTCACCTCGGCGAGAACACAGAGCCGCGCCGCCAATAAAAAGGACAACAGCGCAACAATCCGTCAGCGTCTCGACAGCCAGTACGACGACCTGGTGATGCTGGCACAGTCGTTCAGCGTAGCTCAGCCGTCGGCCGCAGCAACGACATTTGTCAGCAACCTGAACCAGCTGATCTCAGAAACCGTCACCGCTTTCAACCAACGAAAGAAAGGTTCCGGCCCGGCAGGTGAAGGCGGAGGCGGAAGTAGCGACCGCCCGGAAATCGAATAAGTCAATCGGAGAAAAAACGAAAAAGGGAGGTGATTACTTCCCTTTTTTCATTTGATCCCGAGATACCGCTCTTTGTAACATGTCAGGAAATGGGCCGAAACTGTTCGGAAGCGATCTTCACTTTCATGCGTATCTCCAAAAGTCGCGGTAGGCAACGGCCTGGAGCCTTTACAAAATGTAAAATTGCCGTTCCTGCGTATTCTTACATTTGGTCATGATAGCTATATGCTTCGACCAACTAATTTCTCCAACTAATGGTTGGAGAATTGCATCTGACTGATATTCTTTATAAAACCTTGCCATATCCCAAAGATTGGAAGTCCCGAAACCTTTAACTCCCGGAAACTCCTTCTGGATATCCTTGGAAAGATTCTCAACTACCGATCTCCCCCACCCCAACAGGTTTTGTTGTTCATAAATACGCTTACCTAATTCCCAATAAAGAGCAATCATCTCCTTATTGACAGCTTTCATTGCCTCATATTGGGCTGAACGGATACGGGATTTAATCTCACTGAGGAAACGGGAATATTCCTGTGTTTCTGAAACGTTTGTGTTGTTATTCATAGTTACTGTTTTTTGTTGTTGGCAAAGGTAGACATAAAAAAAGAGATACCGTTATAGCATCTCTTTTTATTATCTTATTTCTCGCGAATAAATACATTAATCGGTGTCCCTGTGAAATCCCAGTTCTCCCGGATCTTATTTTCCAGGAAACGTTTGTAAGGATCTTTGATCCACTGCGGCAGGTTGGCAAAGAAAACGAAGGAAGGAACAGAGCCTGCGGGCAGCTGGGTGATGTATTTGATCTTGATATACTTTCCTTTCCATGCGGGAGGCGGATAGTTCTCGATGATCGGCAACATGATCTCATTCAGCTTGGCCGTCGGGATGCGTTTCTTACGGTTGTTGTATACTTCTTTGGCTGTTTCGAGCACTTTCAGGATACGCTGCTTAGTCAATGCCGAAATGAACAGGATAGGGAAATCTGTAAACGGCGCCAGACGTTCGCGTATCGCATTCGTATAGCTGTCGATCACCTTCTGGCCTTTATCTTCTACCAAATCCCATTTGTTCACACAAACGACCAACCCCTTCTTATTCTTCTGCACCAAAGAGAAAATATTCAAATCCTGGCTTTCGATACCGCGGGTAGCATCTACCATCAGTACACAGACATCGGAATTCTCAATCGCACGAATCGAACGGATCACCGAATAATATTCCAGGTCTTCGTTCACCTTTCCCTTCTTACGGATACCGGCAGTATCCACCAGATAGAAATTCAGGCCGAATTTATTGTATTTGGTATAGATAGAATCGCGGGTAGTTCCGGCAATATCCGTTACGATATGACGATCTTCACCGATAAATGCATTGATCAAAGACGATTTTCCGGCATTCGGACGGCCGATAACAGCAATACGGGGCAACTCTTCTTCCAATTCTTCATTTTTTTCTTCCGGAAGGATCTCGATGATCTTATCCAGCAAATCACCGGAATTGGAACCGTTGATAGCTGAAACGCAGAAAGGATCGCCCAAACCGAACGCATAAAACTCTGCAGCCTCGGCATGCATCTCAAAGTTATCCGCTTTGTTTGCCACCACGATAACCGGCTTTTTATTACGGCGCAGTATCTTGGCCACTTCGATGTCCAGGTCCGTGATACCGTTCAATACATCCACCACAAACAAGATCACGTCTGCTTCATCCAAAGCGACCTGTACCTGCTTATTTATCTCTTCTTCGAAAACATCATCCGAATTAATTACCCATCCGCCGGTGTCGACCAGCGAAAACTCTTTACCGGTCCAGTCCACTTTACCGTACTGACGGTCGCGGGTAGTCCCTGCTTCCTCGTTCACGATGGCCTGACGCGATTGGGTCAGACGGTTGAACAGGGTGGACTTTCCTACGTTGGGCCTACCAACAATTGCTACAATATTTCCCATAAATTTCTTTTCTGTGCGCTGTTTTTAATCCAGCTGATAACCAAAATTCTTCAACAGGTTATCCCGGTTACGCCAGTCTTTTTCAACCTTGACGAACATTTCCAGGAATACCTTCTTCTCAAAGAAGCGTTCAATATCCTTACGGGCCATCGCACCGACTTTCTTCAGTGCCTGTCCCCTATGCCCGATGATAATCCCTTTCTGGGAATCCCGTTCCACAATAATGAGCGCCTTGATGTGAATCATTTCTTCTTCTTCCTTAAACAGCTCAACAACGACTTCCACCGCATACGGTATCTCCTTCTGATAATACAGGAGTATCTTCTCACGAATAATCTCCGTAACGAAGAAGCGGGCCGGCTTATCGGTAAGCGCGTCTTTTTCAAAATAAGGGGGAGACTCGGGCATCAAATCCTCCACCCTATGCTTCACATAATCAATATTAAAGTTCGAAAGCGCGGAAATCGGAATGATCTCGGCCTTCGGAAGAACCTCTTTCCAGTGGGCTACCATCTTTTCCAGTTCGGCCTGGTTGCTGGTATCGATCTTGTTGATCAGCAGCAGGACCGGGCATTCCACCGATTGGACCCGTTGGAGGAATTCTTCATTTTTATCGATTGTCTCAACGACATCGGTCACATAGAGTAACACGTCGGCATCACCTAAAGCCGACTCCGAAAAATTCAGCATAGACTCCTGCAACTTGTAATTCGGATGCAGGACTCCCGGCGTGTCTGAATACACGATCTGCATATCGTCGGTATTCACAATCCCCATGATACGATGACGGGTAGTCTGCGCTTTCGACGTGATGATGGAGATACGTTCCCCCACCAGACGGTTCATCAGCGTGGACTTCCCCACATTAGGATTACCGACAATATTAACAAAGCCGGACTTATGCTTGTTTTCCATTATAACCCCATTTAAGATAAATTGCACCCCAGGTAAAGCCTGCACCGAATGCTGCCAGAATCAGGTTATCCCCTTTCTTCAGCTTGTCTTCCCACTCCCAAAGGCAGATAGGAATAGTACCGGCACTGGTATTACCATATTTCTGGATATTGATCATTACCTTCTCCATATCCACACCCAGACGTTTAGCCGTCGCATCGATAATACGCAGATTAGCCTGGTGAGGCACGATCCATGTAATATCGTCGTGGGTCAGTTTATTTCGTTCCGCTATTTCGGCAGCCACATCGGCCATATACGAAACAGCATACTTAAAGACATATTTGCCATCCTGCAAAACAAAATGTTCCCGTTTATCCACGGTCTCATGACTGGAAGGATAAGCCGAACCACCTGACTTCATAATCAGATGAGAATAGCCTACACCGTCAGTACGCAGAATCGTGTCGAGAACGCCGACTTCTTCCGTAGTCGGTTCCAGTAAAACCGCACCGCAGGCATCCCCGAACAAAGGACAGGTAGAACGATCCTGATAATCGGTAATCGAGGTCATCTTATCACCGGCAACAACAATCACTTTCTTATAGCGTCCCGAACGAATATAATTCGCACCTGTTTCCAACCCATATAAGAATCCGGCACAAGCTCCCTGCAAATCGAAAGTCATTGCATTCTTACAGCCGGTATGATAGGCGATGATTGAAGACATGGTTGGAAAGTGATGGTCTGCCGTTGTAGTAGCCGACAGAATCACTTCGATCTCTTCCGGATTTACTTGTGTTTTTTCGAGCAACTGCTTCACAGCACGTATACCCATGTAAGAGGTACCTACCCCTTCACCTTTCAAAATTCTGCGTTCTTTGATGCCAACACGTGTCATGATCCATTCGTCAGTCGTATCGACCAATTTGGAGATATCCTCATTTGTCAACACGTCTTCCGGAACGTATCCGCCTACACCTGTTATAACCGCATTTAATTTATCCATAATTAAAAAAATAAAGAGACTCTATATCCCAATTAAAAAATTAGCCCTAAAAATATTTTTAGGGCTATTTCTTTCGTTTATCAGACTCAATATGATCGTGACAAACTTACACAGCTGCTTCTTTTACGATAGCTAATTTACCTCTGTAGTAGCCGCATTCGCCGCATACAGTGTGATAAATATGCCATGCGCCGCAGTTCGGGCAAATAGCCATTGTTGGAGCGACAGCCTTGTCATGAGTTCTTCTCTTGGCTGTTCTTGTCTTACCTTGTCTTCTTTTAGGATGTGCCATGTTTT
>PPYF01653965.1_pt1 | contig 28274 bp, 20 predicted proteins | sample 1559871 | NCBI WGS metagenome assembly PPYF01 (sample SAMN08240021, study PRJNA423297) | Human gut metagenome, whole genome shotgun sequencing project.
ATTCTACCGTAGTACCAAAATTCGCTTATCGCTCATTTTGCCCCTGCGGGAATCTTGTTGGGGAGTGCCTTCCCCAAACCCTGCCATGCGGCTTACGCCGCTTAAAAATCCCTCAAAATATTTTTTCGGATTTTTCAAAAACAGTTCCGCTTCACACCCTGTTTTTCTCCTATTAGTGAGAGGACACCATACACAGAAAGGAGGTCTGTCGACCATGAAACGATACAACACACCGCACCGCAGCCGGGTAGTCAAAACACGCATGACCGAGGAAGAATACGCCGAGTTTGCAGAAAGGCTTTCTGCCTACAACATGAGCCAAGCCGAGTTTATCCGGCAAGCCATAACCGGGGCAGCCATACGCCCCATCATAACCGTTTCTCCCGTCAATGATGAGCTGCTTGCCGCTGTTGGGAAGCTGACCGCCGAATACGGCAGGATCGGCGGCAACTTAAACCAGATAGCCCGGACGCTGAACGAGTGGCACAGCCCCTACCCGCAGCTTGCCGGGGAGGTACGGGCGGCGGTTTCCGACCTTGCTGCCCTAAAGTTTGAAATCTTGCAGAAAGTGGGTGACGCTGTTGGCAACATTCAAACATATCAGCTCTAAAAATGCCGACTATGGCGCAGCGGAAGCCTACCTCACATTTGAGCATGACGAGTTTACCATGAAGCCCACCCTTGATGGAAACGGGCGGCTGATACCGAGGGAGGATTACCGCATTTCTTCCCTCAACTGCGGGGGCGAGGATTTCGCTGTTGCCTGTATGCGGGCGAATCTCCGCTATGAGAAAAATCAAAAACGGGAAGATGTGAAAAGCCACCACTATATCATCAGCTTTGACCCACGGGACGGGACAGACAACGGCTTGACCGTAGACCAGGCGCAGGAGCTGGGCGAGAAGTTCTGTAAAGAGCATTTCCCCGGACACCAAGCCCTTGTATGCACCCACCCGGACGGGCATAACCACAGCGGCAATATCCATGTGCATATCGTCATCAACTCCCTGCGAATTTATGAAGTCCCGCTTCTGCCCTACATGGACAGACCAGCCGACACAAGGGCGGGCTGCAAGCACCGCTGCACCAATGCCGCTATGGAATATTTCAAGAGTGAAGTCATGGAGATGTGCCACCGGGAGGGGCTTTACCAAATCGACCTCTTGAACGGTAGCAAGGAACGGATAACAGAACGAGAGTACTGGGCGGCAAAGAAAGGGCAGCTTGCCCTTGATAAAGAGAACGCCACCAGAGAAGCCGCCGGACAGCCGACCAAGCCCACCAAGTTTGAAACGGACAAGGCGAAGCTGCGCCGGACGATACGGCAGGCACTTTCCCAAGCTACCAGCTTTGACGAGTTTTCTTCCCTTTTGCTGCGGGAGGGCGTGACCGTCAAGGAGAGCCGAGGGCGGCTTTCCTACCTCACGCCGGACAGGACAAAGCCTATCACAGCCCGGAAGCTTGGGGACGATTTTGACAAGGCTGCTGTCCTTGCCCTGCTTACACAGAACGCCCACAGAGCCGCCAAACAGACCAAAGCCATACCCGAATACCCTGTCGCAGTTAAAAAGCCGTCACAAGGGGAAAAACCCACAAAAACCACCCCGGCAGACAACACCTTGCAGCGCATGGTTGACCGGGAAGCCAAGCGAGCCGAGGGCAAGGGCGTGGGCTATGACCGCTGGGCGGCAAAGTACAATCTAAAGCAAATGGCGGCTACCGTTACCGCCTACCAGCAGTACGGCTTTTCTTCCCCGGAGGAACTGGACGAAGCCTGCTCTGCTGCCTATGCCGCCATGCAGGAAAGCCTTACAGAGCTGAAGCAGGTGGAAAAGACGCTGGACGGGAAAAAGGAGCTGCAACGGCAGGTGCTTGCCTATTCCAAGACCCGCCCTGTCCGGGACGGGCTGAAACAGCAGAAAAACGCCAAAGCAAAAGCAGCCTACCGACAGAAGCACGAAAGCGACTTTATCATAGCAGACGCAGCCGCCCGCTATTTCAAAGAAAACGGCATTTCCAAGCTGCCGGGCTATAAAGCCCTGCAAGCCGAGATTGAAAGCCTTATCCAAGAGAAAAACAGCGGCTACAACGATTACCGGGCAAAACGGGAGGAATACCGCCGCTTACAGACTGTCAAGGGCAATATCGACCAGATTTTACGCAGGGAACGCAAGCCTGTGAAAAAGCAGGAACAGGAGCGATAAAAACCGCCCCCAAATGTACCCGAACCCATACAGAACAAGGGGGCTGCCCCGTACCCTATCCGCAATACCAAAGGATTTTTTAACGGGCTTACAGGGCAGAAAAACCCCGAAAATGATACCGAGATGATACAGAATTACCGCCGATACCGTCACACCAGCGGAAACGGCAGAAAGGAGCGCACCCATGCCAAGAATGAGCAAGAAACGGCGGCTGGAATGGTCTTTTTTCCTGCGGCAAGTGAAAGTCGGGAATACCACCTGCGACCGTATCACATACAACGACCTCTGCCGGGGCTGTACCCATAGCTGCAAGCAGAGCTTCCGGGCGGTTATCATACTCTGCCCCCGCTACTACTCCAAACGCCGGAAAAAGGAGGACAGGGACAATGGCAGATAACCGCAAGTATTACTACCTCAAGCTGAAAGAGAACTTTTTTGACAGCGACTCCATTGTGCTGCTGGAAGATATGAAAGACGGGATTTTATATTCCAATATCCTCTTGAAGCTGTACTTAAAATCGCTGAAAAACGGCGGGAAGTTGCAGCTTGACGAGCATATCCCCTACACAGCGCAGATGATAGCGACACTGACCCGCCACCAGATAGGGACGGTTGAAAGGGCTTTAGAGATTTTCCGGCAGTTGGGGCTTGTGGAGCAGCTTGACAGCGGGGCTTTTTATATGACCGATATTGAGCTGATGATAGGACAGTCCTCTACCGAAGCCGAGCGAAAACGGGCTGCAAGGCTGGAAAACAAGGCACTTTTACCGTCTCGGACAAAAGGCGGACATTTGTCCGACATTCGTCCACCAGAGATAGAGATAGAGTTAGAGAAAGAGATAGAGATAGAAAAAGAGAGAGAGGGAGAAACGGGACACCCCGCCCCCGCCGCTTATGGCAGATACAACAATGTGATACTGACCGATACAGAGCTTTCCGGGCTGAAAACAGAGCTGCCCGACAAGTGGGAGTATTATATTGACCGGCTTTCCTGCCATATCGCTTCCACCGGGAAGCAGTACCACAGCCATGCAGCCACCATTTACAAGTGGGCGCAGGAGGACGCTGCCAAAGGCAAGGCTGCCCCGAAACAGGGCATACCCGATTATTCATGCAAGGAGGGTGAGAGCTTATGAGAAACGAGATTGAAGCTATGATTACGGACATTACAGCCACTACCGCCGAAGCGGAGGACTACACAGGCGAGGACGGGCTTTTATACTGCGGCAAGTGCCATACGCCCAAAGAAGCCTACTTTTCAAAAGAAACCGCCCAATGGTTAGGGCATGACCGACACCCGGCAGAGTGCGACTGCCAGCGGGCAGCCCGTGAAAAACGGGAAGCCGCTGAAAGCAGACAGAAGCACCTTGAAAAAGTGGAGGACTTGAAACGCCGGGGCTTTACCGACCCTGCTATGCGGAACTGGACATTTGAGCATGACAACGGCAGAAACCCGCAGACCGAAACCGCCCGCTTTTATGTGGAGAGCTGGGAAACCATGCAGGCTGAAAATATCGGCTACCTGTTTTGGGGCGGCGTGGGGAAAGGAAAAAGCTACCTTGCCGCCTGTATCGCCAACGCCCTTATGGAGAAAGAGGTTGCCGTCTGTATGACAAACTTTGCAACAATACTCAATGACCTTGCTGCCAGCTTTGAGGGCAGGAACGAATATATTTCCCGCCTTTGCAGCTATCCCCTGCTGATACTTGATGATTTCGGTATGGAGCGAGGGACAGAATACGGGCTGGAACAGGTTTACAGCGTGATTGACAGTCGTTACCGAAGCAGCAAGCCGCTGATCGCCACGACCAACCTCACGCTGGAGGAATTGCAGCACCCGCAGGACACGCCCCACGCCCGTATCTATGACAGGCTGACTTCCATGTGCGCCCCCGTCCGCTTCACGGGCAGCAATTTCCGAAAGGAAACCGCACAGGAAAAGCTGGAACGATTAAAGCAACTGACGAAGCAGCGAAAGGAGAGCCTATGACAGAAACCAAACAGACAAGCACCACCAAAACAGACCGCCGCCCGGACTGTGTAACGGAAATCCGCATGGGCAACTCCGTCCTTACCGTTTCCGGATTCTTCAAGCAGGGCGCAACCGACACCGCAGCCGACAAGATGATGAAAGTGCTGGAAGCGGAAGCTGCTACACAAAAAACGGCGATTTGACCGACCATAAAGAAGCAGATTTGACGCTTTTGCCGCTATACAGACAGCCGCCCCATGTGGTACAATCAAGGTACGGAATAGTGGGGCTGGCTGTCGGAAACGGAGGATTTTATGTTAAGACAGACCAACCAACAACCAATTACCGCCCTTTACCCAAGACTTTCCCATGAGGACGAGCTGCAAGGCGAGAGCAATTCCATTTCCAATCAGAAGCGTATCCTTGAAACCTATGCAAAGCAGAACGGCTTTTCCAATCTGCGCTGGTACACGGACGACGGTTATTCTGGTGCAAACTTTCAAAGACCCGGTTTTCAAGCCATGCTTGCGGACATTGAAGCCGGAAAAGTCGGGACAGTTATCGTAAAGGATATGTCGAGGTTAGGGCGAAACTACCTGCAAGTGGGAATGTACACGGAAATGGTTTTCCCACAGAAAGGCGTCCGCTTCATCGCTATCAATGACGGAGTGGACAGCGCACAGGGCGACAATGACTTTGCCCCGCTGCGGAATATCTTTAACGAATGGCTGGTGAGAGATACGAGCAAGAAAATCAAAGCAGTAAAACGCTCAAAAGGTATGAGTGGCAAGCCCATCACAAGCAAACCTGTGTATGGCTACCTCATGGACGAGGACGAAAATTTCATTATTGACGAGGAAGCTGCACCCGTAGTTAAGCAGATATACAACCTCTGCCTTGCCGGGAACGGTCCGACCAAGATAGCCCGTATGCTCACAGAGCAGCAAATCCCCACGCCGGGGACGCTGGAATACCGCAGGACGGGCAGCACCCGCCGCTACCACCCCGGCTATGAGTGCAAGTGGGCGACCAATACCGTTGTGCATATCCTTGAAAACCGGGAATACACGGGCTGCCTGGTAAACTTCAAGACGGAAAAACTCTCTTACAAAGTCAAGCACAGCGTAGAAAACCCGGAGGAAAAGCAAGCGATATTCGAGAACCACCACGAGCCTATCATAGACACCCAAACATGGGAACGGGTGCAGGAGCTTCGCAAGCAGCGCAAACGCCCCAACCGCTATGATGAAGTGGGCTTGTTCTCCGGCATACTGTTCTGTGCAGACTGCGGCAGTGTGATGTATCAGCAGCGATACCAGACGGACAAGCGCAAGCAGGACTGTTATATCTGCGGCAACTACAAGAAACGCACCCATGACTGTACGGCGCACTTTATCCGCACCGACCTCTTGACCGCTGGTGTACTCTCCAATCTGCGGAAAGTGACCAGCTATGCGGCAAAGCATGAAGCCCGGTTTATGAAGCTCCTGATTGAGCAGAACGAGGACGGGGGCAAGCGCAGGAACGCCGCCAAGAAAAAGGAGCTGGAAGCCACCGAGAAACGCATAGCCGAGTTATCCGCTATCTTCAAGCGGCTGTATGAGGACAGTGTGACCGGGCGCATATCAGACGAGCGTTTCACAGAGCTGTCGGCAGACTATGAAGCAGAACAACGGGAGCTGAAAGAAAGAGCCGCCGCTATCCAAGCGGAGCTTTCCAAAGCACAGGAAGCCACCGTGAACGCAGAAAAGTTTATGAATGTTGTCCGGCGGCATACCAGCTTTGAAGAACTTACCCCTACTCTGCTGCGGGAGTTTGTAGAGAAAATCGTTGTGCATGAGTGCAGCTATGACGAGAACAAGACCCGCAGACAGGACATTGAGATTTATTATTCTTTTGTTGGCAAGGTGGACTTGCCCGAATAACCGCCCGACCTATCCGACACAAGAGCTAAGTGCCGGATAGGAACGGCAAAATTTTTTACACTTCTATTACTTCTTTATCGCACATCAATAAATTCCCAGGGCATGAAGCAGCTCATGGCTGGCGGCGGTGTCGCCCTCATCGGCACCACCCTCGTACCTTTGCTCTCCAGCCTCTTTTAAGCGACCCGATTCCATGAACTAAATTCCAGACTACAGGGGGATGCCGTTTGACGGCGGCATCCCCCGGAAAGGAGGGATTCGCCGTCAATGGGAATGATTATGGATTCGATAGCCGAATGGTTAAAAGAGATTTTAGTCGGCGGCATCATCAGTAATCTCTCCGGTATGTTCGATAGCGTAAACGGACAGGTCGGTGAGATTGCGGTTCAGGTAGGAACAACACCCCAGGCGTGGAATAGTACAATTTACAGCATGATACGAACCTTGTCGGAAAATGTCATGGTTCCTATTGCCGGTGTGATTTTGGCATTTGTTATGACTCTGGAGCTGATCCAGATGGTCGCAGACAAAAACAATATGCACGGGGACGTGGACACCTGGATGTTCTTCAAGTGGATTTTCAAGACAGCAGCATCCGTGCTTATCGTCACGAACACATGGAACATCGTCATGGGCGTATTCGATGTAGGCCAGAGTGTTGTCAACAGCGCCGCAGGTGTGATTGCAAGCGATGCTTCTATTGATATTACCTCTGCTATTGTGGATTTGGAAGATCGGCTGATGGAGATGGACCTTGGGCCACTGTTCGGTCTGTGGTTCCAGAGTTTGTTCGTCGGTATCTGTACCTGGGCACTTACTATCTGTATTTTCATCATCACCTACGGGCGCATGATTGAAATATACCTCGTGACCTCGGTTGCCCCGATTCCGATGGCAACGATGGTCAGCAAGGAAAGCGGAAACATGGGTCAGAATTATCTGCGCTCCCTGTTTGCGTTAGCGTTCCAGGCATTTCTCATTATCGTCTGTGTGGCGATTTATGCCGCACTCGTTCAGAACATCGCCGTTGGCACAGACGTTAGTTACGCCATTTGGACTTGCATGGGTTACACGGTGCTTCTGTGCTTCACCCTGTTCAAGACCGGTTCTATGGCAAAATCCATTTTTAGTGCGCACTAAGAAAGGAGACAGTCTATCAATAAATATCAAATCATTCTGGCAGACCCACCGTGGGCTTATCGTGTATGGTCAAAGAAAGGTGCCGGAAGGTCCGCAGAATCACATTACCCAACCATGAGCATTGAGGACATCCGGCGATTGCCGGTAAAGGAACTGGCGGCAGACGATTGTATCCTGTTTATATGGGTTACATTTCCCACATTACAGGAAGCCTTTTCTGTTATTGAGGCATGGGGATTCACCTACAAAACCGTTGCGTTTGCGTGGGTCAAGCAAAACAGGAAAACGCCTTCATTGTTTTGGGGCATGGGCCATTGGACACGGGCAAATGTGGAACTGTGTTTGCTTGCCACAAAAGGGACTCCCAAACGCCGGTCTGCATCGGTTCATCAGGTGATTATCTCGCCTGTCGAAGAGCACAGTAAAAAACCTGCCATCGTTCGGGACAAGATCATTGAATTAGTTGGGGATTTACCAAAGATTGAACTCTTTGCCAGGCAGACGGTTCACGGTTGGGATGCCTGGGGTAACGAAGTTCCTTGTTCGATTCAATTTCCGTAACAAGAGGTGATCTATTATGGCTTATGTGCCCGTACCCAAAGATTTAAACACAGTAAAGACCAAGGTCATGTTCAACCTCACGAAACGTCAGCTCATTTGCTTCGGCTCCGGTGCGGCGGTTGCGCTGCCCCTGTTCTTTCTGTGTAAGAGTTTCATGAACACAAGCGTGGCGTCGCTCATTATGATTCTCGTCCTTTTGCCGTTCATGCTTCTGGCTATGTACGAAAAGAACGGACAGCCCCTTGAAAAGATTGTCCGTAACATCGTGCAGGTCTGCTTCCTCCGTCCCAAACAGCGACCGTATCAGACCAATAACTTCTATGCAGCACTGGAACGGCAGGAAAATCTCGACAAGGAGGTATATCGTATTGTCAACAAAAACAAAGCTCACGAAAGCAGAAAAAAAGCAAATCCAGGCTGCAATCGCAAGAGCGAAAAATCAGGATAAGAAGAAAAAGTCGGCACAAGACTCCATTCCTTTTGAGCGAATGTTTCCCGACGGTGTTTGTCGTGTGAAGCCCGGCTACTTTACCAAAACCATTCAGTTCCAGGACATCAACTATCAGCTCAATCAGAACGAAGATAAAACGGCTATCTTTGAGTCCTGGTGCGACTTTCTCAACTACTTCGACAGCTCTGTGAAGTTCCAGTTATCCTTTATGAACCTTGCGGCGAACAAGGACACCTACGGGCAGAGCATCGAAATCCCGCCCCAGGGCGACGACTTCGACGACATCCGTGCAGAGTACACGGGGATGCTGAGAAGTCAGCTCGCCAAGGGCAACAACGGTCTTATCAAGACCAAGTATCTGACCTTCGGCATTGAAGCTGAAAGCGTGAAGGTGGCAAAGCCGAGGCTCGACCGCATTGAGACGGATTTGCTCAATAACTTCAAAAGGCTCGGCGTAGCCGCCGAACCCTTGAACGGCAAGCAGCGTTTGGCTCTGATGCACGGAGTGTTCCACATGGATGAGCAGCTCGATTTCCGGTTTTCCTGGGATTGGCTGGCTCCCACCGGACTTTCTGTTAAGGACTTTATTGCTCCCAGCTCCTTTGAGTTCCGAAACGGCAAGGAGTTCGGCGTCGGCAAGAAGCTGGGTGCCGTGTCTTTCCTGCAAATCCTCGCTCCCGAATTGAATGACCGTATGCTGGCAGACTTCCTCGATATGGAGTCCAGCCTTATCGTCACCATGCACATTCAGTCTGTTGACCAGGTGAAAGCCATCAAGACGGTCAAACGAAAAATCACAGATTTGCAGAAGATGACCATTGAGGAACAGAAAAAGGCGGTTCGCTCCGGTTACGATATGGACATCATCCCGTCTGACCTTGCCACCTACGGCAATGAGGCAAAGAAAATCCTGCAGGATCTGCAGAGCCGAAATGAGCGTATGTTCCTGCTCACCTTCCTCGTGCTCAACACGGCAGATACCAAACAGCAGCTCTCCAACAATGTGTTCCAGGCATCCAGCATTGCACAGAAGTATAACTGTCAGCTCACACGGCTCGACTTCCAGCAGGAAGAAGGACTTATGAGCTGCCTGCCCATCGGGTACAACCAAATCGAAATTCAGCGGGGCTTGACCACTTCAAGCGTCGCTATTTTTGTACCCTTTACCACACAGGAACTGTTCCAGACGGGCAAGGAAGCTCTGTACTGCGGTATCAACGCTCTTTCCAACAACCTCATTATGGTTGACCGAAAGAAGCTGAAAAACCCCAACGGCTTGATTCTCGGTACACCCGGTTCGGGTAAGTCTTTCTCTGCCAAGCGTGAGATTGCCAACGTCTTTATGGTCACATCGGATGATATTATTATCTGCGACCCCGAAGCTGAGTACGGTCCTCTCGTGGAAAGGCTGCACGGACAGGTCATTCGCATTTCTCCGACCTCGACCCACTATATCAATCCGATGGATTTGAATCTCAACTACAGCGAGGACGAAAACCCGTTGTCGCTGAAATCCGACTTTATCCTCTCTCTTTGTGAGCTTATCGTCGGCGGCAAGGAGGGATTGCAGCCCGTTGAAAAAACGGTTATCGACCGTTGTGTGCGGCTGGTTTATAGGGACTATCTGGCAGACCCCAAGCCGGAGAAAATGCCCATTCTGGAGGACTTGTACAACGAACTTTTGAAGCAGGAGGAAAAGGAAGCTCACTATATCGCAACAGCCCTTGAAATCTACGTCACCGGCTCGCTGAATGTGTTCAACCACCGAACCAATGTGGATATTCAGAGCCGTATCGTGTCATACGATATTAAGGAGCTGGGTAAGCAGCTCAAGAAAATCGGTATGCTTATCGTGCAGGACCAGGTGTGGAACAGAGTCACGGTCAATCGTGAGGCACGGAAATCCACCAGATATTATATCGACGAAATGCACCTGCTTTTGAAGGAGGAGCAGACGGCGGCGTACTCGGTAGAAATCTGGAAGCGTTTCAGAAAATGGGGCGGCATCCCGACAGGTATTACGCAGAACGTCAAAGACCTGTTATCGAGCCGTGAGGTCGAAAACATCTTTGAAAACAGCGATTATATCTATATGCTCAACCAGGCATCGGGCGACCGTCAGATTCTCGCCAAGCATCTGAATATTTCTCCCCATCAGCTCTCGTATGTCACCCACAGCGGTGAAGGCGAAGGGCTGCTTTTTTATGGCTCCGTTATCCTGCCTTTCGTTGACCGATTCCCGAAGGACACCGAGCTGTACCGTATCATGACCACCAAGCCCCAGGAGCAGGCGGAAAAGAAGTAAGGAGGACTGCAAATTGAACAACGAACACTATCTCATTCACAAGGACGACTATATCAAGCACATCGACGAAAAAGTGATGCTGTATTCCTTTGTAAAACAGCTTACGCACCATATCGCCAAGTTGCCGCCCACTCACGCCAACGCATCCATTCAGAAAATGGCGGGAGCATATATTCTTGATGCCGAAAAAATGTTTGACAGTTGGGGCATTCCCGGCTCCTACCTCGTGTTTGGTGAGGAAAGCGACCTTGCCGAGCTGATGAAAAATGAGTTGATTGCACCGGAGGATGCAGGCTATTATCCCATCGACGATGATGAGGACGAAGCCTGTGACTTTGAGTGCTGCTGCGGTGATTGCTGCGGCTGTTGCTCCGATGAGGACGGCGGCGAGAACGATGAGGACATCAACGACTTTGCCGAGGCAATGGCTGAACTGGCAGCCCACATTCACAGTATCTTCGGTAACGATGTGACCTTTCACATTGTCATCGACTGACCTGCGCTTACTCAAAGACGGGAGGTGATGCTTTATGAGTAAGCGTTCGCCAAGGCTACAGTTTACCGATGAGGAGCGTTCTTCTCCCGAACTGAAAAAAGCCATTCAGAAAGCCGACAAAGCGGCGGACAAGCTGGAGAAAGTCGAGACTAAAATCCAGAAGAAAACCGTCAAACGCAAAGAGCGTGTTGTGGGAGAGGATGGCAAGGTCACAGTAAAATTACACTTTGAGGAAGTCGAAAAGAAGGCTCCCTCCAAACTTTCTCATGCGGTAACTGCCACACCTGTCAACACAGTGCTTGCAACGGCGCACCGCAAAATCCGGGAGTCCGAGGAGGACAATGTAGGCGTGGAGAGCGCACACAGATTGGAACAGGCTGCCGAGGGCGGTGTGCGGACACTTGATTCCGCACATCGTTCCCACAAGCTAAAGCCCTATCGTAATGCGGCTCATGCAGAAGCGGCGGCTGATAAAGCCAATCTGAAAGCCCTCAACAAACAGGCGCAGCGAAACAATCCGCAGTTCTCCAGTAACCCTTATTCCAGATGGCAGCAGAAGCGAGCCATCAAAAAGGAATATATGGCGGCGAAAGTCGGTAAGACCGGAAAGAACACAGCAACGGCAACGCAGAAAACGGCGAAGAACGCAAAGAAAGCCGCAGAGGAAACCAAAAAGACAACACATTTTCTTATAAGACATTGGAAAGGAGCTTTGGTTGTCATTGGCATCTTTCTCATTGTGGCGTTCCTGCTTGGCGCGGTATCCTCCTGTTCCGTCATTGTGCAAAGCGGTGTAAGCTCCTTTGCCGCTTCTTCCTATGCTGTGGATGATGTCGATATGCTCGCTGCCGAGGAACAGTATTGCGCTCTGGAAGCGGAGCTGCAGGAGTACCTGGACACCTACGAGGACACCCACGATTATGACGAGTATCATTACGACCTGGACGAAATCGAACACGACCCCTATGTGCTGATTTCCGCTATCTCGGCTCTGCACGGCGGTGAATGGACGATTGGTGAGGTCGGCGGCACAATTCAAATGCTGTTCGACAAGCAGTATATCCTCATCGAGACCGTCACAACCGAGACAAGGTATCGTACAGAGACGAGAACCGGCTCCTACACCGATGCAGATGGAAATACCCACACCTACACCTATGAGGTTCAGGTGCCGTACACCTACTACATCTGCCATGTAAGCCTTGAAAACTTCAACCTGTCCCATGTGCCGGTATATATTATGAGCCAGGACCAGCTCTCCATGTACGCAACCTATATGAGTTCCCTTGGAAACCGCCCCGATCTGTTTCCAGATTCGGCGTATGTGAACCGATACTACAACACCGAGTATGAGGATTATGAAATTCCTGCAGAGGCTCTGTCTGATCCACAGTTTGCCGCTATGATGAAAGAAGCGGAAAAGTACCTGGGCTATCCGTATGTGTGGGGCGGCAGTTCACCTTCGACCTCCTTTGACTGCTCCGGTTTTGTTTCCTGGGTGGTCAACAACTGCGGTGTTGGATGGAATATCGGCAGACTTGGTGCTTCTGGCCTGCTGGGTATCTGCACAAGAGTATCGGCTTCCAATGTTCGTCCTGGTGATCTGGTATTCTTTGAGGGCACCTATGATACCACGGGAGCGTCCCACGTCGGCATTTATGTCGGCAACAATATGATGATTCATTGCGGTGACCCCATTCAGTACGCTGACCTCACATCCAACTACTGGCGACAGCACTTTTTAGCCTATGGGCGTTTACCAAACCCGTAAAGGAGGATTTTATGAACCCCAAAGTTGTCAAGCTGCGAGAAGAGCGAGAAAAGAACGCAGCGAAAATTGCTTCTCTGCAGGAGCGAAACAAGAAGATTGATGCGGATATTATCCGTATCGAAAACACGGATATCATCGGCATGGTGCGTGAATACGGTCTGTCGCCCGATATGCTCTTTGAGCTGATTACGGCGGCAAAGAAGAACCCTATCCCGTCTGTGGTCCTGCCCGAAACCATTGAAAAGGAGGAATAAAAGTGAGAAATCATCTGAAAAGAATACTTTCCTTGTTGCTCGTTGTGCTCTGCACGGCGGGCTTTTCTGTTACCGCCTTTGCTTCGGGCGGTGATGAAGTACCGGCCGCGAGCGCAGAACCCACTGAACCCACGGAGGCTTCCGAGTCGACCGAGGACATGGAGGAGGTTCCGTATTCCTATACCATCAACGAGGACGGCAGCATGGTCATCACGCTGAACGGTGCCGTTACCGAGGAAGTTAAAACCATCGGAACAGTTGTGACAAACGGCGGTCGTCTGAACCTACGTACCGGCGCAGGCATGAGCTATGAGATTATCGACCAGCTTCGCTGTGGTGAGGAGGTCATCGTCATCGGCTCTGAGGGCGATTGGTATAAGGTAATTGCCCCCGAAAAGACGGGCTATGTTCACAGCAATTATCTGGAATTGATTGAGAACGCCGAACAAAACAGCAAAATCGACTCTGCTCTTCTTACCATGCTTATGCAGTTTATGACGAGCGGATTCGGCAGTGAGGACGAGGACCATTCCTTTACACCAAGCGGCAATATGACCTTGATCGACGACTTTTTCCAAATTGAGGCGGAAGCCACGGAAAACAGTCCACAGCGTGACAAGCAGTTCATTACCCTGGAATCCAAGAACGGCAACATCTTCTATCTCGTCATTGACCGCAACGGCGACCAGGAAAATGTGTACTTCATGAATCTTGTGGACGAAGCCGACCTTATGGCGCTGATAGAAGCCAATGAGGACGGTACACAAGATCCTGCCTGCTCCTGCACCGATAAATGTGCTGTTGGTGCCATCAATGCCTCCTGCGAGATCTGCCGCACCAACATGAGCGAGTGTGCCGGCAAGGAACCTGTTACCGAACCCGAACCCACCGATCCGACCGAGGAACCTGCTGAGGAAAAGCCTTCCGTAAATGTTCTGCCCGTTCTCATTCTTCTGATTGCCGGTGCAGGCGGCGGTGCTTTCTATTGGTTCAAAATCAGAAAACCGAAGGACAAGACCACAGGAAGCAACGACCTTGACGATTACGATTTCGGACAGGACGATGACGATTATGACGAGGAGACCGAACTGGACGACACCGAGTTGATGGCAGAAAGTGAGGACGATAAGGCATAATGAGATTCTTTGATAGCTGCGTAGAGCGAGTGACTTTGGCAGATGCCGCAGAGGACATTGCCAATGACCTTGCCTTTGAAAGATATTTGAAAAAGGTCCATGAAAGCAAGGAGCGAGAAAAAAACCATAAAGAGAAAAAGGAGAAAGACGCCTATGGCAAAAAGACTGGTAATTGCTGAAAAGCCTTCCGTTGGAAACACCATCGCCGCCGTTCTTGGGGCGAAGGACCGCAAGGACGGCTATATCGAGGGGCATGACTATATCGTGTCCTGGGGATTCGGTCATTTAGCCGAGCTTGCCAATGCCGACACCTACGACGAGAAGTACGCCAAGTGGCGTTATGATGACCTTCCTATTATTCCCGCCAACTGGAAGTATAAAATCTCCCGTGATAAGTACAGCCAGTTCGCCACTTTGAAGCATCTGATGAATCGAGAGGATGTGACCGACGTTATCAACGCATGCGATGCCGGGCGTGAGGGCGAGCTTATCTTCCGTAACATCTACAAGATGACTGGATGCAAAAAGCCCATCTATCGCCTTTGGATTTCCTCTATGGAGGACAATGCCATCGCCCAGGGCTTCCGTGAGTTGAAGGACGGCAAAGAGTACGACAATCTCTTTGCCGCCGCCCGCTGCCGTGAGTGGGCAGACTGGCTTGTTGGTATCAACGCAACACGCCTGTTCTCCGTGCTGTATCACAGAACCTTGAACGTCGGTCGTGTGGTTTCTCCGACTCTGGCTATCCTCGTTCAGCGTGAAGCGGAAATCGGAGCGTTCAAGCCCGAACCCTTCTACACGGCAGAGGTTGACTTCGGCTCCTTCACAGCCACAAGTGAGAAGTTCAAGGAGAAGTCCGAAGCTGAGGCTGCGGCACCCAAGAAAGAGGATGCGGCAATCGTACAGAGTGTAACGAGCAAGGAGAAATCCGAAAAAGCTCCTGCACTCTATGACTTGACTACCCTCCAGAGGGATGCCAACCGTCAGCTCGGCTATACTGCACAGCAGACCCTCGACTATGTGCAGAGTCTTTATGAAAAGAAGCTCTGCACCTATCCCCGTACTGACAGCAGATATTTAACCGATGATATGGCGGACAGCGTGAAAGCGGTGGTTATCTGCTCTGCCGGTATCTGTGGTAAATCCACTCCTGCTTTCATTAAAGCAAATCAGGTGTGCAACAGCAAGAAGGTCTCGGATCACCATGCAATCATTCCGACGATGGTTGCCGGAGAAACAGATCTGAACACTCTGCCTGCCGGTGAGCGTGAAATCCTTACGATGATTGCGAAGCAGGTACTTCGTGCCGTCAGCGAAAGCTATCGTTATCGTGAGACAACCATGGTCATTTCCTGCGGCGGCAAAACCTTTACCACCAAGGGAAAGACCATTCTGGAAACCGGCTGGAAATCCTACAACGACAAAGAGCAGACCGACAAGGTTATCCCCGAACTCCACGACGGCGACGAGCTGACCGTGTCAAGTTCTGAAATCAAGGAAGGCACCACCAAACCTCCGGCACACTTTACCGAGGACTCCTTGCTCTCTGCTATGGAAGTGGCAGGTGCAAAGGATATGCCCGAAGATGCCGAGCGCAAGGGATTGGGTACACCTGCAACAAGAGCCGGTATCATTGAAAAGCTGATTGCCACGGGCTTTGTGGAGCGTAAGAAAGTGAAAAAGACCGTTAGCCTTGTTCCTGCTCAGACGGGTGTATCTCTCATCACTGTTCTCCCCGAACAGCTTCAGTCGCCGCTGCTCACCGCCGAGTGGGAGCACAAATTGAAAATGGTGGAGCGTGGAGAACTGGATGCGGGCACCTTTATGGCTGAAATCTCCCTTATGGTAAGTGACCTTATCAAGACCTATTCCGTCATTAAGGGTACAGAGGTTCTGTTCCCGTCCGGTCGTGAGGTTGTAGGCAAGTGCCCTCGCTGTGGTGGTGATGTCACCGAAAGCAAAAAGGGCTTTTTCTGTGAGACCAACGATTGCCGTTTCGGTCTGTGGCGTGATAACAAGTTCCTCACGAGCAAGAAAATCTCGCTGACCAAGAAAATGGCAGCGGCCTTGCTGAAAAGCGGTCGTATCCCTGTTAAGGGTATCTTCTCCGAGAAAACCGGCAAGTCTTACGATGCTACCCTCGTCATGACCGACGACGAAGACAAAACCCTTTATAGCTTGGACTTTGGGAAATAAGGCAAAGCCGACTCACGCAAAATGTGAGTCGGCTGGATACATAGAGCATTGTCGGTATCTCATTCATAGATATTATGAGCGTGATGTGATTTCACATTTCACAAATAATTGACATCTTCATACTTTATTTACAAAAAAGGTGTTGGTCTAGCGTGATCTCCTGCTTGGTAAAATATAAAGAATAGAATAATTGGATTACATAATTCTATTTTCTCAAACTTTGCACATAGATAGAAAAACCTTAATTTTTTCAGAAGCTTTAGAACGAGGTTGGAAAAATGTCAAAAGATATGAAAAAAGATATACAGGGCGACCGTATAAGCTTACAAAGAGGACAATGGAACGGAAACACGGCTTACATCAGCAATTATCCCGGATTATTAGATGAAGTAGATAAATACACATGGACCTATTCTGTTGGTGATCATCCATATTTGCGTTGTTCGGCATCGAGTATATCCTTGCATAAATTTGTCTTGCAATTTCTTTATGGCAAAGAAAAATTAGATGAAATGCTTTCAAAATCAAATATTATTGAACATTTAGATAATAATGGATTGAACTGTACATATGAAAATCTTCATGTAATTTCTGATGATTGGAACAAAACGAAAGCCTTTAGTATAGACAAAATGAATGCAGCATTAGAAGCTGGTGAAATGACGAACATACCTGCTCTTATAACAGATGTGTATTATTGCCATGAGCACAAGTTCTTTCAACTTCAAATATTTTTTAATAAAAACCTTGTTTTTAATACTATTAACAACAACGCTGTTGAGAGCTTTACTTTCATATATAAAGATTTCAATAACCTTTTTATAGATTGGCTCTATTGTTTTGATTGTATAAAAACAGAAAGATTTGATGTTTACAAAAATCACGCCACGAAAGTGTTCGTAAAAGAAGCGCCTTTGATTGAGTTGACAGATGATGAAAAGGATGCAACTGTTATTCGACGTAATGGAGAGTATTATTTGGTCATTAGGACAGACCCTCAAAAGGGACATTTAGCATATATGGAACACACCGCATATAGAAAACTAGGAGAAGATGGAGATGTCTGTAAGAAGCCAAAACAAAAGAAATAACAAATTTCATTTTCCGAACTGATTAAATACAGATATTTACATAGCAGTCTTAAACCTCGGTTTAGGACTGCTTATTTTTTTGAAAGGAGTTTTCTATGGCTGAAAATGAAAAGCAGACCAACAAGGAAAGACTCAAAGACATTACCGACAGCATAGAAAGAGGGATCGAAGAACTCTTTCAGTCGGACAAGTACGCCGAATATCTCCGCACGATGAGCCGTTTTCACAAGTACAGCGTGAACAATACCATGCTCATCTATATGCAGAAGCCCGACGCCACTTTGGTGGCAGGCTTCAACAAATGGAGAGACCAGTTCGAGCGTAACGTAATGAAGGGCGAAAAAGGCATTAAAATCATCGCCCCCACACCCTACAAGAAGAAAATCGAACAGCAGAAGCTCGACCCCGACACCAATCTGCCAATGTTCGACGCAGACGGCAAGGCAATCATTGAAGAAAAGGAAATCAAGATTCCTATGTATAAGCCTGTCACGGTCTTTGACGTATCACAGACAGACGGAAAGCCTTTGCCGCAGCTTGCCGCCGATCTGCAGGGCAACGTGCAGAACTACGAGGTCTTCATGGAAGCACTTCGCCGTGCTTCTCCCGTCCCCATCGACATCAAGCCCATCCGTGACGGTGCAGACGGTTTCTTCTCTCTGGACAATCAGAGCATTACCATTCGTGAGGGTATGAGTGAGATCCAGACGGTATCTGCCGTGGTTCACGAGATTGCCCACTCCAAGCTCCACAATCAGCAGAAAATCGCAGAACCCAAGTACGCCGAGAAATATCAAGAGGTGGAAGTCTTTGATGTGCCCGGTCTGTTCTCTAACGGTCGTATTGACCCTGCAACCATTCCCGAAGGAATGTATGTCTATGACCTGCGTGGCTCCGACGATGACCCCGGAGAGCCCATTGCGGTTGAGAACCATGTGACCGTTAATCACGCCGGTTCTATCATAACCGCAAAACCCCTGGAACTTGGCGAGGACGGTCGGCTGATGCTTTCCGAGGACGAGGGCTTGAACTTTGTGGGCGGTGAGATTTCTGCCTATCGGTTCTTCAATGCGCAGCAAAAGGACCGCAATACCGAGGAAGTTGAGGCGGAAAGCATCTCCTTTGCCGTGTGTGCCTACTACGGCATTGCCACGGGCGAAAACAGCTTTGGCTATATCGCCACCTGGTCGAAGGATAAGGAGCTGAAGGAGCTTCGTGCAAGCCTTGAAACCATCAACAAAACCTCCTCCGAGCTGATTACCGACATCGACCGTCACTATGCCGAGATTATGAAGGAACGTGAAGCGGAGGTTGCCCTGGAGAGCGATGAAAAACCGCTTTCCGAAATGAACATTCTGGAAATGGTGGACTACTTTATGGAGCAAGGAATGACCGAGGAACAGGCAAACGACCTTGCCCACGCTGAATGGCAGGCAAGAAAAATCAACGATGCGCCTGCGATGACAGAAGCGGCTGACAAAAGCACGGTTTCCGGCGAGAGCGAAGCGGCAATCGAGCCACCCGTTGAGGAAGAACCGCCCATCCAAGCTCCCGACAACGGCTATATGCCCGACCCGTCTATGTCCATCGAGGCGATGAACGCTTACGGATACACCGATTCGGATATGCTCCCTCTTTCCAAGGAGCGAGCGTTGGAATTGTTTGAACGTGATGTTCCTATCTATATGCTCTATGAGGGCAACACCGAAGCTATGGCGTTCGATACCGAGGACATTGTTCTGTTCTCCGGCTGCTTTGGTGTCACCCGTGAGGATTGGGATGCCATCAAAAATGAAGTGCCGCCTATGGATGTTGAAATCATCCGCAGAAAGCGTGAGCAGGCGTTCCTTGAAAGCCCCGGCGACACCTATGCCATCTATCAGCTCAAGCGGGACGACGCCACAACGGATATTCGTTTTATGAACTCCGACTATCTGAAATCCAAGGGCATCGAGCCGCAGTATGAAAATTACGAGCTGGTTTACACCGGTGGCTTGAACCACGATGGAACCGAGATGGAAAAGCTGGAGAACCTCTACTGCGTTTTCAATGTGGAGCAGCCGCCTGATTTCACCGGACACAGCCTCTCCGTCAGCGACATCGTGGCGTTAAAGCAGGCAGGTGTGGTATCCTATCACTACGTTGACAGCGTTGGTTACAAGGAACTCACCAACTTCCGCAATACCGAAAATCATCTGAAAAACGCAGAAATGCAGATGGAAGATGACTACGGTATGATTGACGGCATTATCAACAACGGTCCGAAGCAGACCGAAAAGCCTGCCCCTGCAAAAGAAGAAACCAAGTCTAAGAAACCGTCCGTCCTCGCAAAGCTCCGTCAGTACCAAGCCGAGGACAGACAGCAAACGACACAGCACAGAAGTGCGGAAAGGGATTTATAATGAACTTCTCAAACGATGAAATGAACCTTATGTGCATCTACGATACCGGAGACAGAATGGAAACGCTGAACGCTCTGCGTGATATGCGAAAGGAGCTTGCCGAGGAGGAAACTGAGCTTCGTGCTATGACCGACTCCGCTATCTCCAAACTGGAAGCCATGACCGACGCTGACTACGGAAAACTGGAGCTGTATCCCGATTTTGACGACGAGGAATAACCACACGGGCATCCGATTTTCGGGTGCTCTGAATCTTTATGAAGGAGGTAGTCAATGCCAAGCAAACTGGACTTTTACGCACAAATGGCAGACCACACCGCCAAGCAGGTCACAGGCAGCTTCGGTGAGTGGACAGCTTTTCTTGAAACGATGGGACGGCTGTACAAGTACCCGTTCCACGAGCAGCTCATGATTTTCGCTCAAAAGCCAAACGCAACTGCCTGTGCCGACTATGACCTTTGGAACAAGCAGATGGGCAGATATGTCCGCCATGGCTCCAAGGGTATTGCGCTCATCGACACCAGCGGCGACAATCCGAGGATCAAATATGTGTTTGATGTATCCGATACAGGCAGCAGAGAGCACTCTCGCCGCCTTAATCTTTGGGAATACAAGGAAGAGCACCAGGACGCCGTTACTGCCGCCCTGGAAACCCGCTATGGTGTTTCCGGTGAAAAAGGTCTTGCCGACCAACTGGAGAGAATTGCTTCCAAGCTCGTAACCGAATACTGGAACGACAACCGCCGTGACATCCTCGGCATCCTTGCCGATTCCTTCCTTGAGGAGTATGATGATTACAACGTAGAGGTTGCATTCCGCAATGCTGCTACCGTGAGCACCACCTACGCTCTTATGTCTCGATGTGGTCTCAACCCCGGTGACTACTTTGAGCATGAGGACTTTTTGAGCGTATTCGACTTCAATACCCGTGATACCATTGCCGTGCTCGGCTCGGCTGTTTCCAATAGCAGCGAGCAGATTTTAAGGCAGATTGCCATTACGGTCAAAAACTATGAGCGAGAAGCAAGCCTGCTGAACCAGGCAGAAAGGACACAGAATGATGGAGAACAATTTGAACTACACGAAGAACGGGGATTACTTCATCCCGAATCTGACCCTATCCGAGACCGAGGCGAAGCCCCTGGGCAAGTACGGCAGGATGCGGAAGAAGCACCTGCAGGAGCACAGACCGGTGCTGTGGAACCAGATGATTTTGTCGGAGACCCTGTACTCACATCTGAGGGAAATCGACGAGACGGCGAACCGCAGAATGGAACAGATGATGCCCGAACTGATGAGGGCGAACGGCGTGACGGAGGAACTGAAAGCCAGCGACCCGATGAAATGGGTGGGACTGATGAACAACCTCAAAGCACAAGCCGAAGAAACAATTCTCGCAGAACTGATTCTGGCATAACCGGACAGCTCACCCTCTTTGACGAGGGGCTGTTCCCAACCGAACAAGAACAAATATCCTTCATTGATGAAGCGGAGAGTGTAAGACCTGCACCCTTCGCTTTTTCTTTTGCCCAGGAGGATATTGACGATGTGCTCCGCCTTGCGAGCAACTCCGAGCATACCCGTATGGTGGTTGCTACCGCTTTCCAAAAGCAGAAGCCAATGGATGAAATCGTGGATATTCTGAAAAAGGAATACCACGACGGTGCAGGGTTAAAGTCTGAACGTGGTGAGTTCTCGGTATGGTATGCCGAGGACGGCATTCACCTTGCCAAAGGCAGAACGGCAAGATATGTGGGGTCCGCACAGGTCATATCCTGGGAAACCGCTGCCGAGCGTATCGGTCAGCTTTTGGATGAAGGCAAGTATGCTTCCAATGTGGAGCTTGCCGAAGCAGAGCTTCACGAGCGTACCCAGCTTTCTCATAAGCTGTGGTATATCCGTGGAGATTTGAGCGACGAAGCCAGAGAGCAGAATATTCTCGGCACTTTGCAGGACTACCGCAGAGGCGGTTTTCCCGATGCAACCGCAAGGCTCGCAGAGGATTTGAAAGACCCTGCTTTCCGTCAGACCGTCTCCGCAGATTTTTCCGCCTTTATGGATGCATACAAAGCCGACCGGGATGTGATGCGTTTCCACTATCACAAGCCCGTTGAGATTTGGAACGCTCTGCAGGACCTTGACCTGCCAAGGCGTGAATATACCTCGGATATGGCAGAAGTGCCAAGCGTGGGAATGTTCATCACGGATGATGAAATTGACGCCACCTTGAACCGAGGCAGTAACGTTGAGGGCGGCAAAGGTCGTATTTACACCTACCTCACCGGCTCCCATAACGCCAAGGAAAAGACGGATTTTCTAAAGAACGAGTACGGTATCAGCGGCAGATCTCATGCTGTATCGGGACAGGGCTGGCGTGACAGTTCCGGTAAAGGTATCCGCTTGCAGAAACCCGACTGTGCCGATGTGGAGCTGAACTGGAACAAGGTTCTCGCAAGGTTTGAAAACATCATCCGCAACGGCAGATACTTCACACCCGAAGAACAAGCCAGGTACGATGAAATGCAGACCCGTGAGGGGCAGTTCCGCAAGCTGATGGACGCATACAACGTCATCAAGCACGACCACCCCGATGACATTGTGCTGTTCCAGGTTGGAGATTTCTTTGAGATGTACGGCGAGGATGCCAAAGCAGCCGCAAAAATTCTTGACCTCAAGCTCACTTCAAGAGCAATCGCCGGTACAGGGCGGGTGGATATGTGCGGCGTTCCTGCTCACCGTTTGGAGCAGTTTGTTGAAAAGCTCCGTGAGACCCACGGCGTTACGCTCTCCGAGTTTAACAGTATCGTAAACGAGCATATAAGCCATTCCTTGCCCGTTCTCCCGGCGGTTGAGAAATTACCTCAAGAACCCGAAAACGAACCTATAAGCGTTACAGAAGCCCCAATTCAGCACCGTGAAATCACGCAGGCGGACATTGATGAAGCCCTCCAAAGATGGAACGGCAACATGGAAAGCAAGCGGGCCGTCGTCCGCTATATGGCAGACCACGCCCGTGAGCGTGATACAGCCGCATGGCTCTCTAAGGAGTACGGCGGCGATGTATCGAAGCCCCTGCACATCACTGTGGCAGGTACAGACATTGAATATGAAATGTCCTGGGCAAAGGTGCAGCGCCGTATCGCACAGCTCATCAAGGAAGATAGGTTCTATACCCAGGAGGAATACGACCGACTGGACGATGTTGACCCGATTGCCATTCGTGAGACCCTTGCCGAGCGTGGTATTGTAAACGGCGAATTGGTTGACTCCGAAAAGCTCGACAATGACCCGTTCATCCAGCAGGTCGAAGCAGACGTCAAACAGCTTGCAGCGATGGAGGCTCCCGACCGCTATTCCATTCGTTTGCTCCCCAACGAAGGCGGTGTCACAGGTATTTGGGATGCGGCTCTCGATCGCTTCTATGAGGAAGACAATCAAGTTCTTCGCTTTGCCGAGCAGGACAACGCTATTGAGTATCTTGCCAATATCCAGCGTACCCGTGGTATGGAAACGAGCGAGCCTATTTTCACAACGCCGACCGGAAAAGCATACCGCATCGGTGACGGCGTTTCTTCCTCTGAGATTGACCACGAGGATATTATCATCACCATTGAAAAGGTGGATGAGGATGATGTGTGGTACACCATGCCCAGCGAACCCCAGCAGGGGTTGGAGAGCGTCAACCGCAATTCCTTTGAACGCTATCTTGATACCGGGTATTTCTCTGTCATAGAGAAAGAAGCTCCGACTCTTGCCCAAGAGGTTGAAGCATTGGAAGCCGAGCGTGAAGCGAAGCGAACCGAAGCGATTGCCAATCTGTCCGCAGAGCAGCAGACCATCGTGGAAGCTATGGATGTGGCAGGTTTCCTGTATCAGCCCGATGTGGGCTATTCCGGTGAGCCTATTGTGTTCTATGCCAACACCGAGGATGGTTACCCTGTCAGCTTTGTCACTTGGGAGGATGCCTATAACTGGATTGATAACGCCGAGTTGAAGCTGGAGCCGGGTCTGCGTGACAGGGTGCAGGCGGTCCTCCATCCCGACGAGCCGCCTCGTATGACCGATGAGCAATTTGCAAGCGAGCACCTTATTTCTCGTGAATCCACCTTTGAGATTGACGGTCGCAGATTTGTCGTGGACAGCGTAAATCTCGACTTTGGAACCGTGAGCTTGCAGGACGTGACCTTCCAAAACGCCACGGGCTTTCCGATTTTTAGGCGTGAATCCATTGAATTTATGCGCAGGCTCGTGGAGATCAGCGAAGCACAGCGTAATGCGGAGCTGCCTGCAGAACCGACCGTAGCAGAACCCAATGTAGAGCTTCACAACTTCCGCATCACCGACGACCACCTGGGCGAAGGCGGTGCAAAAGCCAAGTTCCGTATGAATATGGATGCCATCAATCTTCTGAAAGAATTGGAGTTTGACGGCAGACAAGCGACACCGGAGGAACAGGTTATCCTGTCGAAATATGTCGGTTGGGGCGGTCTGGCAGATGCCTTTGATGAGACAAAGGACAACTGGAAGAATGAGTTTGCGGAACTCTATGCAACCCTTTCTCCCGATGAATACGCCGCAGCAAGAAGCTCCACGCTGAACGCTCACTACACAAGCCCTACCGTCATCAAGGCTATCTATGAAGCCGTTGGCAATATGGGCTTTGAGACCGGCAACATTCTGGAGCCGTCTATGGGCGTCGGTAACTTCTTCGGCTGTCTGCCCGAAAATATGCAGAACAGCAAGCTCTACGGTGTGGAGCTGGACAGCATCACAGGGCGAATCGCAAAGCAGCTTTATCCCAAGGCAGACATCACGATTGCCGGTTTTGAGACCACCGACAGACGGGATTTCTATGACCTCGCCATCGGCAACGTGCCTTTTGGACAATATCAAGTCAACGACCGAGCTTATAACAAGCTCGGTTTTTCCATTCATGATTACTTTTTCGCCAAGACTCTTGACCAGGTAAGACCGGGCGGCGTGGTTGCGTTCGTGACCTCCCGTTACACGATGGATAAGCAATCTTCCGAAGTGCGAAAGTATATCGCACAAAGAGCCGACCTGCTGGGTGCTATCCGTCTGCCCAACAACGCTTTCAAGGCGAACGCAGGCACGGAGGTAGTCAGCGACATCATCTTCCTGCAGAAGCGTGACCGTCCTATTGAGATTGAACCCGATTGGGTGCATCTCGGCAAAAACGACGATGGCTTTGCCATCAACAGCTACTTTATTGACAACCCCGAAATGGTGCTTGGTCGCCAGACCTCGGAAAGCACACAGTACGGCAAACAGGACTTCACCGTTGCGCCGTATGAGGATTTGGATTTGGGTGTTCAGCTAAAATATGCCATCCAGAACATCAAGGGCACTTATACCGAAGCCGAGCTGCCCGAACTTGGTGACGGTGAAGCCATTGACACCTCTATTCCGGCAGACCCCAATGTGAAGAACTACTCCTATACCGTGGTGGACGGCGAGGTTTATTACAGAGAAAACAGCCGCATGGTCAAGCCCGACTTGAACGCCACCGCTATGGAGAGAGTTAAAGGTATGGTGGAACTTCGAGACTGCGTTCAAAAACTCATCGGTCAGCAGATGGAGGGTTTCGTTTCGGATGCGACCATCCGTGAGACCCAAAGAGAACTGAACGACCTCTATGACAAATTCACGGCAAAATACGGGCTTATCAACAGCCGTGGCAACGCTCTCGCCTTTGCAGACGACAGCTCCTATTATCTGCTTTGCTCCCTGGAAGTGCTCGATGAGGACAACAACCTCAAACGCAAGGCGGATATGTTCACCAAGCGTACCATTAAGCCCAGCGAAGTCGTGACCTCGGTTGACACCGCTGCGGAGGCTCTTGCAGTATCTATCGCAGAGAAAGCCCGTGTGGATATGGAGTATATGTCCTCCCTGACAGGCAAGACCGAGGAAGAACTGGCAAGTGATTTGCGTGGCGTTATCTATATGGACTTCAACCGCAAGCCCGATGGTTCTTATACCTGGCGTACTGCCGATGACTTCCTCTCCGGTAATGTCCGTGAAAAACTCGCCTACTATCAGAAAGCATTTGACCTTCTTCCCGAAGATGCCAACCACCGAAACGAGATTGCCGACAACGTGGCAGCTCTCAAAATGGCACAGCCCAAAGACCTGGACGCCTCTGAAATCGAAGTTCGCCTCGGTGCAACCTGGATTGACAAGTCCTACATTCAGCAGTTCATGGTGGAGACCTTTGACCCGCCGTATTATCTGCGCAGAAGCATCGAAGTGAACTATTCGCCTTTCTCGGCAGAATGGAACATTACGGGGAAATCTCAGCCGTCCTACAGCGATGTAAACGCCTATATGACCTACGGCACTGATAGAGCCAACGCCTACAAGATTTTAGAGGACACGCTGAACCTCCGTGACGTTCGCATCTATGACACCGTGACCGACCCCGACGGCAAGGAGCGCCGTGTGCTCAACTCCAAGGAAACCACTCTTGCCCAGCAGAAACAGCAGGCTATCAAGGACGCTTTTCAAGACTGGATATGGAAAGACCCGGACAGACGGCAGGAGCTTGTCACCAAGTATAATGAGCTGTTCAACTCTACGAGACCTCGTGAGTATGACGGCTCGCATATCGTGTTCAGCGGCATGAACCCCGAAATCCAGCTCCGTGAGCATCAGCTCAATGCCGTGGCGCACATTCTCTACGGAGGAAACACCTTGCTTGCACACGAAGTGGGTGCAGGCAAGACCTTTGAAATGGTCGCCGCCGCTATGGAGAGTAAGCGTTTGGGCTTGTGTCAGAAGCCTCTGTTTGTTGTTCCCAACCATTTGACCGAACAATGGGCAAGTGAGTTTCTTCGTCTCTATCCCTCTGCCAATATCCTTGCTGCAACCAAAAAGGACTTTGAGCCGAGAAACCGCAAAAAGTTCTGCGGCAGAATTGCCACCGGCGACTATGATGCCATTATCATCGGACACAGCCAGTTTGAGCGTATCCCCGTATCCCAAGAACGACAGGAGCGACTACTGCAGGAGCAGATTCTGGAGATTGAGGAAGGCTTGGAGGAACTCAAAGCCAGCCGAGCCGAACGCTTCACCATCAAATCTCTGGAGCGCACAAAAAAGGGCTTGGAAACCCGTTTGCAGAAATTGCAGGACAGCTCGCGTAAGGATGATGTCATTACCTTTGAGCAGCTCGGTGTGGACCGCCTCTATGTGGACGAGGCGCACAATTACAAGAATTTGTTCCTCTACACCAAAATGCGGAACGTGGCAGGTCTTTCGACCACCGATGCACAGAAGTCCTCGGATATGCTGCTCAAATGCCGCTATATCGACGAGATCACCGACAGCCGTGGCGTGGTGTTCGCAACGGGCACTCCTGTCAGCAATTCGATGACCGAACTGTACACCATGATGCGATACCTGCAGCACGATGTCATTCGTGATAAAGGCTTGGCACACTTTGACTGTTGGGCTTCGACATTCGGAGAGACCACAACCGCCATTGAGCTTGCACCGGAAGGTACAGGCTACCGAGCACGAACCCGTTTTGCAAAGTTTTTCAATCTGCCCGAACTCATGAACCTGTTCAAAGAGGCGGCAGATATTAAGACAGCCGACCAGCTCAACCTGCCAACTCCGACACCTATCTACCACAACGAAGTGGCACAGCCGACAGAAATCCAAAAGGCTATGGTGCAGGAGCTGTCCGAAAGAGCCGCAGCCGTTCATTCCGGTGCGGTTGACCCGTCCGTTGACAATATGCTCCGAATTACCTCAGACGGTCGAAAGCTCGGTTTGGACCAGCGTATCATCAACCCCAATCTTCCCGATGAGCCGACCAGTAAGGTCAATCTATGCGTGGACAACATTCACCGCATTTGGGAGGACGGTCACGCTGACAAGCTGACCCAACTCGTGTTCTGTGACCTCTCCACACCGAAAAGCGCAGCAACCAAGAGAGCTGCCAAAGCTCCTGCAGGAAATCTCGACAGCCCCGAACTCCGGGCCTTGGAGCACCTTGCAGAGAAAGATGGCGGCACGGAGGAGGAACAAGCCTTTACCGTGTACGATGATATTCGTGACAAGCTCATTGCCAAGGGTATTCCGAGAGAACAGATTGCGTTCATCCACGAGGCAAACACCGAAGCTCGCAAAAAGGAATTGTTCAGCAAAGTCCGTTCCGGTCAAGTCCGTGTTCTTATGGGTTCCACCTTCAAGATGGGAGCCGGTGTGAACGTCCAGGACAGGCTTATCGCTCTCCACGACCTGGATGCACCTTGGAGACCCGGCGATGTAGGACGGATTTTGCGGACATTCAAAATAAAAAAGAATGTGGAGGTAACAGACAATGGCAAAATCATTATTTGAG